>OIWT01000121.1_pt1 | contig 106574 bp, 81 predicted proteins | sample 1587701 | NCBI WGS metagenome assembly OIWT01 (sample SAMEA3888904, study PRJEB22519) | human gut metagenome | biome: human gut; feature: human-associated habitat; material: faeces | place: Denmark | collected 2009
TTTGTTGTTTTTATCTCTTGCAAATCTAAAAAATCTGTAGACTTTTTTCTTTTATTCGAGACACACTTTTTGAAACAGTATCAGCGTGAGGTATAGTACAAACATTGGGAACGGCACAAAATATCGAGACAGCACAGTACAAAGCGTAAGAGCGCGCAAAAGATAATAAATTAAGGTGTACTCCGTTGTTGTACGAAGTACACCTTTATAGCGTAAAGGTAGTATTACAGTATAGCAGCTATACGTATAATGGCCGTGAGTACTTATCGGTCATATTTCAAACGTGCCGAATGTCTCGCCGGGGCTTGTGCTGTCGTGTGCCTTTGCCGGCCGTATATCACACCGTGCCGACTGTCTCGCCGGGGCTTGTGCTGTCGTGTGTACTTGCCGGGCGTATATCACACCGCGCCGATTATCTCGCCAAGGCTTTTGCAGTTGTGTGCGTCGAGCCATGCGTCTATGCCCCGGGCAATTTTCACAGTTGCCTGCGGATCGACGAAATTTGCGGTACCTATCTCTATTGCCGAAGCACCTGCCATGAAAAATTCAATTGCGTCTTCGGCTGTCATTATGCCGCCGAGACCTATCACCGGAATCTTAACTGCGCGCGCCACTTGCCAAACCATTCTTACCGCTACGGGCTTGACCGCCGGCCCTGACAACCCGCCGGTACCTATGCTCAATCTTGAGCAGCGGCGCTCTATGTCGATAGACATTCCCATGAGTGTGTTTATTAGCGACACGGCGTCGGCTCCTTCGTCCTCCACAGCGCGTGCTATCTCTGTTATGTCGGTAACGTTGGGCGACAACTTCACTATTATAGGCTTGGGATATGCCTTGCGCACCGCGCGCACCACGCTCTGCGCACCTTCGGCAGTCACGCCGAAAGCCATACCGCCCTGCTTAACGTTTGGACACGAGATGTTAAGTTCAATAGCGGGTATCTTGTCGAGCGGCGCAAGACGCTCCGCGCAAGCGGCATACGTCTCGGGTGACGAACCGGCCACATTCACTATTATATTAGTGTTGTAATCTTTTATACGGGGATATATGTCGTTGCAAAAATGTTCAACTCCCCCGTTCTGCAACCCCACGCAGTTCAACATACCGGCGGCAGTTTCGGCCATGCGCGGATAGTCGTTCCCCTCGCGGGGCAGGAGCGTTGTTCCTTTCGTTATTATACCTCCAATCTCGGAAAAGTCCACCAAATCGGCAAATTCCTCTCCGAAGCCGAATGTTCCCGAAGCCGTGAGCACCGGATTGCGGAACTTTATGCCCGCTATGTTTGTTGTCAGCTCAGCCATGTCAGTTGTTTTACGTTAAATACAGGTCCTTCTTTGCATACGCATACGTTATGTCCTTCGTTATTGCGTTCCACGCAGCACAGGCACGCTCCCAGTCCGCACGCCATCAGATTCTCGAGCGAGGCTTCGCACTCTGTGCCGGCTTTTTCGGCATACCGGGCCACGGCCATCATCATAGGTTTTGGCCCGCACGTGGCTACGCGGTTGAACGTCTCGCGTTCCAGCACGGAATGCTGCGTAACGAATCCGCGTTCGCCGGCCGAACCGTCTTCGGTAGTTACAAAGACTCTTCCATATTTTTCAAACTCGTCGAGTTGCAGCAGGTCTTTCGCCGATTTTCCCCCGAGCAGGAAAGTAGGTTCGCCGCCAAGTTCCCTGAGCCGCATACCGTAATAAAGCAGTGGCGCCGTCCCCACTCCGCCTCCCACGAGGAGAAGGCGCTTGCCGGCTTCGCCGGAAGCGTTCAACGTAAAACCGTTGCCCAGCGGCAGCAACACGTTCAATTTGCTGCCTGCCGTTGTCGAGCATATAAGGTTCGTACCCCGCCCTACGTTATGCACGAGCAGCCAAAGCTCGTTGGCCGCGCGGTCTACGAAATTTATTGAAATAGGGCGTCGCAGCAGCGGTTCTCCCTGGCCGCAAGCCATTACCTGCACGAACTGTCCGGGCAGCATGTCGGGCAGCTGCCGCGCCTCGTCGGTAAGTTTCAGAAGCGAATATCCCGGAGCGGGCTTTTCGTTTGCCGTCACCCGCAAGTCGGTTACATATTTTCCCATTTTAATATCATTGAGTATTGACACAAATTTAAACATTTCCCCCGAAAGGGCACAAAAAAAGTTGCGTCAACGTTATATCGACGCAACTATCGTATGTGTGGGCGTTGACGGATTCGAACCGCCGACCCTCTGCTTGTAAGGCAGATGCTCTGAACCAGCTGAGCTAAACGCCCTTGCGAAAGCGGATGCAAAGATAGAACTATTTTCTAAATATTCAAACAGAATTGTCGTTTTTTCAATCAATACTTGTTTTTTGTCTGCGTACAACGTAATCAAACTGACAATTCAGGCAGCCGCTATCAGCTTATTGTGATAAACCGACAAGTCTTATGATTAAAATGTAAAATCTTTGTAAATCAACAGACTACCAAATTCTGTCTAAGTACATTTCGAAACGAAACCCATCATCAAAATAGCCCGTAAATACACGATTACCTACATAATAATCATGTATACGCAGTCCATGGTCTGCATAGGATATGTATAAAATTCCATTCTCTATACTCCAATCAAAATTTTCCGTGCTGTAATATTCTAGAGTGTCTTGATAATACAATGTCTCACGCCCAATGCCGTGATCTGCATTATATCCGCTGATGAATGTAATTTCACTATACAAAGCCCAACCATAGTAGTCAGATGCTCCGAAATCACCATACCAAGTTATGCCGTTTGGACCAGACAATCCGTATCCTATGTCTTCATCGGTTTCGCAAGAAGTGAAAATGCTCAAGCTGATGACAGCCATCATGGAGAGCAATAAAAATTTAAGCTTGTGTGTCATTGTGCATTAAAAATTTAAATAAGTAAAAGCAAAGGTAAATAAATGTGCTGGATTTTAGGCCTTAGAGCCGTAGAATTATTCCCTAAAAGTCTGTTTTTACAAAAAGCTCCTGTCTGAAAGCTCCTGTTTGCCGACACGATCAAGCTCCCTACGGGCTGGACATGCCGGTCAGGAGAAGACAAAAACGTCCTGAAGTCAAACCTGTTAAAAAACGGCTGTTTAAGGCCACTCTGCGGGGTGTTAAGGGTAGCCGACCTTACCCTGGACTCCGTGCTTCCCCGCCCTAGACTCCGCCCGAGCTTACCCTTAAGGCCGTCCAAATGTATATACCTATCCTGGCAAAAACAGACCGGACCCAAAAGCTGGCAAGCATATACGGAGTCGGACATTGACGACAATCGACTGTCTTTTCCGGCCGTTTGCATTATTCCTCTGAAATCTATCCGTAGTTAAATGAGTTTTCACTATCTTTGTCTTTAGAAATGAGCAAAAAAGAAGACAATATGAAACGTACATTGTTGACCCTAAGCATATTGATGATGACATTATTCGCTGTAAAAGCACAGCCGAAACTCTCCTTTGACAATGGGAAGTATGATTTTGGTGCCATCATGTGGAAACAGCCGGCTACGGCGAAGTTCGTAATCACGAATACGGGAAATAAGCCTCTGGTGATTCACAAGGTGGAGACATCGTGTGGATGCGTGGTGTCAACATGGTCCAAAAAGCCTATCCGTCCCAACCGGCAAACTGTGATTGAAGCCACCTATGACGCCCGGATGCTGGGACACTTCCACAAGTTTGTCCGCATTTACTCCAATGCGACAGCCAAGCCTGTTGATTTGTCCATGATAGGACTGGTCAGTTCGACGATTGTGGATTATTCGCGCAATTATCCCATCCAAATCGGAAGCATTCACTTGGATACGGACCACATCGAGTTTGCAGACGCCAATAAAGGCGACAGCCCGTCGTTCGAGCTGAAAGTGGCCAATGGCTCGTCCAAAGACTATGCGCCGGTGTTGATGCACTTGCCTTCCTATATCGAAGCAAAAGCCATACCCGAAAGATTGGCTCCGAAAGAGGTGGGAGTCATCCGCCTTACCTTCCACAGCGACAAAGCGCCCTTCTTCGGCATCAATCGTACGACGGTGTATCTTTCTCGCTATCCGGGCGACACGGTGGGTGAAGACAATCAGCTCGAATTGCTTTCCGTGTTGCTTCCTGACTTCTCCAACCTGAGTGCACAGCAGAAAGCATTGGCGCCATCCATCCGCCTGTCGGCCCATACACTCGACCTCGGGAGCGTGGGAGAAAAGAAGAAACTGAAAGGAGTCGTGACCATTACCAATGACGGACGCTCCGATTTGAAGTTCCAGGATTTGCAGGTGACCCATCCGGCCTTAAACGTCAGCCTGAAGAAGCAGACTTTAGCTCCGGGCAAGTCGGTGAAATTGCACATCACGGTCAATGCCAAATTCCTGCGTGGCCACTTGGAACACACTCCCCGCGTGTTGATGATTACCAATGACCCGAAACATCCAAAGGCTGAAATCAAAATCAATGTGACCAAATAAGAAAACCCTAGAAGAATCACGTTATTGGAACATACAAGCAGGCTCTAAGTCGTTAGTGCGTGTCATTTGTTAAACCAATCTCCTAAAAACGTTTGTAGTATGGAACATCCAGAAAATGATGAAACTTACAAAGGCTTGACCGTAAACAAAGGCATCGAACAGCCTTCGACCGTGAACCCTTACTTGAAAACACGTCGCAGGCCGAAACGCCGGGAATTGAGTGTCTCCGACTATGTGGAGGGAATACTGAAAGGAGATGTGACGATATTGAGCCAAGCCGTGACATTGGTGGAAAGTGTACGTCCGGAACATCAAGCTGTGGCACAAGAAGTCATCGAGAAATGCCTGCCTCATGCAGGAAACTCCATTCGGGTGGGCATCAGCGGTGTGCCGGGTGCTGGAAAGAGCACCTCAATCGATGTGTTTGGCTTGCACGTCTTGGAGCAAGGCGGCAAGTTGGCCGTTCTGGCCATCGACCCCAGCAGTGAGCGAAGCAAAGGAAGCATCCTGGGCGACAAGACCCGCATGGAGAAACTCTCCGTACACCCCAATTCATTCATACGTCCCAGCCCTTCGGCTGGTTCTTTGGGAGGGGTGGCACGCAAGACGCGCGAGACCATCATCCTATGTGAAGCTGCTGGCTATGACAAGATTTTCGTAGAGACCGTGGGAGTCGGGCAGAGCGAGACAGCCGTGCATTCAATGGTCGACTTCTTCCTGCTGATACAGCTTGCGGGGACAGGCGACGAACTGCAAGGCATCAAGCGCGGCATCATGGAAATGGCCGACGGCATCGTCATCAACAAAGCTGACGGGAACAACATCGAAAAGGCCAAACTGGCCGCCACCCATTTCCGTAATGCCCTCCACCTGTTTCCCATGCCCGAGAGCGGATGGACGCCACAAGTGTTGACCTATTCCGGTTTTTACGGCATTGGCATCGCGGAAATATGGAAAATGATTTATGACTACATCGCTTTCGTGAAACACAATGGGTACTTCGAATATCGCCGCAGGGAGCAAGCGAAGTATTGGATGTATGAGACCATCAACGAGCATTTGCGCGACAGTTTCTACAACAATGCCAAAATCGCCGATATGCTTCCCCGGAAGGAACAAGCAGTCCTGTCGGGGGCATTGACCTCATTCATGGCAGCCAAGCAACTTCTGGATGCTTATTTCACAGAAATGAAATGAGCACAATATAAATATCTATAATAAGAGGCAACAACCATTCGCGGGGGTTGCCTCTTATTTTATACCATCAAGGAATTTGTTACCTTTGCACCGAATTTTAAATAGGTATTATGGGAACTTTTAAATGTATTGGAGTGCTGACATCCGGAGGAGATGCTCCGGGCATGAATGCAGCCATCCGGGCTGTCACTCGTGCTGCTATATCAAAAGGCATTCAGGTAAAAGGTATTTATAGAGGATACAAAGGACTAGTGACAAACGAGATTGAAGATTTGTATTCGGACAGTGTGAGCAACATCATCCAGCGGGGAGGTACAATCCTGAAAACGGCCCGCTGTGCGGAATTCATGACACCGGAAGGCCGGCAAGTGGCGTATGACAACATGAAAGCCCACGGCATGGAGGCGCTGGTGGTGATCGGAGGCGACGGTTCTCTGACAGGAGCACGCATCTTCGCGCAGGAGTTCAATGTCCCCTGCATCGGACTCCCCGGGACGATTGACAACGATTTGTATGGCACAGACACGACCATCGGCTATGACACGGCGCTGAATACAATCGTGGATGCCATCGACAAAATCCGTGATACGGCTGCTTCCCACGAACGTCTGTTTTTTGTGGAGGTAATGGGGCGGGATGCCGGATTCCTGGCATTGAACGGAGCTATCGCTTCCGGCGCTGAAGCTGCCATCATCCCGGAGTACAACACGGAAGTGGACCAGCTCGACGAACTAATCAGACGTGGATTCCGCAAGTCAAAAAACAGCAGTATCGTGCTTGTGGCCGAGAGCAAGAGCAAAGGCGGCGCACTTCATATCGCAGAGCGCATGAAAAATGAATATCCCGGCTATGATGTGCGCATTTCCATCTTGGGACATTTGCAGCGAGGCGGAAGCCCTACGGCACACGACCGCATCATCGCCAGCCGTATGGGAGCCGCAGCCATCGATGCTCTGCTTGAAGACCAACGCAATGTGATGATAGGCATCGAACGTGACGAGATCGTCTATGTGCCTTTCACCCGCGCCATCAAAAAGGTGAAACCCTTGCGTCCGGAGTTGCTGGAAGTGTTGCGCGAATTGGGCATTTGATCAGACGCATCAGTCTTAAAGATAAAGTCCTGTCGAAAGGTGGAAAACCTTACGGCAGGACTTTTTCCCTGTTTATCGGCAACCTTTGTCCGTAGTCAATCCGTATGTGACAACAAAGCCTGCCGACAAGCTTCCATGAGCCATTTGGGAGTCGATGTCGCTCCGCAAATGCCGATGGTGTCTGCATGTTTCAGCAGGCTGAAGTCGATTTCACTCGGATCGTCCACGAGATAAGAGTTTGGATTCACTTTCAGACATTCGCCGAAAAGGATTTTGCCGTTCGAACTCTTTTTCCCGCTCACGAAAAATATCAGGTCATGCCGTTTGGCAAAGTCACGGATGTTGGGCATACGGTTGGCCACTTGACGGCAAATGGTGTCAAACGACTTGAACGTCGCTCCAGGCTCGATGTGCTGCTGGATGTAGTCTGTGATTTGGCAAAACTCTTCCAATGATTTGGTCGTCTGTGAATAGAGCCGGATGTCCTTGGTGAAGTCCAGCCGTTTGGCTTCTTCCAGCGACTCGATGACGATGGCTTTTCCTTCCGTTTGTCCCACGAGTCCCAAGACTTCGGCATGTCCGTTCTTGCCATAGATGACGATTTGTTTCCCATGTCCGTCCGTCAAGTCATATTCCCGCTTGATGCGCTTTTGGAGCTGAAGCACCACAGGGCATGTCGCGTCGATGATTTCAATGTTGTTTTTCCGGGCTATTTCATAAGTTTCGGGAGGTTCTCCATGAGCTCGCAAGAGCACTTTCACATCATGCAACTGTTGGAATTCATCATGATTGATTGTGATGAGTCCCAATTGCTTCAAGCGCTCGCACTCTCGTCCATTGTGGACAATGTCGCCCAGACAATAGAGCGGAGTGCCCTTCTCCAATTCCTCTTCTGCCTTTTTGATAGCTGTGGTCACACCGAAGCAGAATCCTGACCCGCTGTCAATCTCGATTTGTTTCATGCGCCTGCCACTCGTTTAAATTGTTCCAATAACCAAATCTTTTGCTCGGCAATGCTCATGTGGCTGTTGTCCAGCAAAATGGCATCGTCTGCCTTACGCAAAGGGCTGACTTCGCGATGCTGGTCGATGTAGTCACGTTCCTCCACATTCTTCAATATGTCCTCGTAGCTGGCAGGTTGGCCTTTAGCCTTCAGTTCGTCATAGCGGCGTTGCGCCCGGATTTGAGCTGAGGCTGTTACGAATATTTTCAGTTCAGCATTCGGAAAAACGGCTGTGCCGATGTCCCGTCCGTCCATGACAATGCCTTTTTCCCGCCCCATTTCCTGCTGCTGGCTGACCAAGGCTTCCCGGACGAATCCCAAAGCCGCGATGGGGCTGACGTGTGACGACACTTCCATTCCCCGGATGTCATTTTCCACATTCTCCCCGTTCAGGTAAGTCTGAGGACGTTGGGTGGTAGGGTCGAGCTTGAATGTAATATGGATGTCCGGCATGTCGCGCTGTAAAGCTTCAGCGTCGATGCCTTGCTCTGTGAAATAGCCTTTGCGCAGGCTATAGAGTGTCACGGCACGATACATCGCTCCACTGTCAATGTAGATATAGCCCACTTCACGTGCCAAGTCCTTGGCCATCGTGCTCTTGCCGCATGAGGAAAATCCGTCGATGGCAATTATTATCTTCTTCATAGTGAATATATGTGTTGATGTTAAAGGATTCGCCAAGCCCGGTCCTGGAGGTCCGTTTTCGCTTGGGCGTCCAAAGGTAGGGATAAAAAATGAATAAGCCTTGCCTTTCTTTTCGGGGTTTAGGTAAAATAAAGTACTTTTGTCGAATGGAAATCAAGAAGTCTTCACGTGCCGACTTGGAGCGCGGATGGGGATGGCGTTTTGCCATCGGGCTGGTGGCAGTCCTCACAGCTTGTTACATCGCTTTCCAATGGAAGACGGTGGAAGAAGCGCCTGCGGACTTGCCTGTGGAGGAGTTGCCCCTCATGGCTTCGGAGAGCGAACTGCCTCCCCTCGAGTTTCCTGAGCAACCGGAAGACCTGCTGCCGGAGTTTTCACCGGACAACCAAACCCGACAAACGGACATCAATAGGGTGGAAGCTGTGGATGACAGTGTGCAGGCCGGACTGCAGGAATACATAAAAGACGCGCTTCATTCGGCGGTGTCTTCTTCCTCCATGGAAGAAGAGGACATCATCGACCTGTCTGTGACAGAGCCTTTACCGACTGTCGCACAGCCTGACACCCTGCCTTGTTTTCCCGGAGGAGATGCTGCCTGCATGCGTTTTCTGTCTCGCCATGTACGCTATCCGGCTACAGCCGTAAACGGGAAAGTGCGGGGATGCGTCCGTGTACAGTTCATCGTGGAGACAGATGGGAAACTGATTGACTTCCAGGTCGTGGAAAGCGTGTCTCCCGCATTGGACAGAGAAGCCCTGCGGGTAGTGAAACTAATGCCGTCGTGGCGTCCTGGACGCAGAGGAGGCAAACCGGCACGATTTCTTTATGTCCTGCCGGTCGATTTCCGCTTGTAACAAAAAAGTATATGACATTTTAAAGAAGATAATTATGTTTACGACCAAGGAATTACAGGAAAAAGTAAACCGGTATATAGCCAACTGGAGTTACTCACATCGGCCGAAGGGCCTCTATGCTCCCATCGAATATGTGCTTTCACTGGGAGGCAAACGTTTGCGTCCCGTGCTCATGCTGATGGCATACAATATGTATAAGGAAGATGTAGATGCGATTTTGCCTTCTGCCGTTGGCCTGGAAACCTATCACAACTATACACTGCTGCATGACGATCTGATGGACCGGGCAGACATGCGCCGCAACAAACCGACCGTGCACAAAGTGTGGAATGACAACACTGCCATCCTTTCCGGTGACACCATGCTGGTGTTGGCCTACCAACAGATGACGCAAAGCGACAGTGCACACTTGAAAGAGGTGCTTGACATCTTTAATAAGACCGCTTTAGAAATAGGCGAAGGACAACAATATGACATGGAGTTTGAAACGCGTGACGACGTGACAGAGGATGAATACATCGAAATGATACGTCTAAAAACGTCTGTTCTTCTGGCTGCGTCCTTACAGATTGGGGCCGTATTGGGAAATGCTTCGGCCGAGGATGCCAGTCGTCTTTACGATTACGGCATCCAGTTGGGGTTGGCCTTTCAGTTGCAAGATGACTATCTGGATGTCTACGGTGACGAAGCGCAGTTTGGCAAAAAGATTGGAGGTGACATCTTGTGCAATAAAAAGACATATATGCTTATCAATGCCATGTTACGGGCTGACGAGCAGCAAAGTGCCGAGTTACGTCATTGGATAGAAGCGCATGACTACGTTCCGACAGAAAAGATTCGCGCTGTAACGGCTCTTTACGACGCTATCGGAATACGCGAACTGTGCGACAAAAAAATCGCCCATTATTTCGACTGTGCCGAGCGTATTCTGGCACAAGTGCAAGTGGATGAAGAACGGAAGCAGATGTTGAGAGGATATGCCGCTTCTTTGATGCATCGCACAGTATAGACTGAAAAGAAGATGATGATCGTCGACACACATACCCATCTGTTTGATGATGCTTTTCGTGATGATTTCGATGCAGTTGTCGCCCGAGCACAAGCTACAGGTGTGGAGAAATTGCTAATGCCGAACATTGACTGTTCCACGTTGGACGACCTCTTGTCTGCTTGTCGCCGCCATCCCGGTGTGTGCTATCCCATGCTCGGTCTTCACCCGACTTCGGTCAATGCCGGATTCCGCGAAGAATTGAGCGCATTGCGCCTGCAATTAAAAGATACACATCCTTACATTGCCATTGGTGAAGTCGGACTTGATTTCTACTGGGACACGACCTTCCGAGAAGAACAAATAGCTGCACTAAACGAACAAATCTGTTGGGCGTTGGAGTTTGACTTGCCTCTGGTCATCCACTGCCGCAAAGCTTTTCCCGAATTGTTGTCATGTCTGGAACCTTATCGTCAGACACCTTTGCGAGGAGTGTTCCACAGTTTCACGGGGGAGGATGTTGATGTCGAACAGCTGCTTTCCTATTCTCGATTCTTGCTCGGCATCAACGGAGTTGTGACATTTAAGAAATCCATACTCCCAGCCGTATTAAAATCACGTGTCCCCATAGAACGTCTGGTCGTCGAAACAGACTCTCCCTACCTGGCTCCAGTCCCCCATCGCGGACAGCGCAATGAGAGTGCTTATGTAAGCGATGTGTTGCGAAAGGTGGCCGAAATCTACGAAGTAGCTCCAGAAGAAGCCGCAAAAGTGACAACTGAAAATGCATTTCGCATGTTTTGCATTGTGTAGTTATGAAATTTCAGCCTTCTATTGTTGGCAGATTGGAAGTTTCTTACTAATTTTGCGTCCGTCTTTCAGAAAAGGCATCAGGAGAGGTGCTCGAGTGGTTGAAGAGGCACGCCTGGAAAGCGTGTATACGCCTAAAGCGTATCACGGGTTCGAATCCCGTTCTCTCCGCTGAATGTGCCGGACAGAAACCGGATAACAAACAAAAAACATTCCTACAAATTCAATGTTTGTGGGAATGCTTTTTTATTAGCCCATCGTTTGCTTTTGGATGTCTTATTGAACTTTCCTCACGAATAATCGGGTGTCCCCTTATCAATCCTCCGGAGAATTGTCACAAAAAAAAATGGCATGTAAGAATGAATAGGACTTGTTCATTTTACATGCCATTTTTTTGTGTTTGAGAAAGTTTAGCGACTTATCTCTGATATAAGTATAAAAGCCGCACTGGTATGATGCGATGAAACTCCGAGTAATAAGATTTGAGTGCTCACCCCCTTTGTAATCCACCGGCTTAAAAGCTACCCGAAGGCGTGGCCCGCCATTGGAGGTTGAAGCGTATCTCGGTATTTCAGTGTAATTGATGAGTTTCCCAGTTCAACCAATGCGGCTCATCTTTTTTCTTTGTACAAAGGTAGAAATAATATTGTAATATTGCAAGATTTGTCCCTAAAAATCTTGTGTGCTTTAAATGCTTGCGGCTATAACTTTGTGTTTTCAAGCATGGTGCAGAGAATGTATTCATGATGGAGAATGACGGACTATGGTAATCGCGATTATGAGGGTGTCATAATCGCGATTCTGAAGTCCTTGTATGTACGGGAGTGATTCAGTCAGATGTTCACTCATCCAGGGTGAGTTCCACCACATAATCGATGTCGGTAGGGGCTTTGTCAAATTGTAGTACGATGCCGTCTCCTTGCCGTTTGAATTTTATCGGCTGTTTGTCGACAAACTGCACAGCCTTTTTGACCTTTTGCGCGAGAGGCAGGTAGAGACCATCGTCTGGTAAATTCATGATATGTACAAACAAGCGATTGTCTTTTTGCGTCGTTACGCCCCAGTCTCTCGGGCTGACCAGCCCGGCGCGTGTGCCATAAATGGTTTCTCCATACACATTCATCCACTGGCCGATGCGTTGCAGACGTTCGAGGGCAGCTGCGGGTAGCTCTCCGTTTGGTTGCGGGCCGATGTTGAGCAGGAGGTTGGCGTCCATACCTGCGGCACGGACCAGATAGCGCACGAGGGTTGTGTCCGATTTATAGTTCTGGTCTGTGATTTTGTATCCCCACATGCCGTTCATCGTCTGACAGGTCTCCAGCGGTAAGTCCGTGATCTGTTGTCCTGACAGTCCGGCCGTGTTTTGTCCCGGCAGGTCGCGTTCGAAGATTTGGATGTCTTCGCCTTCAAATGGTTTTTGGTGGTGATTGTTGCCGATGAGGCATGACGGTTGCAGGCGGTGGATTAGGGCATATTGTTCGGGCAGTTGCCAGTCGAAGTCCGGGTCTTGGTCGTGGTCCCACACTCCGTCAAACCAGATGCAGCGTATCGGGCCATAGTTGGTAAGCAACTCTTCGAGTTGGTGGTTCATGAAAGAGTAGTAGGTTTTCCACTCTCCGTGACGTGTTCTGCCGGTGCCGCGTCCTGTACGTCCGAGCGGGTAATAATCGTCCCGATACCAGTCAAGATGTGAATAGTAGAGATGGAGCGCGATGCCTTGCTTGTGGCATTCGTCGGCGAGTTCTTTCAGCACGTCACGTGCGAAGGGTGTCGCATCCACGATGTTGTAGTCTGTCCAGCGGCTGTCAAACATGGAGAATCCTTCATGGTGGCGTGTGGTGAAACAGATGTATTTGGCTCCGCTGGCTTTGATGGCAGCCACCCAGTCGTGTGCGTTGAAACGGCAGGGATAAAAAGCACTGGCCATTTTGGCGTATTCGTCGCGGTTGAGATTGTGGTTGGTCATGGCCCATTCCCCTTGGGCAAGCATACTATAGAGTCCCCAGTGGAGGAAAATGCCGAAACGGTCGGAGCGGAACGCTTCGCGTGATTCGAGATTGGCCTGTGTGGGGACATAGCCGTCGGAAGCTGCTTGTAGATTCTGTGCGGAAGCGAGTGTCGTGAGGGCACAGGCGGCCGACAGGCAGAATGATTTGAGTTGTTTCATGATTTTTGTAGTTTTATGTTTTTTGTGGTAAAATCATTTATACCTTATTTATATAGGAGTCATCAGAGTGCGTGCAGTGTCTTCATGAGTTGTTCTCCCAATCCGATGGTGTAACCTTGTACGACGAAGACCACTCGGTTGAACGTGTCAGCTACGATGAAGATGGGCAGTCCCTGTTTTTCATTGAGTTTAAGTCCGGTGATAAGGTCTTGGCGGATAGTGCCCTTGGTGTCTATGCCCCATGTGACGTGCTCAGGCATTGTCGGGAAGCCGGCAGTGCCCACTTTGTCCAGACGGTCTTTGTCCGGGAACAGGAGCACCATCGGGCGTCCCCATTGGTCAAACTCTCCGGCACAGGCTGCTATGTCGCGCAGAGCATGGTTGGACGGTTCTTGTCCGTCGAGCAGTCCGAGGACATAGTATCCGCGTCCGGTGACAGACAAGAGGGACACTTCTTGTGAGCCGTCTTTTGGAGTAAAGAGGCTTTCCGAGTTGAAGTTGCCGATGACTTGCACGGCATCTTTGGCTTCGCGCAGGGTGAGGTCGACGACAGTCTTTTCGCCTTCACGCACGGTGAAGAATGTCAGTCGGGATAGCACATTTCCGTTTGCAAGCCGTGTGCCTGTGGTCAGGACATAGTCTCCGGCATCAAGTTTCGTGCCTTCACGCAGTAAGGAGTTCCAAGTGGTGCCTGTCTCCGGATAGTTGAGCAGTTGCAGACGTCCCTTTTCCAGTCGTGACAGCGTGAAGTGGTTGTAATACTTGGCATCGTCCAGCCAGGAAGTCGGCGTGTAGCGGGCGAGGAGCGTGCCTGTGCCTTGTGCTGTGTCGGTAGTCGGTTGGCCCGTGAGGCTGATGTCGACCGGTTTCCCTTGGAGGTAGTATTGCACTTTGCCCGTGACTTCGTCAATGCGTGCCGGGATGCCGAAGCTGCGTGCCGCAGCCACGAAGAAGATTTGGAGCGAGTATTCGTCAGCTACACGTGTTTTGCAGATGCCGGCCGGCGACATGGGGATGCGTTGCGGATTCCAGTCAGAAAGCAGGCGAATGTGCGTGCGGCACCAGTCTGCCAGTTCGTGGGCAAGGTCTGTGCCGGACGTGGATTCGGGAATCTCTACTGAAAGCGTCTGGGAGATGAGCTCCCGATAGGGCAATATCATTTCGTTGGCGACACGCGGGTTCAAGAGGTATTTGTCATAGATTTCCTGCGGGCAGTCTGCGGGCATGTCCGGATAGAGCAAGAAGTGTTCGCGAAGTGTGCGCAGCTCTACGTCGCGCAAATCTTTTTCTGAAAGCACACGCAGCAGCCTCACGGCCAGGTCGCGGTCGGTGCGTCCGGCCTCTTGGAGGAATGTCTGGATGGTGGAATAGTTTCCTCTGGATGCCACGATGAGCGGCACGACGTCGCTTGCATTGTAGCCGTTGCTTTCAGCAAACTGCCTGGCTTGCGTCTCTGTGGGGAATGTGGCGATGTAGGCATGGCGGATGGAGTCTTCCAATGCGAAACGCCGGTCATTTTCGGCGCGTTGTTCCGGCGTCACGTCCGGGATGTGTGCCTTTTCCACGGGCACGGTGATGTCCAGGTCCGTTTGTCCGGTTTGTCCGGAAGCCAGGGTGATGGTAAGCTCTTTGTCTTTCCCGAACGAACATTGCCTGAACCCGTAGCGGCCGTCTTTCGTCGAGGCCCACACGAGCATGTCGCCCAGTCCGGCAGTCAGGGAGGCTTGGCCGTGGGCGTCGGTCGTTTTGCGTGCGACAGTGTAGAATTCGGCATAGTTGTAGAGTTTGAACTCCACCAATGCTCCTTCGACCGGTTGCCCGTTAGGCGATGTCACAGTGACTGTCGTTGTGGCGGTGTCGGCATAGTTGTCTATGACATTGATTTCTGTATAGTTGTCCGTCGTTTCCATGACTTCTTCCGGGCCGTGGTAGTGGCCGAACACTTTGGTGTGCATCAGCATGCCGCGGCTGGCCGGGGCGTTGAACCAAGCCAGGTCGAGCACCGGTTCCGGTTCGCAAGCGCCCAGGAAATGCCATTTTCCGTCCACCCATACTTCCACCCAGGCATGATTGTCATCCGTATGTGCCCATCGGGGTGTGTACACTTGGCGGGCAGGTATGCCCATGGCGCGGAATGCACTCACGGCGAAGGTGGACTCTTCGCCACAGCGTCCGTAGGCTGTACGCACGGAAGCCAGCGGTGCGCTGGTGCGCATGTCCGAAGGTGTGTAGGCCACCTTTTCATGACACCAGTGGTTGATTTCTAGGACTGCCTCTTTCAGGGACATGTTTTCGATGCGTGGTTTCAGTTCGCGGTAGAACACGATTCGCGCGGAGTCCATGTTTTCATTGTTGACGCGGTAGGGGAGTACGAAGTGACGGAATTCTCGCTCCGGGATGTCTTTGCCCCACGGCATCTCTGCACGTGCACGCAGCGCGGCTTTCACGTGGGCCAGATGGAACTCGCCCGGATAGTCGGTCAGGTCGCCCAGGGGCATGTAGGCATACATGAAGCGCATGGCTTCGTTTTCTTCGCGGGTCATTGTTTCCGTGAATACATCGAAAATGTGTGTGTCTTTTAAAACTTCTTTTCGTCTCTCAAAAGTTTGTTCCACTTCTTTTCGCTCATTGGCATCCGAGATGAAATGATTCTGGCAGGCGGAAAGGAGCATTGCAAGCAAAGCTCCCCACATAAACACGTTACGGTACATAGGTCGGTTTTGGTCTTAATATGATATTATAATAAGGTATAGTTTTTAACTCCTCAAAGATAATCATATCTATCCGGAATGAAAGGATGCGGAAGGCATATTGTTTCAGTAAAAGGTCTAAAAATGTCTGTACGGGAGTGCATGACGGAGGTCAAGTCCCCGTGATGTAGCCTTCCTTTGCGTCCTCGCTTACCCTCCTTTCCGTCCTCGGCTACCTTCCTTTCGGCTCTTGGCTACCCTTTAGGCCGTCGTTTCCGGGTGTCTGGAGGAGGAATGAGGCCCGTTTTTCAGATGTCGGCATCGGATGTTTGCTTTGTCGTGTGGTCTTGCTTTCCCGCAGCTTGTCTGTCGGCGTGTCGTTGTCTGTGAACACCTCCGGGAGTCCGGGTCGGCTGCGTCTTTTTTCCCTGTTGATGAAAGGCTTTGGTCTCAAAAAATGGAGTGCTTTGAACAAACTTATTACTCTTAAACATTTTTTCTATGTTATCTCTTTATTATTGCAGAAATATGCATTATCTTTGCAGCGCATTTGAGAAGGAAGGTGAGTGGCAACGTGCTAGTTGCATCACTGGAAGCTCAATGTTTTGCTAGCGCATTTTTCTCTCTCTATATATAAATTAATTGTAAATGTCCTGTTTGGGCTTGTGAAAGTCTGAACAGGATTCCTTTTTTATAGTAATATGATTGCATTCCTAACAAAAAAACATTAAAAACACTGTACAACCTCTGAATTTTTACTTTTTTTGTATCACTTCTCGCGGATAATGCGTATTTTTGCGACAAAAGTTCTAATTAATAAAAATAGCTATACAGGATGAGAAAAACACTTTTCATGAGCTTAATGCTCTTGCTGGTATGCACGGTGACGTGCATGGCACAAATGCAAGATCCGGTTCACTTCAAATCGGAGTTGAAACAAATCTCAGGCACGGAAGCTGAGATTGTATTTACTGCGACAATCGATGACGGTTGGCATGTCTATTCGACAGACCTTCCTGACGGTGGTCCCATTTCTGCTACGTTCAATGTCGATAAGATCGAAGGTGCAGAGTTGGTAGGAAAATTGACACCCGTAGGTAAAGAGGAAGACAAGTTTGACCAGATGTTCCAGATGCAGGTCCGTTTCTTCGAACACAACGCACAGTTTGTACAGAAGATAAAAATCACGGGCGCGACTTTCAAAATCGAAGGTTATATGCAGTATGGAGCCTGCAATGATCAGAATTGTTTGCCGCCGACCGATGTGAACTTCTCGTTTACAGGCAAGGGCGATGGAAAAGCAGCCGCAGCAGCTCCTGCTCCTGATGCGAACAAGGATGTGGCAGCGTCTGAATCTAATACAGCCGAAACTGAGGCGACAGCCGAGGTTTCGGCTGAAACCGATTCTGTCGCGGCGTCTGCAGCTACGTCTGTTTCCGGAGAGTCTGATTATTGGACTCCGGTGATTAAAGAGTTGAATGCTTTTGACGAACATACAGAGTCTTCTGAAGCCTCTTGGTTATATATCTTTTTTGCAGGTTTCCTGGGTGGCTTGATTGCCTTGTTCACCCCCTGCGTATGGCCGATTATCCCGATGACGGTAAGTTTCTTCTTGAAACGCTCCGGCGATAAGAAGAAAGGCATCCGTGACGCCTGGACATACGGTGCGTCAATCGTTGTCATCTACGTCGTTTTAGGTCTCGCCATCACGTTGATATTTGGTGCGAGCGCACTGAACTCACTTTCGACCAACGCGATTTTCAACCTCTTCTTCTTCTTGCTGTTGGTTGTGTTTGCAGCTTCTTTCTTCGGTGCATTTGAAATCACATTGCCGTCGTCTTGGAGTACGGCTGTCGACAGCAAGGCTGAAAAGGCCGGTGGTCTGCTGAGCATCTTCTTGATGGCATTCACGCTTTCGCTGGTGTCATTCTCATGCACCGGTCCTATCATCGGATTCTTGTTGGTGGAAGTTTCTACGACGGGTAGCATCGTGGCTCCGGCCATCGGTATGCTTGGCTTTGCCATTGCGTTGGCCCTGCCGTTCACCTTGTTTGCGATGTTCCCGTCCTGGCTGAAATCAATGCCGAAATCCGGCGGCTGGATGAACGTCATCAAGGTCGTGCTTGGTTTCATCGAATTGGCTTTTGCCCTGAAGTTCCTCTCCGTGGCCGACATGGCATACGGCTGGCGTATTCTTGACCGTGAGACCTTCCTGGCTTTGTGGATTGCCCTCTTTGGGCTGCTGGGTGTTTACTTGCTGGGCAAGATTAAGTTCCCGCACGACGATGATGAAGACAAGGTGAGCGTGCCTCGCTTCTTCCTCGGATTGATTTCCATCGCTTTTGCCATCTATATGGTTCCCGGTTTGTGGGGTGCTCCGTTGAAAGCCATCAGCGCATTTGCTCCTCCCAGCAGCACACAAGACTTCAACCTCTATGAAGCAGAGGAAGTGCATGCTCAGTTTACGAACTACGAAGAGGGTATGAACTATGCCAAGCAAGTGGGCAAGCCCGTAATGGTGGACTTCACCGGATGGGGTTGTGTAAACTGCCGTGAGATGGAATCCAAGGTATGGATTGACCCGAAAGTGCGCGACATTATGACAAAGGATTACGTCCTTATCTCACTCTATGTGGATGAGAAAGAGAAATTGCCCGAGAAGATTACCGTGGAAGAAAACGGACAGACTCGCATCCTGCGTACCATCGGTGACAAGTGGAGCTACTTGCAACGTGTGAAATTCGGTGCGAATGCACAGCCGTTCTATGTACTGCTCGACAATGAAGGAAAGCCTTTAAACGGTTCTTATTCTCACGATGAAGACGTGGAGAAGTATATCAACTTCTTGCAGACCGGTCTGGATAATTACAAGAAGAAAAACCAGTAATATCTAAGTCTATACCTTAACTTTAATAATACATACCATCATGTTAGATTTAGCAGAAAGAAAGCAAATCATTGCCTTGATGCAACGTGAAGTGGTCCCTGCCATAGGTTGCACTGAGCCGGTAGCTGTGGCTCTGTGTGTGGCCAAGGCTACGGAGACGCTGGGTTGCTTGCCGGAACATATTTCATTGTATTTGAGTGCAAACATCCTGAAGAATGCAATGGGTGTGGGGATTCCGGGCACGGGAATGATTGGTCTGCCCATCGCTGTCGCTTTGGGTGCTTTGATTGGTAAGTCTGAATATCAGCTTGAAGTGTTGAAGGATTCCACACCGGAAGCTGTGGAGAAAGGAAAAGCTTTCATCGCAGAAAAGCGCATCAGCATTTCGCTGAAAGAAAACATCACGGAGAAGCTCTATATCGAAGTCGTCTGCGAAGCTGGAGGCCACACTGCAAAGGCCATCATCTCCGGAGGACACACCAATTTTGTCTATGTGGCCAAAGACGATGCCGTGTTGCTCGACAAACAGAGCGGTGCGCAGGCTACGGACGAAGGCAAGGATGTCCAGCTCACGTTCCGCAAGGTCTATGACTTTGCCATGACGACCCCGCTGGATGAGATTGAGTTTATCCTGGAAGCCAAACGCTTGAATAAGGCAGCTGCAGAATTTTCGTTGAAAGGCGACTACGGACATGGCATAGGCCGCATGATGTGCAGCAATCAAGAGCATGAAGTCATGGGCGACAGCGTGTATTCACACATCCTGTCCTATACGGCTGCAGCGTGTGATGCACGTATGGGCGGCGCGATGATTCCCATCATGAGCAACTCGGGTAGCGGCAACCAAGGCATCACAGCGACCCTCCCCGTCGTGGTCTTCGCTGAAGAAAACCACAAGAGCCATGAGGAACTGGTGCGTGCTTTGACGCTGAGCCATCTGACCGTCATCTACATCAAGCAGAGTTTGGGACGTCTTTCGGCTCTCTGCGGATGCGTGGTGGCTGCGACGGGTTCGGCCTGTGGCATTACTTACTTGATGGGTGGCAATTACGACCAAGCTGTATATGCTGTCAAGAACATGGTGGCCAACCTGACAGGTATGCTCTGCGACGGTGCGAAACCCAGCTGCGCCATGAAGCTCTCCACGGGCGTGTCGACTGCCGTGCTTTCTGCCATGATGGCCATGCAGCAACGTTATGTGACGTCGGTGGAAGGCATCATCGACGACGATGTGGACAGATGTATCCGCAACATGACGCGCATCGGTTCCGTGGGCATGAATGAGACTGACCGCGTCGTACTCGACATTATGACACACAAAGGCTGTTGAGTCGGGACGATGTAATGTAAATATCATAAAAAAGGTTGCTTTCAGGGATGAAGGCAACCTTTTTTGTTGTTTCTTTGCAGCCGATTTTGAAACAACCCTTTATAGAACGAATAGAATGAGAAAAGGACTTTATGCATTGTCCTTCGGGACATTTGGTTTGGGTATTGCCGAATACATCATGATGAGCATTCTGCCCGATGTGGCGGCCGACTTCGGAGTCTCTCTCCCCGAGACCGGGCATTTGATTTCTGCTTATGCTTTGGGGGTCTGCGTCGGGGCGCCGCTGATGGTCATCATCACGCGCAACTGGCCTCTGCGCCGTATCCTGTTTGCTTTGATGGGCATATTTATCGTGGGAAATTTCGTCACTACGGTGTCGCCGAACTACTGGTTGACGCTTTGCGCCCGCTTTGTCGCCGGCATTCCTCACGGGGCGTATTTCGGTACGGGCGTCATCATCGCCAACCACTTGGCCGAGAAGGGGAAGAGCACTTCTGCCGTAGCCACGATGGTGATGGGCATGACGGTGGCCAATCTGATGGGCGTCCCGTTGGGCAACCTGTTGGGGCACTACCTCTCATGGCGTGTGGTATTTGCCTTCGCCACGGTCTGGGGGCTGTTGACCGTGTGGTTTATTTACCGCTGGATTCCCATCCTGCCAGCCATGCCGCGAACGAATTTGAAGGGACAGTTCCGCTTCCTGAAGAAGCCGCAGCCCTGGCTGCTCATCGCGGCCACGATGCTGGGCAACGGCGGTGTCTTTTGCTGGTACAGCTACGTGAACCCGCTTATGACTGACGTGTCGGGCTTCCACGTGGGCGTGATGCCGATTCTGATGCTTCTGGCCGGCGGCAGCATGTGTGTGGGCAACTATCTGGGCGGCACGCTGTCCGACCGCTTTTCGCCTTCTGTCGTGTCCATGTGTACACAATTCCTGGCCGCCCTCTCCCTGTTGCTGATATTCTTTTTGGCATCCTACGCCTGGATTTCACTCCTGCTCCTATGTGTCTGCACGGGCTGTCTTTTTGCCCTCTCATCGCCCCAACAGCTGCTCCTTCTGCGGCATTCCCCCGGAGGGGAACTGATGGGCGGCGCAATGGTGCAGTTGGCTTTCAACCTCGGCAACGCGATGGGAGCTTTCTTTGGCGGTCTGCCGATTGACGCCGGGCTGGGCGTGGAGTATTCAGCTTTGGTCGGTTCGGGCTTCGCCCTTGCAGGCACGCTCGTGTTCGTGCTTTTCAACTACCGTTTCCAACGGGCGTAAACGTCCGGTGTCCGCCGACGTTGGTTTTCCTGTGTACGTATGTAGAGATTCTTGCATACGTACACAGGATTTTTTTATATACATAATAGGTGAGAGGACGGGTCGGACGGAGTTACCGCCGGCACAGTTCGCGGAAGTCGCAGTAGGCGCAGTGGGAGGCGAACTCTGTCTGTGTGAAGGCGATGTCGGGATGGAATATTTCCTCCAACAGTTCCTGCAGGCGGGCGCGGAACTCTTCGTCGTAGGGCCGGAAGTCGCTCACGGGTGTCTTGTCCTTGTAAGGTTCTCCCATGCGGATGACGGGCGAGTAGTCCGGCGAAGCGGCTTTGTGGATGTAGAGCAGCGACGGAGCGACGGGCATGGCCTGACGACGGGTCATGATGGCTGCATACATGAATGTCTGCAGGACGTAACCGGGCCGCTTCTCGGCAGGCAGGAAGAGGGACTCGACGCTGGTGACGGTCGAGGGCTCGCCGCCTGTCTTGTAGTCGACGATGCGGAGTGTGCCGTCCTTGCTGTCGAGACGGTCGATGATGCCGCCGATGCGGAGCGTGCAGGGGCCGGAAAGGGTATGGATGGTGAAGTCTTCGAAGACTTTCTTTTCCATGTCGACCATTGTGAAAGGGGCGTAATACTTGTCCTTTTCCAGCAGTTGGACGATGTAGCTGACGATGACCTCGGAGTTGAGCAGTTGCAGGCCGTTGTATTCCGGCTTCTCGTCCGGCTTCACTTTGAAGAACTCTTCTTTGAAGGCCGTGTCGACATAACGTTCGAGCCGGGGGCGGTCCTTGAGGAGGGCTTCGATGTCTTCCTTCCGTATCAAGCCTCCGTGGGTCGTCAGGTCGCGGTAGATGAGTTCGGCGCTGCGGTGGAAGAGGCTTCCGAACATGGCCGAGTCGATTTCCGTGGTCACTTCGTCTTTCGGGCGCAGCCCGGCGACGTAGTAGAAATAGAACTTCAGGCGGCAGTCCAGGTAGGTGTTGAGTGCCGAAGGGGAAATGAATCCTTTCCGGTCGACATCAAACTGCCGGTGTAGGCGTTTCAATATCTCTTCAGACTTTTCGATGCGTATATCGTCGGGTGTCATGGGTTTCTGACCGGCCACGACGGTATACTTTCGGATGGGATGCGGACTCTCGGTAAGCATTTGCAGCATGAAGCGTGACATTTCCCCACGGTTGAGTCCGTCGGAGGAATTGTTGTAGAGCAAGGCGACGTGTTCGGCCCGTTGCATGAGGCGGTAGAAATAGTAGGCGTAGACGGCGTTCTTGTGCTCGAGGAGGGTCATACCAAACGCTTTGCGCAGGTTATAGGGGATGAACGAAGAGTCGCCGCTTCCCTTGGGGAGTTGTCCTTCGTTGAGCGAGAGCATGACGACGTTTTTGAAGTCGAGATTACGCGTTTCGAGTACGCCCATGACTTGTAGCCCGATGGCCGGTTCGCCGTGAAACGGAATGGACGTCGCTGCCAATACTTTGTTCATCAGGGCCGTAAACGTGGAGGTCTGCACCCGTAGCGTGCCGTTTTCGACCAGCCGTCGGAAGCGGTTCATCGTCGTGTAGGCTTGGAACAGCGATTCGCGATAGAGCTGTTCGAAGGGGCTGTCGGCCTGTGATTCTTTACGATAGATGAAGGCGACGCGTTCGAGGACTGTTTCCAGATAGATGCATAGCTCCAAGTTTCCGGTTGCGGGGGTGAATAGCGTGGTAAGCACGTCGTCGGCTTGGAGCTCGGACGGGAGCGGATAGAAACGGTTGCGCAGGGTCAGGTCGCGTTCCAGTGCGTCGGCTTGTCGGGAGAGCCTGCGGACGTAGGGATGCTTCAGTACGATGGCCACCTGCTGGTAGTCGTAGCGTCCGGTTTCTGCGTGGTAGCCGGTCGTCTGCAGTTCGGTCAGTGCGTTCACGAGGCTGTGTACGGGAGTCTGCGAGAGTGGGAAACCCATCGTGATGTTTACGTGTCTTACGGCGTCGGTCGGCAGTGAGTGAAACACGGGCTGGAGGAGAGCTTCGTTGCAGAGGACCACGGCTGTCTCCGATTCCTTCTGCCCGATGTGCGTGCGTAGCCATTCGGGGAGGAAGCGGGCCTGTGCGTTTTCTGTCGAGGCGGCGACATAGACGATGTCTTTCTTCCGTCTGAAGGTGTCGAAGCATGTTTCCGGCAGCTCGGAGGGGAAGTCGCGGAGGTTTCTCCGGATGAATTCCCCGGCCTCATGGTTGGGTGTATGGAGATAGGCCACGTCATAGTCCCAGTAGAACATGGCTTTGCCGGCATCTTGCAACGTTTGGAACAGCAGGTGCTCGACCCGGTTGAGCACGTTGAATCCGACGAAGACGTAATGTTCGTATGGGAGTTGTTCTGGGCGGAGCGACTCGCATACTTCCCGATAGAGCATGCCCTCATAGGAGATGCCGTTGTCGGCCAGTGTCTGCCGGAAGCGGTGATAGACGTCGCCCAGGACGTTCCATAGTGTGATGAAGCGTCGTTTGAGCTCGGTCGTTTTGGCCGGGGAGAAGTTTTTGAAAAATTGGCGGATGGCCTCTGTCTGTTCTTCGGTGAGGAAGTCGAGCGTGTCATAGGCCTTGAGGTCTTGCAGGTTGGCAAATAGGCGGTCTGCGTCGACACGGTTCTTGTCCATGTCGTCGAAGTCGCTAATCAGGAGTTCACCCCAGAAATAAAATTCGTCCAGCGTCTCTTTGCTCTGGGTAGCTTCGCGGAACACGTCGTAGAGACGGCAGACCAGTTCGATGGGGTCGCCCGGCTGCTTGTCGCTCAGCGAGCGGAAGAGTTCGCTGATGGTCTGGTAGGCAGGTGACCACACTGGGTGTCCAGCCCGTGTGGCCAGGTATTCGTTGAAGAAAAGTCCGGCCCGTTTGTTCGGGAAGATGATTGCAGTATGTGAGAAGTCGCCTTGGAGCTTGTCGAACAAGTCATCGGCTACCAGTTTGAGAAATGCTTCCATAGTGTTCAGTTGACAGATATTAGTTCATTCTTATAGACGTACCACAAGTAGCCTTCCACGTCCGTATATCCCATGTCGCGGAGCAGGCTCATGTAGCCCCGCACTTGTTCGTTGTAGGCTTCGCTGTGTTTTCCGAATTTGAAGTCGACGACGATGACGCGCCCGTCACGTATCATCACCCGGTCGGGCCGGCGTGTCTGGAGTTCGCCATGCTCCATATAGATGATGGAACATTCATTGAACAGTTCCCACCCACCTCCGAACCATTCTTTAGCTTCCTTACGGGAGAGAGCGCGGTCTATGAGCGTCCGTGCCCGTGCCACGTCGTCCAGGGAGTCGAAGAGTCCTTCGTTCTGCATGGCTTGCAGGGTCGGGTCTACGTCATCAGTCGTCCGTATGGTGGCAAACACATGGTGGAGCAGGCGTCCTTGGCGGATATATCGTCCTTGTTCGTCTTCTTCTTCCTCTCCCCGGATGAAGTCTGCCGAGCGGTTTGATTGCCGGAAGTCTATTTTGTTTTGGAACGTCTGCATGGCGACGGGCAGGCTCTCCGGCGAAGATGTGAGCCGGTTTGTATCGGTTTGTTTTGCCTTGGGCTCTTCAGATGTACAGAGTGTGCCGTATTCGAAAGGCTGGCCGTCCTGGAAGTCGGTGTCCAAGGTGGAGGCTGCTTGGAAAAGGCTATTATATAATAAGGTGGAAATGGAGTTTCTCGCGCCGTCTTTTGCCCAGATGAAGAGATTCTTTCCGGCACGGGTGAAGGCGACATAAAGCAGGTTCAGATTGTCCACCCACAGTTGCAGTCGTTCCTGTTTGTAGTCTTGGGCGTAGGTCGATTGGGTCATCGCCGCTCCGTAGTTCACCGGGACGATGTCCAATTCGTCATAGGGTGCGTCGTGTGGCGAGCACCAAATCATCTGTGTGTGTGTCTCGTTCTCGAGACTCCAGTCGCAGAAGGGGATGAGCACGGTGTGAAACTCCAGTCCTTTCGATTTGTGTATGGAGTAGATGCGTATGCCGTCCAGTTCGCCTGAGGGAATGGTTTTGGCGCTCAGCTTTTCGTCCCAATATGCCAGGAAAGCAGTCGGGTCAGAAGAGTTTTCCTGCAAATATTCGAGGACTGCATCGAAGAAGGCAAAAAGGTAGGCATCTTGTGCGTTCAGGCTGGAGAGGCCGAACAGGCCGAACAGAAGGTCGAGCAGTTCGTAGAGGGGCATGAGACGCAGTTCGTCTTGCCGGTCAATGAATTCCTGTGGGACGAAGTGTTCCGCCCCATGCAGCAGGATGGTGTTCCAGTCCAGGCCGCTTTGCAGGATTTCCTTTTGATACATGCCGGCCAGGCGTGCCAGGGCTATCGTGTCGCTCTTGTCTGTCAGCCAGCGCAGGCAGTCGATGAGGGCGCAGACACAGGATGAAGCGTCCAGCCGGAAGGCCTCGTCTGACACGATACGGTAGGGCAGGTGTGCACTGAAGTAGTCGGCGATGAGTGGGATGTTTTTGTTCTTGCGCACGAGGATGGTGATGTCTTGCAGGCGTACGCCTTCCGCCACGAGGTTTTCCACCTGCGATGCCAGGCTTTCCAATGTCTGTTCGGCGTAGTCCATTTCTTCGTTGCCCTTCAGGAACTCGATGTGTACGTAGCCTTTCTCTTCTTTTTTGGGAGAGTCCTGGCATACGTCGCTGTAGGCTTGCAGCAGCTCGGTGCAGTCGTCACCGTAATCGTCGCGGTAGAGGCTGTTCAGCCATGTGCTTCCTGCGGTGAAGATTTCATTGTTGAAACGGATGATGCGGCTTTCGCTGCGGCGGTTGGTCGTCAGCTTCATGTCGTGGATGGGATAGATGCCGGCCATTTTCCCGCGCAGATTGTTCAGGATGCTCCAGTCTCCGCCCCGCCAGCGGTAGATGGACTGCTTGACGTCGCCCACGATGAGGCTGCTTGAACCTTGTGAAAGACCTTCGAGAAGCAACATCTTGAAGTTGTTCCACTGCATCCGGGAGGTGTCTTGAAACTCGTCAATCATCACATGATGGAGTGAAGTCCCGATTTTCTCGAAGATGAACGACGAGTCATCCTCTTGCATCAGCCGCCTCAGGAGGGCGTTCGTGTCGGAGAGTAGAAAGCGGTTTTCCTTCCTGTTCTGCGTACGCACTTCTTCGTCGATGTGTGTCAGCAGGCGCATCTGGTTCAGGTAGCGCAGTGAGAGGGCGCAGGAGTTGAGCGTGAAGTTCTGCTGCGGACGCAGTTCTTCTGCTTGTTGGAGCAGGGGAAGGAGATCCGTGGAAGCCAGACTGACGATTTGTGCGCGGTAGGGCGATGTCTTGCTGGCCCAGTTATCGGGCGATTGGAGGCATTTCTCCACAGTGGAATTACGGATGCCGTTGTCCCACACGCCGTCGCGCAATTTCTTGAAGTAGCTCATGATGCCGTTCTTTCCCCGGATTAAGTCTTCTGGTTGCAGGCCGGCTTCAGTCACGACGTTGAAGAACTGTTCGGCGAAGCCCGTCATCACGTCCTTGGCCTCGGCTTGCATGCTTTCCAGTCGCTTCTTGTAGAGGGGGATGGTCTGCGGGTCGGCCAGCTTCTCGCGTAGCTCTTCGCCCCGCTCGATGTAAGTCTCGTCGAAGATGTTCCGGCCGAAACTTTTGATTTCTCCCGATACGTTCCAACGTTTGTCCGAGGCAATGCGTTCGCGGATGAACTCCAACAGCCAGACGAGGACGGGGGAGCGGCGGTCGAGCTGTTCGATCATCGCATCCACGGCGTCGGAGAGCACTTCTTCGTTGTTGAGCGCGATGTTCATGTTTGCTCCAAGCTCCAGCTCGCGTGCCAGGTTGCGCATGACGGACTGGAAAAAGGAGTCGATGGTCTCTACGCGGAAGCGGCTGTAGTCATGGATGAGCAGGGAGAGGGCCTTGTGTGCTTGTGAACGGACTTTGTCGGGAGTCATGCCAAGTCCGTCGCACACCACCTTCAAGTAGGCTTCCGACGAAGGGTCGCCGATGGCAATGCCGAAGAGTTGGCCCAAGATGCGCTCTTTCATTTCCGTCGTGGCCTTGTTGGTGAACGTCACAGCCAGGATGTTGCGATAGGCTGCCGGGTTGGTGATGAGCAGCTTGATGTATTCCACGGCCAGTGTGAAGGTCTTTCCCGAACCGGCTGAGGCTTTGTAGACGAGTAGTTCTGAAGCGTTTTCCATCTGCTTGAAAAGTTTATGTATGTAAAAAATAAAAACGCGCCTCTCACAGCACGCGGTGTATGGCACGGCGACATCGCGTCAAGTCTTTTTCATTGACTGGCCGCTGCCGGGTGTCGCCCCGCTCGATGGCCGCCATGACGTGGAAACCGCTCCACTTCAGGATTTCCCGCAGGGCACGGACCGTGCCGCGCGTCTGGCGGAACCAGATGTTGAAGGGCCAGGGTGTGGTCGAGGTGCTGACGATGATGGCCCGCTTGCCTTTGTGCAGTGGGAGGGGGACACCTCGCGGGCTTTCGCCCATCAGGCCGTAGACCATGCGGTCGAAAAGCACTTTGAGCGTGCCCGGCATGTTGCCCCAATAGCAGGGTGCGCCGATGACCAGCGCGTCGCAGTCTGCTATCTTCTGCAGCGTCCGCTGTGCGTCGTCTTCCGGGAGGACACACTCCAGCCGCGAACGGCATGCCATGCAACCCGTGCAAGGGCGCACCGCCAGGTCCGCGACGCGGACAGTCTCCACGTCGGCTCCTTCTTGTGTGGCTTCCCGGGCCATGGCTTCCAGCATGGAGGCGATGTTGCCGTGAGGGCGTGGGCTGGCGTTGAGGATAAGGATGCGTTTACGAAGTTTTTCCATGTGGTAAATAGTGTTTGTGATAGACTGCCTTCTGCTGCCTGCGTGGAGGCGGGAGTGGACAGTGTGCCGACACTTATGAGAAGTATGGTTGACACTTGTGGAAAGTGTCAAAGCCTTGATACTGAATGCCCCGCAAGGGGGATTTTCAAGTCTCCCGCTTGCAGGGCGATTCGTGACGATTAATATGAAATGTTTACAATATCTGCATCAATAGGCGCGGGCAAAGAGCACGCGGCGTGCTGACGGACGGCCTGTGAGCATGTCCACTCCGGGCGTGAGGCTTTCTTCGTCGGCTTCGAAGGGGATGCAGCGGATGGTGGCTTTTGTCTCGTCCTTGATGCGCTCCTCGGTCTCGGTCGTACCGTCCCAGTGGGCCAGGATGAAGCCGCCCTTTTCAATTTGTTCCTTGAACTCATCCCAGGTGTCTACCTTCACGGTGTGGCTCAGGCGGAAGTCGAGTGCCTTCTTGTAGATGTTGGCCTGGATGTCGTCGAGCAGTCCCTTGACGTATTCTTCGATGCCGTCGCAGGAGACAGTGTGCTTCTCCAGCGTGTCGCGGCGCATGATTTCCATCGTGTTGTTCTCGTAGTCACGGCCACCCATGACGAGGCGGACGGGCACGCCCTTCAGTTCGTAGTCGGCAAACTTGAATCCCGGGCGTTTGTTGTCCGCGTTGTCATACTTCACGGATATGCCCAGTGCGCGCAGGCGTTCGACGATGCCGGCCACTTTCTCGTCGATGAGCTTCAGTTGGTCTTCACCTTTATATATAGGTATGATGACCACTTGGATGGGGGCGAGCTTCGGCGGAAGCACGAGTCCGTTGTCGTCAGAGTGGGACATGATGAGCGCTCCCATGAGGCGGGTCGATACGCCCCAAGAAGTAGCCCACACGTAGTCGAGCTTGTTGTCCTGGTCGACAAATTGCACATTGAAAGCCTTGGCGAAGTTTTGGCCGAGGAAGTGCGACGTGCCGCTTTGCAGGGCCTTTCCGTCTTGCATCAGGGCTTCGATGGTGTATGTGTCGAGTGCGCCGGCAAAGCGTTCGTTGGCCGATTTCACGCCTTTCACGACGGGCACGGCCATGTAGTTCTCTGCGAAGTCGGCATACACGTGGAGCATCTTTTGTGCTTCGGCTTCAGCCTCTTCGCGGGTGGCATGCGCCGTATGTCCTTCCTGCCAGAGGAATTCGGCTGTGCGGAGGAACAGGCGGGTGCGCATTTCCCAGCGGACGACGTTGGCCCACTGGTTACACAAGATGGGCAGGTCGCGGTAGGAGCGAATCCAGTTCTTGTAGGTGCTCCAGATGATGGTTTCCGATGTCGGACGGATGATGAGTTCCTCTTCCAGCTTGGCTGCGGGGTCCACGACGACGCCGCTGCCGTCCTCGGCATTCTTCAGGCGGTAGTGTGTGACGACGGCGCACTCCTTGGCGAAACCTTCCACATGCTCCGCCTCGCGGCTCAAGTAAGATTTCGGGATGAGCAGCGGGAAGTAAGCGTTCACGTGTCCCGTCGCCTTGAACATGTCGTCGAGCGTGCGTTGCATCTTTTCCCAGATTGCATATCCGTAAGGCTTGATCACCATGCATCCGCGCACGGGTGATTGCTCAGCCAAGTCGGCTTTTACGACCAAGTCATTGTACCATTGCGAATAGTTTTCGCTGCGTTTGGTCAGTTCTTTCAGTTCTTTTGCCATTGATATATGTTTTTTGATTGTATTCCCTTGTTTTAGCGATTGCAAAAGTAGTAAAATTCCGAAAAAGAGGCTTTATCTTTTCCTTATAAAGGATGGGTTTGGACGGAAAGGAGGGTAGCCGGGAGCGGAAAGGAAGGCGTGCGAGCACCGAAAGGAAGCCTGGCCCGGCTACCATGGAGGCTCTCCCGGAGTGGCTTCCGGCGGGCTGTCCGGAGTCGTGCCGATGCTCTGCGTTTTTCTGCGGATTGGCCTTCGCTGGTTTAAATATTGATAAAATTATCGAGAATACGATTTTACCTTTAACTTTTAAAGGCTATATTTGCTCAATATATCGAAGAACATATAGCATTATTAAAAACAATGGGATTATGAAAGGGATTAAATTGACATCATTGTTGCTCAGTGGCATGTTGGTTCTGGGCACCGGTTGTGGTAACATGAACAACACCACGAAAGGTGGACTAATCGGAGCGGGCGGTGGTGCCACTCTGGGTGCTATTATCGGCGGCATAGCCGGTAAGGGAAAAGGCGCGGCCATCGGTGCGGCCATCGGTACGGCTGTGGGCACAGGCGCTGGAGTGATTATCGGTAAGAAGATGGACAAAGCGGCAGATGCAGCCCGCCAGGTGGAGGGTGCTCAAGTGGAGCAAATCACCGATGCCAATGGCTTGCAGGCTGTGAAAGTGACGTTTGACTCGGGCATATTGTTCAACACCAGCAGTTCATCGCTCAGCACGAGCGCACAAAACTCATTGAGTAAGTTTGCCAACAATGTGCTGAAGCAGAACAACACGATGGACATCGCCATCATGGGCTACACGGACAATCAGCCGTGGCGTAACAGCACAGCCGAGCAGAGTGTGCAGAAAAACCAGCAACTCTCCTTGCAGCGTGCACAGAGCGTGTCGAATTATTTGAAGAATTGCGGAGTTTCCTCTGCACAAATCAAGTCGGTCGAAGGCTTGGGAGAATCCAATCCTGTGGCTGACAACTCGACGGCTGCCGGACAGGCTCAAAACCGTCGTGTGGAGGTCTACATGTATGCCAGCGAACAGATGATTCGCGAAGCTGAAGCAGCAGGACGATAAGTTCATATTGATAAAGTTTTAGAGAACAAAGAAAAAGCCGGGGATTGTCATAATCCTCGGCTTTTTCTTTATCAAGGTATGAATGTCATTTGATGACGCCCATGTCTTTGCCCACTTTCACGAAGGCGGCAATGGCCTTGTCCAGGTGTGCGCGTTCGTGTCCGGCAGAGAGTTGCACGCGGATGCGGGCTTGTCCTTTCGGCACGACGGGGTAATAGAATCCGGTGACATAGATGCCTTCTTCCTGCATGCGGGCTGCAAAGTCTTGTGACAGCTTGGCATCATAGAGCATCACGGCACAGATGGCTGACTGGGTCGGCTTGATGTCGAATCCGGCAGCCAACATCTTGTCGCGGAAATAAGTCACGTTTTCTACCAGTTTGTCATGCAATGCGTTGCTTTCCTTCAGCATCTTGAACATTTCGAGGCTGGCGCCTACGATGCCCGGAGCCACAGAGTTGGAGAACAGGTAGGGACGTGAACGCTGACGGAGCATGTCGATGATTTCCTTGCGTCCGGTGGTGAAGCCGCCCATCGCGCCGCCAAAGGCTTTGCCCAGTGTGCCGGTGAACACGTCGATGCGACCGTAGACTCCGAATTGTTCGGCTACGCCGTGTCCTGTCGGGCCGACAACGCCGGCAGAGTGTGATTCGTCGACCATTACCAGTGCGTCATATTTCTCGGCAAGTTCGCAGATTTTGTCCATCGGGGCCACGTTGCCGTCCATCGAGAACACACCGTCAGTGGCGATGATGCGGTGGCGTTGGGCTTGTGCTTCTTTCAGGCAACGTTCCAGGTCAGCCATGTCGGCGTTGGCATAGCGATAGCGTTTGGCTTTGCACAGACGCACGCCGTCGATGATGGAAGCATGGTTGAGCGCATCGGAGATGATGGCGTCTTCTTCCGTGAACAGGGGTTCAAACAGGCCACCGTTGGCATCAAAGCATGAACCGTAGAGGATGGTGTCTTCCGTTTTGAAATAGTCGGAGATGGCAGCTTCGAGCTGTTTGTGGAGGTCTTGTGTGCCGCAGATGAAGCGGACAGACGACATTCCGAACCCACGGTTTTCCATTGCATGTCGGGCGGCTTCGACGAGTCGGGCGTTGTCTGACAGGCCCAGATAGTTGTTTGCACAGAAGTTCAGTACATCGTCTCCGGCATTGACTTTTATGTCGGCACGTTGAGGGGTTGTAATCACGCGTTCTTCTTTATACAATCCGGCATTGCGGATGTCTTCCAGTTCCTTTGCCAGGAACTCTTTCATTTTACCATACATAGTTTTATTGGGTTTATATTGCTACTGACAAAGTTCTACTTTTTTTTCGAACTTTCACTAAAAAATAGACGCTTTTTTTAGTCCTATATGCGATTATTCTGCTACCTTTGTTTCCAAACGTAACTTTAACATAAACGCATTCATGAAAAACGTATTGATTATCGGGTCGACCGGACAGATTGGTTCCGAGTTGACCATGAAGCTGAGAAGCATTTATACAAACGGCAATATCGTGGCAGGCTATATCACCGGGGCAGAGCCTAAGGGCGAATTGAAGGATAGCGGGCCTTCGGCTCTCGTTGACATTACCAATCCGCAACAGATTGCCGAGGCTGTGGAGAAATATCACATTGACACAATCTATAACCTGGCTGCATTGTTGTCGGCGGTGGCTGAGGCCAAACCCCAACTGGCATGGAAGATCGGTGTGGGTGGATTGTTCAATGTGCTCGAGGTGTCGCGCGAGAAAGGTTGCGCTGTGTTTACACCCAGTTCCATCGGTTCTTTCGGGCCTGACACGCCTAAGGACAAGACGCCGCAAGACACGGTCCGCAATCCTCAGACCATGTATGGCGTGACGAAGGTGACCGGCGAGCTGCTTAGCGACTATTATTTCCGTCGGTTTGGTGTTGACACTCGTTCCGTGCGTTTCCCCGGGCTTATTTCTTATGTGACTCCTCCGGGCGGAGGTACGACAGACTATGCCGTCGACATCTATTATGCTGCGGCCAAGGGCGAGAAGTTTATCTGCCCGATTGCTGCCGGCACTTTCATGGACATGATGTATATGCCTGATGCACTCAGGGCTGCCATCGAGATTATGGAAGCCGACCCCAAGCGCTTCGTGCATCGCAATTCGTTCAACATCGCTTCCATGAGTTTCGACCCGGAAATCATCTATCATAAAATCCAGGAGTATCGTCCGGACTTCCGCATGGAATATCAAGTCGATCCGCTTCGCCAGAGCATCGCCGAGTCGTGGCCTAACTCGCTCGACGACACCTGCGCCCGCGAAGAATGGGACTGGAAACCGGAGTATGACCTCGACGGCATGACGCGTGACATGCTGGCCAAGCTGGAAGAGCGTTTTTCAAAGAAATAAATAAGTCGTCCGCGCGGCGACGTCGGAGCATTCCCCCTGCACCACACGATGGTCACAGGGGGAATGCTTTTTTTGTGCCTGCCGTCATACGTATGTCGGAGGTGGTGAGATACGTCTGTTGATGGTGCGGATATACGTATCTCTGATGCGGTGAGATGTACATGTCCGCTATCTGGACACGTACATCTCACATACCGACACACGTACATGTCCCCAATTAGGAGACGTACATCTCTTCGCATGGCAGATACGTATGTGCGCAGCATGGAGAGACGTATGTCGTGAGGAGGGAGCGGCGTATGTGCCTCAGAGGGAGAGCGGTGTGTGCGGATGATGCCACGTGAGGACGAAGTCCGGCTCCACGCGGTAGTGCAGCCTGCGGGTGATGCTTCCGTGGCGCATGTCGCGTGCCGTGAGCGTGCCTTCGCGGGTGAGGGTGAAGGGGGTGATGCGCAAGTGGAGCGTGAAGTCCGTATTTTCTTGGTGGGGGAGGAGTTTGTAGAGCGTCTCCTTCGCGCTCCAGTGCAGTGTGGCAGCCGTCAGAGGGTCGCCTTCGGCATGTTCCGAAGGATGCATGAAGCGGGGTGCGAGGTGGAGGGCTTTGGGGCGGATGAGTTCGATGTCGATGCCCACGGGCAGGGCCGGATGCCAGCAGAGGGCCACATATCCACTTGTGTGGGAGATGCTTATGTGATAGAGCCTGTCGGACAGGAAGGGTGCGCCGCTGGGAAGATAGTCCACTGCGTGTTCTTCTCCCCAGCACGTGTACATGAGGACGCGCACGGCCAGACGTTCGAGGATGCGTCGCTCGTGAGCATGGAGTGCGCGTATTTCCTTCACGTACAGGCCTTCGGAAGGAAGGAGCCGGAGCAATTCTCCGGCAGTTTCCGTGCATTTCCATACGGCCCATCCGCCTTCGGCCGGGGTGATGTCTGTCATGTAGAGAGGCATGGGTCAGCGTTTTTGAGGTTCGGTCTCTTCAGTCGGGGTGATAATGACTTTTATTTTCAGGATACGCCGGTTGTCCATTTCCAGGACTTCAAAGGTGAAATTCCTGTAAGTCAGTTTCTCATGCCGGCTTGGAAATTCTCCTTTTAATTCCAGCAGAAGCCCTGCCAGCGTGTCTGCATCGCCGGCCATAGGTTCAAAGTCAGCCTCTTGCGAATGGGTGATTTTGTAGAAGTCTGAGAGCGAGGTCTTGCCTTCAAATACGTAGGTGGAGTCGTTCAGCTTTGCGTATGTGCGCTCGTCTTCATCGTATTCGTCATTGATTTCTCCGATGATTTCTTCGATGATGTCTTCCATGGTGATTAGTCCCGATGTGCCTCCAAACTCATCGACAACGATGGCGATATGGATTTTTTGCCGTTGGAATTCGCGAAGCAGGTCGTCTATCATCTTTGTGTCGGGCACGAAGTAGGGTGGACGTATGAGCGATTGCCAGTGGAAGTTGTCGCCTTTGTCCAAATAGGGTAGGAGGTCCTTGATGTAGAGCACGCCTTTGATGTTGTCACGTGAGTTTTGATAGACAGGGATGCGTGAATAACCGTTGTCGATAATGCAGCGGATGACTTGCGGGAAAGGGGTGTTCAATTCCAGGTCTACGATGTCAAGGCGTGAAGTCATCACTTCCTTGACGGTCTCTCCGCCGAAACGTATGATGCCCCGCAACATGTTTTGTTCTTCAGAAATGTCGTTTTGGTCGGTCAGTTCCAGGGCCTGTGAGAGTTCGTCGACGGAGAGGTTGTGTGCATTGTCTCTGCCAGCCAGCTTTTGCAGATAGTTGCTGGATGTCACCATCCATCCGGCTATGGGGCGAAACAGCCGGTAGGTGAAGTTCATCGCACGTGCAGCCTTCCGGCAGAAAGCAAGTGGTTTCTGGGTCGCATAGATACGAGGGATGATTTCGCCGAAAAGTAGCATTAGCAGAACCAGAATGACCGTGTTGCCGACGATTAGCCAAGCATCTGACGGAGCATTGTGTATGCTCTGCATGAGAAAGTAATTGCCGAGGAGGATGAATGCAACGTCGGTCAGTGTATGGGCGACGAGCATGGCAGCTTTTAGCCGTTCGGAGTCGCCCAATAAGGTCAAGATAATCCGGTCGGCCTGAGCGTGAGAGGCATTCAGTTTCTCTTTGTCTGTGTTTGTCAAAGAGACGAATGACACTTCGGATGCGGAGATAAAAGCAGATAGCACCAGGAACAACAGGCTCAAGGCCAGGATTATCCAAGCTCCTGTTTGTGGTGGGGTTAAGATGATTTGTTCGAAAGTTTCCGCCCATTGGCGGAAGGTCGCGTCAGTGTCCAAGTCTTAAGTATTAGTTAAACAATAGGTTTCGCAAACTAAGGGTTCAGAAAGGCAGGGCGTCGTCTGTCTCAGTCTGAGCTGCAGAAGCCTGAGGCTTTTGTGCCGGTTGTTGAGGCTGTGCAGCTGTCGGACGGGAAGAACACAATTCCATCGCTTCACCGTAGATTTCCACTGTGAAGCGCCGGACACCGTTCTGGTCGTCGTAGGAACGGGGACGCAGCTTGCCTTCGATATAGAGTTTGTCTCCTTTATGTACGTATTTCTCTGCAAGTTGTGCCAGCCCACGCCACAAGACGATGTTGTGCCAGTCTGTGCGTTCGGGCACGTTTGTTCCGTTTGGCAAGGTATAGCCCCGTTCCGTGGTAGCCAGTGGGAAAGTGGCTACGGCAATGCCTCCGTCCAAGTAGCGTACGTCAGGGTCTTTTCCGACATGTCCCAGTAGGATGACTTTATTTATTGACATAGTTTTTATGCTTTAGTAAGTTTTGCGTCAAAGTTAGTCTATTCCACGTTAGAAGACAAACAAAGCTCATTCAAAATCAGCTTTCAGGAAGTTTATCTCACCTTATGCGCCATGAACCAATGATGGGTAAAGGTGAGATAGAGCACCATGGCGATAGCCAGAATCCACAAGCTGATGCGGTAGCCGTCGGCAGCGGTGGGCAGTGTATAACCCAGGAAAAGTCCGATGCCTAGTCCCAGTTCCCATGCGAACATAAATGAAGTGTTGGCCGAACCACGTTCGCAATGATGCGAGAGTTTGATGAAGAACACCAATAAGCGGGCTGTCGTCAGACCGATACCTATACCTATTAATATAGAGGACGCATAGAACGCCGAAGTGCCTTCGCGGAAGAGCAGCAACAATAGGCCTGCTCCCCAGAGGATGTTGCCGGAGACAATCTCCGACCGTATGTCTGCCTCGAGAAATACGAAGCGAAGAGCCAAGAGGGCAATGCAGAAGCCAACCATCATGAATACGTAGAATTCATAACGTTGAATATCGGCCAACAAGATGCCTGTGACGACGGCGATGGGAATAGTCTGAAAAAACATGAGCCAGCCGTTGGGCAACCAAAAACGGTCCAGTGAAAACTTGGGTGGGTCCAACGGGGCACGGAAGGGTACCTTGAGGCACAGAATGCAGAGGCAGGCCACAAGTGCAAGGGCACATGAAACGGCAAACACGGCCCGAAATCCTATTAAGTACTGAACCAATAGGCCCATCAGAGGACCGATGGACAGGCTGAGTCTGCCGAACCAGGCAAAGGCATTGTTGGCATTTGTCCGGTTGGGGGACGTGGTCAGGTCGATGGCCAGCGTGCTGCCGGAAGCCATGAGGGCCACGCCCTGCAAGAGTCCCTGGAGAATGCGCAGGGTGAAAATCCAGGCAAGGACAGGTGCACGGAAGAAGCCCAAAGAGCACAGCGATATGCCGAATAGGGCCCATGTGCAAACACTTTTCCGTGGAAAACGGTCGACCAGATAGTTGAAGAACGGGCCGAGCAAAAAGGCCACGATGCTTGATACGGCCAATGCGCCTCCCACTTCAATGGGAGTGGCTTCGTAGCGTTCCACTAGCCAAGCCGGCAGTGCCGGGATAAGCATGTAGAGCGCAGTGCCGAGCAGCAGGTGCGACAAGCACACCATCCAGAGGTTTTTTGACCAGAGTCTAGGCCTGACAGCGGGTTGTGAACGGTCTGTCGAGAGATTGTCCATAGGAGTTTAATATTGTTCTTTCTCGTTGGGGAAGTCTTTCGTTTTTACGTCATGCACATATCGACTGATGGCTTCCGTCATCACGGAGTGGAGATCAGCATACCGACGCAGGAATTTAGGACTGAAACCGTCGTTCATGCCCAGCATGTCGGTCACGACGAGCACTTGGCCGTCGACGCCGTTTCCGGCTCCGATGCCGATGACGGGGATGCTCAGCTCTCCGGCAACACGGGCAGCCAATGCGGCTGGAATTTTTTCCAGCACGAGAGCGAAGCAGCCGGCTTCTTCCAGCAAGTGTGCGTCGCGCACCAGTTTTTCGGCTTCGCTGTCGTCTTTGGCACGCACGCCGTATGTGCCGTATTTATGGATGGACTGGGGCATGAGTCCGAGATGTCCCATGACCGGGATGCCGGCATTGATAATCCGGCGTATGACGTCGGCGAACTCTTCGCCACCTTCCAATTTCAGGGCGTCGGCTTCGGTCTCCTTTATCATGCGCACTGCTGCCTGCACGCCGTCATACGGGTCGGCCTGGTAGGAGCCGAAGGGCATGTCGATGACCACTAGGGCACGCTTGGCAGCACGGGCCACAGCACGTCCGTAGACAATCATCTCGTCGACGGTGATGGGGAGTGTCGTGGCATTACCTGCCATGACATTGGAAGCCGAGTCGCCGACGAGGATGACATCCATGCCCGTCTGGTCGACGATGGTGGCCGTTGTGTAGTCGTATGAAGTCAGCATGGAGATTTTCTCTCCCTGCTTTTTCATCTCCAGAAGGTGATGGGTCGTCACCTTCTTCTTATCATCACTGATGTAGTTTGCCATATTGTAATAGGTCCTTGGTTAGTTAAATGTTCGTAAAAAACGGCTGCAAAGTTACATTATTCACTGGATTTGTGCATCACGGAGTACATGTTTTCTACGTCAAAGGACATAAAGTCCGGGATGACGATGTCTGCCAGGCTGCGGATGGAGTCTGCCGGATTGGTGGTGGAAAGCCCCACGACCGTCATGCCGGCACGTACGCCGGCTGTCAATCCGTTGAACGAATCCTCGAATACGACGCACCTGGACGACGGGATGCCGAATGTCCGTGCCCCCAGCAAATAGCAATCAGGGTCGGGCTTGGAGCGGTTGAAGTCCTCGGCCGTGAAGATGCGGTCGAAGAGTGAGGCAAACTCCGGATGGGCCTGATAGACATTTTCCATCTTCATGCGGTTGGAGCTGGTCACGACAGCCGTGCGGACGTCATGCTTGCGAAGCTCGCCGATGAAAGCCGTCACTCCGGGGATGTACGGATAGTCCATTTGACGTTCGTAGGCGTCAAGTTCGGACTGGATGCGTCCGGGCAGGGAAGGGTCGGCATTGAAAAACTGTAGAATCTGCGTGAGGGTCATCCCCTTGATGCGTTGTTCGAACTGAGGAATGTCGGGCCGGTGGGCCTGCCCTTGCTTACGCCAGAAAACGGTGTACTGCGACTCGGTGTCCAAGATGACGCCGTCGAGGTCGAAAAGGGCGGCAATGGGTTGATTCATATCCATGAAAGCATGTTGTTTATTTGGGTGCAAAGTTCGAAAGACTGCGCCGATATAGGAAGGCCATCTTGTTAAAAGAATGTAAACTTAACAATCCCAGAACGTCAATAAGCAAGTATTTCCGTATGTTTGTGCGCATTTTAACACAGAATGTGCAACGACTAACAAATAATGACATGGAGAATAGCTTCATCAAGCTCATTGAAGAGAGTATAAAGAACAACTGGGAGCTCAATGCTCTGACTGACTATAAAGGGATAACGCTACGTTATAAAGACGTAGCCCGAAAGGTGGCCAAGATGCATATCATGCTCGAAGAGGGCGGCATACGTCCGGGCGACAAGGTGGCCGTCTGCGGACGTAACAGCGCCCACTGGGTGGTCGCTTTCCTCGGAGTGATAACTTATGGTGCTGTCGCCGTGCCCATCTTGCATGAATTCAAGCCGGACAACATCCATCACATTGTCAACCATTCCGAAGCGCGTATGCTCTTCGCCGGCGATCAGGTGTGGGAGAATCTCAACGAAGCCTGTATGCCCGGCCTGGAGGCTATCGTCCTCCTGACGGACTTCTCCCTGCTCGTGTCGCGCTCGGAGCGCATTTCCGAGGCACGAGAACGCTTGAACGAATTGTTCGGCCACCGTTTCCCGCGCAACTTCCGTCCGGAGCATGTCGCCTACCGCCGCGACCTGCCCGAGGAACTGGCCATCATCAACTACACTTCCGGTACGACGGGATATTCGAAGGGTGTCATGTTGCCCTACCGCAGCATCCTGTCGAACGTCATGCTCTGCCGCGAGCGCATAGACCTCCGTCCGGGTGACAGCGTCGTCTCGATGTTGCCCTTGGGACATGTGTTCGGCATGGTGTTCGATTTCCTCTTCGGCGTCTGCCAGGGGGCGCACCTGTGGTTTCTCACCCGCATGCCTTCGCCGAAAATCATTGCCTCGTCGTTTGCCGAGATTCGTCCCCGGGTCATCTCCAGCGTACCCCTGGTCGTGGAGAAGATATTCAAGAAGATGATTCTCCCGCGCGTCGACACGAAGCTCGGACGATTCTTGCTGAAAGTCCCCATTGTCAGCGACAAAATCAAGATGAAGGCCCGCGAGGAGGCCATGCAGGTCTTTGGCGGAAACTTCATCGAAATCATCATCGGCGGAGCTCCCTTCAATGCGGAGGTGGAGGCGTTCCTGAGGTTCATCGACTTTCCCTACACGATTGCTTACGGCATGACGGAGTGCGGACCGATTATCTGCCATAACTTCTGGACGAATCTCAAGTACACGTCCTGCGGCCAGGTCGTGCCCCGTATGGAGCTGAAGATAGACTCTCCCGTGCCTCACTCCGTGCCCGGCGAACTCTTGTGCCGCGGAGAAAACCTGATGTTGGGCTACTACAAGAACCCCGAGGCTACGAGCCAGGTCATTGACCCTCAAGGCTGGCTCCACACGGGCGACATGGCCGTCATGGACGACGAGGGGCATGTCTTTATCAAGGGACGCTGCAAGAACATGCTCCTCACAGCTTCGGGGCAGAATATCTATCCAGAGGAAATCGAGTCGAAGCTGAACAACATGCTTTACGTCTCCGAGTCCATCGTCATTCTCCACCATGACAAGCTCGTAGCCCTCGTCTATCCGGATTGGAGCGAACTGGGTGACGCCGGCCATGACCCCGAGCGTGTGGAGGCTTTGATGGATGACTGCCGTCGTCAGCTCAACGGGCAGTTGCCCGCTTATGCCCAAATCTCGCGCATCAAGGTTTGGCCCGAAGAGTTTGAGAAGACGGCCAAGAAGAGCATCAAGCGCTATCTGTATCAGGACGTGCGCCTGTGACCGTGCCCTCTATAAGGTAAATTAAATGCCAGCCGCCCCGGAAGCGAGCCCCTCTCGCCCCGCGGGCGGTCTTTTCATGCTCCCGTCTCCGCCGCCACAACGTCCGCGCCCCGTCCCCATTGTCCACCCTCCTCATCCTCATCAGCTATGCACCTCATCCTGTCTCACTCCCTACATCATCCCACATCACTCCCTATCCCAGCCAGGAATCATACGGTATGATTCCTTGATGAAGTACGACGTCATCTTATCTCGAATACGTCTTCATCATCCATGAAGTCCGTCCTTTGTCCCATTAAGTTCTTTTTTGGAAAATGCCGAAGCGGCGTATGAGCTGTTTTGAGATATATTTTGGAAAATGCGGGGTCGGCGTGTGGGCTGTTTTGGGGTATATTTTGGGAAATGCCGGGGCGCGGACACAAAGGCGGGGACGTCGCACGTGTCACCCGACGACTGCGGATGAGAACCGTGCGGCGTCCCCGCCCCGTATGCACGCAGGCCGGTCATTCCAGCTCGCGGATACGGCAGAAATGTTCGCCGAAGTGCTCGTCGACGTAGGGGACGGACTCACGGAAGATGCCGTAGACCGTCGACCCGGAGCCGGACATGGAGGCATAGACGGCACCCATGTCGTAGAGCTTGTCCTTGATGGCTGCGATTTCGGGATAGGCGCGGAAGACACTTGGCTCGAAATCATTCGCGATGCAGTCGCGCCACTCCTCGATGGGGCGGCGTATCAGCGTCGTGAGGGGGACGTCCGGTCTCTGTGGCGTCACGCCCGCGTAAGCTTCCCGTGTCGACACGCTGACGGAAGGTTTCACCAGGACGATGTACATTCCTTTGAGGCTCAGGTCTATGGGCGTGAACTCGTTGCCTATGCCCGTGGCCAGTACGGGTCGGTCCTGGATGAAGAAGGCGCAGTCAGCTCCCAGGCGTGAGGCGTAGGCTTCCATCTGCCCGGTCGTCATCCCGAGGGCGAATTTCTCGTTGAGGAGCTTTATCATGAATGCAGCGTCCGACGAGCCGCCTCCGAGTCCGGCTCCGAGGGGGATGTGCTTGTACATATATATATGTATGGGCGGGAGATCGAAGTCTTGCTTCAGCAGGCGGTAGGCCCGCACGACGAGGTTGTCTTCCGGCGTGCCGTCGATGGGCGTGCCCGTGATTTTGAGGTCATACTCCTGTTTGTTGTCCTTGAGAGGGACCACTTCGAGTGCATCTTCCAGATGGATGGGATAGAAGATGGTCTCCAGGTTGTGATAGCCGTCGGGCCGTCTTTCGGTGATGCGCAGTCCGAGGTTTATCTTTGCGTTGGGAAATGTTATCATGATATGCTATAAGTTTAAGTCCGGGCAAATATACGTGAAACTTTTTTAAATCAGCCACCCCTCAGTCGAAAGATGTGCGTCCCGGTCGAAAAAAAGCCCGTATGCGCCCGCTCAGCTCCCCGGGAGTTTGCGTATCTTTGCGCCGCAAAAACAGACGAATCTATTATGCCCGAACCGAAACGAACCCCTTCACGTGCCCGCCAGCCGCGGGTGCATGTCCCTGAGATGAACGAATACGGCCATCTCCAGCCCCAGGCTCCGGAGTTGGAAGAGGCCGTGTTGGGCGCGCTCATGATCGAGCGCGACGCCTATTCGCTGGTGAGCGAGATACTCCGTCCCGAGTCGTTCTACGACGTGCGTCACCAGCTCATCTACAAAGCCATCAGTACGCTGGCCATGCAGCAGCAGCCGGTGGACATCCTCACCGTCGTGGAGCAACTGAAGAAGACCGGCGAACTGGACGAAGTGGGTGGGCCTTTCTACATCACCCAGCTCAGTGGAAAAGTGGCTTCATCAGCCCACATCGAGTATCATGCCCGCATTATCGCCCAAAAGTTTCTCGCCCGCGAACTCATCACCTTCACAAGCAACATCCAGACGAAGGCTTTCGATGCCACGCAGGATGTCGACGACCTCATGCAGGAGGCCGAAGGAAAGCTCTTCGAGATTTCCCAGCAGAACATGAAGAAGGATTATACGCAGATCAATCCTGTCATCAAGGAAGCCTACGACATGCTCCAGAAGGCGGCTGCGCGTACCGATGGTTTGAGCGGTTTGCCCAGCGGCTTTCACCAGCTTGACAAGATGACGTCCGGTTGGCAGAACTCCGACTTGGTCATCATCGCAGCACGTCCGGCGATGGGTAAGACGGCCTTTGTCCTTTCTATGGCCAAGAATATAGCCGTCGACCAGAAGGTGCCGGTGGCACTCTTTTCGCTTGAAATGAGCAATGTCCAGTTGGTCAACCGTCTGATCGTCAATGTTTGTGAGATTTCCGGTGAGAAGATTCGCAGCGGCCAGCTCGCACCCTACGAGTGGGGCCAGTTGGACTATAAGATAAAAGACCTTTATGATGCCCCGCTCTATGTGGACGACACGCCGTCGCTTTCAGTGTTTGAACTTCGTACGAAAGCGCGTCGTCTGGTGCGTGAGCATGGCGTGAAGGTCATCATCATCGACTATCTCCAGCTTATGAATGCCAACGGTATGTCGTTTGGTAGCCGTCAGGAGGAGGTCAGTACCATCTCGCGTTCGCTCAAAGGTCTGGCCAAGGAGCTCAACATCCCCATCATCGCCTTGAGCCAGCTCAACCGTGGAGTGGAAAACCGTGAAGGAGTCGATGGCAAGCGTCCGCAGCTGAGCGACCTCCGCGAATCAGGAGCCATCGAGCAGGATGCCGATATGGTGTGCTTTATCCACCGTCCGGAGTATTATAAGATTTATCAGGATGAGAAAGGCAATGATTTGCACGGCATGGCTGAAATCATCATAGCCAAGCACCGTAATGGTGCTGTGGGAGATGTGCTGTTGCGTTTCAGGTCCGAGTTTGCCCGTTTCCAGAATCCTGATGATGACATGATAGTCCCGGTGGAGGGCGAACGGCTTCGCGGTTCAGGCCTGAACGAACCAGCTCCGACTCCACCTCCTCCCTCAGACATTCCGCAGGACGATCCATTTGGAGCTCCTCCCGTTTCGGGTGTTCCATTTTGAGGATAGTTTTTTAGTTATACCTATATATATAATGGCGCAAGGACATAGAGGTCTCAGAAATGAGCCTTCTGTGTCCTTGCGCTGTCTTTATGCAGTCTTTTTGGGGAAGCCTTTTTCTTTTTATTAGGTTACAGGTGGATAAAAATATAATAGCGACATTAAAAATGCTATTTACTTTTCATTATGATATTAAAATTCTTACCATATTTGCATCCGTAAAGCAATTAAAAGAGAAATGGAGAAAAATGTTATTAACTCGGTATTGCCTCTCTTTGTCAAAGTGTTGACTTTAGGCTTGAAAAATAGACTGGGGAGGGGTAAAATGCGTGACGATATGTCACACTATGCACAAGGTTGCATAGATGAAGTGTCTGTAGCATTACTTATATTAGAGAAGAAAAAGGATGTGAAACATCCGGTTGCGGGAAACATCCCGATGCCCATTGACTTTCATCATACACTCTTTCAGGGAGTTCATTTATTTAGAAGATAGCAGCTGACATCGAGGAGGGGCTGCCACTCATCGACGACAACCTCTACTCCGAACCCAAATACCACTTCAACCGGGCTGCTGTCTACGCCTTTGCCGCCGAGTTCTACCTTTACTATGGCGACTACGAGGCGGCTGCCGACCTGTCCAGCTTCTACATCGCCAGCGAAGGGACCTCGGCCTCGCTGGATGCCGAGACCATCTCTTCCTGGTACGAGGAAGCCGACAAGACCTACAAGAAGCCCATTGCGCCACGCTTCACCGTCAGCGCCGGCATGCAGGAAAACCTCATCCACGCCTGCTTGCACGCGCGTCGCATCCTTACCCTGCATGAAGGCACCCGCCTGCTCGACTTGAAACGCTATGGCATAGCCTACACGTATGAGGTGGATGGCGAGGCCTCCATCGAGATTCAGCCTTACGATCCGCGCCTGGCTGTGCAGATGCCCAATCTGGCCATCGAGGCCGGCATAGAGCCTAACCCCAGATGACTGTCGACGTGAGCGGCAAGCTCCTGCCGTCATCCGCAGCTGGCGGTTCCTGTCGGGTAGGGATGGTTGGCTTGGCATAGACTTACCTTATACATGGAAAAGATGGAGATGATTCTAGGAAAAGATGCCGATGATTCCATGAAAAGATGCCGATGATTCTCAATGACTGTTCGTGCCTGTCTGTTCCATGCTGCCGCAGGCGACGGGAGGAGTGTGCCGCCACGTCTTACAAACTATAAGAACAAACTTTAAAACATACATAATTATGAATACGGCTCCTACTACGTCTACCTCTGCCCGTGGGATGCCGACTTGGGTTATCTGACCTGGAGCGATGGCTGTGGCATGGACCTGGTGTACAATGGCGACGAATATAGCCCGGCTATTCTGTTTACTGACAATGGCTTATGGGGAAGCTACGATGTGAATGCCTTTCTCTTCAGGGCCTTTACGTCGATGACGGCCGGTTCAAGCACGAGTGCTGGTTCGGTGGCTACTTATAGTTCGGTTATTAGGTTATATCGTTAGCTTTCTTGACAAAAGGTTGTCCGTTTTGCCGTGTTGCCCGTTGATACATTTCATCTTGAAAGGTGTCGGCGGGCAACTTTTTTTCAATCCCATGCATCTTTGCTGCCGAAAACTTCTTAAATTTGCAAATCTTTTGACGAACAACTAAATACTGAAGAAGACATGAATATCTCTTATAATTGGCTGAAAGAGTACGTCAGCTTTGACCTGACTCCTGCCGAAGTTGCTGAGGCGTTGACTTCCATCGGTTTGGAAGTGGGAGGCGTGGAAGAAGTGCAATCCATCAAAGGAGGACTCGAAGGCATCGTCATCGGCGAAGTGCTTACATGTGAACCTCATCCCAATTCCGACCACATGCATATCACGACTGTCAATCTCGGCAGCGGTGACCCTGTGCAGATTGTATGCGGTGCGCCCAATGTGGCAGCCGGACAGAAAGTGGTCGTGGCTACACTGGGAACGAAACTTTATGACGGCGACGAATGTTTCACCATCAAGAAGTCCAAACTTCGCGGCGTGGAGTCGCTGGGCATGATATGTGCGGAAGACGAAGTGGGACTGGGCACGAGCCACGATGGCATCATGGTGCTTCCTGCTGACGCTGTTCCCGGCACTCCGGCCAAGGACTACTTTAACATCAAGAGCGATTATGTGTTGGAAGTGGACATTACGCCCAACCGTGCGGATGCTTGTTCACACTACGGTGTGGCTCGTGACCTGTACGCTTATTTGGTTCAGGCAGGTAAAGCCACTTCTTTGACTCGTCCGTCGGATGACGCCTTTTGTGTGGACAATCAGGACCTTCCGATAGCCATTGAAGTCGCTGACACGACGGCTTGTCCCCGTTATGCCGGTGTGACGGTCAAGGGTGTGACGGTCAAGGAAAGCCCGGCTTGGCTACAGGACAAGTTGCGTCTGATTGGCCTTCGTCCGATAAACAACGTAGTCGATGTGACCAATTATATCCTCCATGCTTATGGACAGCCGTTACATTGCTTTGACGCAGACAAGATAAAAGGAGGCAAGGTCATTGTGAAGACAATGCCGCAAGACACGCCGTTCGTGACACTGGATGGTGTGGAGCGCAAGCTTGATGCGCATGATTTGATGATATGCAACGCCGAAGAGCCGATGTGTATGGCTGGTGTATTCGGTGGTCTGGACTCAGGTTCGACCGAGGCCACGAAAAACGTTTTCCTGGAAAGTGCTTACTTTAATCCGACGGTTGTGCGTAAGACCGCCCGCCGTCATGGCTTGAATACGGATTCTTCATTCCGTTTCGAGCGAGGTATTGATCCCAATAGTGTGATTTATTGTCTGAAGCAAGCTGCAATGCTTATCAAGGAGCTGGCCGGTGGAACCATTTCTATGGACATCAAAGACCTTTATCCCCATCCGATAGCAGATTTCACCGTAGATTTGAATTATCAATATGTGCACGACCTCGTGGGCAAGACGATTCCGGTGGAGACGATTAAGCGCATTGTGACAAGTCTGGAAATGAAGATTTTGTCGGAGACTTCAGAAGGTATCACGTTACAGGTTCCGGCCTATCGTGTAGACGTACAGCGTCCTTGTGATGTGGTGGAAGACATCCTTCGTATATATGGCTATAACAACGTCGAGATTCCGACCACACTGAAGTCCAGCCTCACGGTGAAAGGTGAGGTCGACCAATGGCAGAAGATGCAGAATCTTATTTCAGAGCAGTTGGTTGGTTGTGGATTCAATGAAATCCTGAACAATTCATTGACCAAGTCTGCTTATTATGATGGTTTGGAGACATATCCGTCCCAGCATCTTGTCATGTTGATGAATCCGCTTAGCAGTGATTTGAACTGCATGCGCCAAACCCTATTGTTTGGAGGTCTGGAAAGCATCCGCCACAATGTGAATCGTAAATGTGCCGATTTGAAGTTCTTTGAGTTTGGCAACTGTTATTATTACCATGCCGACAAGAAGAATCCTGAAAAACCGTTGGCCGCTTATAGCGAGAACAACCATTTGGCCCTTTGGGTGACAGGCAAGCGTGTAAGCAACTCGTGGGCTCATCCAGAGGAAAACTCCAGTGTCTATGAACTGAAAGCCTATGTGCTGAACATTTTCGCCCGCTTGGGATTGAATCTGGGTTCTGTCGTGTTTGGTAATTTGAGCAATGATATATACTCTGTTGCTGTCACTGTACAGACACGCGGAGGCAAGCTCTTGGCCACGTATGGCGTGCTGACCAAGAAGCTCCAGAAAGCATTTGACTTGGATGATGAAGTCTACTATGCTGAAATCAACTGGCATGAATTGATGAAAGCCGTGAAGAATGTAAAAGTAAGCTATACGGAAATCAGCAAGTATCCGGCTGTGAAGCGTGACTTGGCTTTGTTGCTTGATAAGAACGTGCAGTTTGCCGAGGTGGAAAAGATAGCATATGACACAGAGCGGAAATTGCTGAAAGCTGTCGAATTGTTTGATGTGTATGAAGGGAAAAACCTGGAGCCGGGCAAGAAGAGCTACGCTGTCAGCTTCCTCCTGCAAGACGAACATGCAACATTGAATGATAAGCAGATAGACAAAATCATGCAGAAGCTTATCGCGAACTTGGAAAACAAGTTGGGAGCTAAATTGAGATAACAGACATAAACTATATAGATTCTAAAATATTAATCCAATGGGAAGAGCATTTGAATATAGAAAAGCTACAAAGCTGAAAAGATGGGGCCACATGGCCAAGACATTTACAAGACTGGGTAAACAGATTGCCATTGCTGTGAAAGCAGGAGGACCTGAACCCGAAAATAACCCCGCACTGCGTTCGGTCATTGCCACTTGTAAGCGTGAAAACATGCCGAAGGACAACATCGAACGTGCCATCAAGAATGCGATGGGCAAGGACCAAAGCGATTACAAGGGCATGACGTATGAGGGCTATGGCCCGCATGGTATTGCTGTCTTCGTGGATACCTTGACCGACAATACGACACGTACAGTGGCCGATGTGCGCTCGGTGTTCAACAAGTTTGGAGGTAACCTGGGTACTACCGGTTCGTTGGCTTTCCTTTTCGACCACAAGTGTGTGTTCACCTTCAAGAAGAAGGACGGCGTCGACATGGAAGAACTGATTCTCGACTTGATTGACTACAACGTGGACGACGAGTATGATGAAGACCCCGAAGAAGGCACAATAACCATCTATGGCGACCCGAAGAGCTATGCCGCCATCCAGAAGCATCTGGAAGAATGCGGCTTCGAGGATGTGGGCGGTGATTTCACTTATATCCCCAATGACGTGAAAGATGTCACTCCCGAACAGCGGGAGACCATCGACAAGATGGTGGAGCGTCTGGAAGAATTTGACGACGTGCAGACTGTTTATACAAACATGAAGCCTGCGGAAGAAGAGTAAAAACAAAGATGAAGATACTCTATAAGACACAAGGGACATGCAGCAACCACATCGAAGTGGAGGTTGAAGACGGACGTGTTAAAGACCTTAACTTCTGGGGTGGCTGCAATGGTAACTTGAAAGGCATTTGCAGCTTGGTGAAAGGGATGAAGACCGAGGATGTCTTGGCCCGTTTGGAAGGCATCCGGTGCGGGCATCGTCCGACATCGTGCCCCGACCAGCTGTGTAAGGCCATCCGGCAGCTTACCGGACAGCAAGGCGAATAAGATAAGACAAAGCAATGCCAAGATAAGCAGGAGAAGGCTATCTGTAACGGAAGTTATGGATAGCCTTTTTTGGTTTGTTGTGGCTTAGAAGTCTGTTTTGATGGGAAAACTCAAACAGGCTCTTAATGAAGGTTAAAGACCGTGTCTTTCTTGAACTTCGGAACGGGCGGACGGGTCTATTAGACAAACAATCAAATGAAACATGGATGAAGAGATTCTGAAAATCGTTCATTTGGATAAGGATAAAGGTTTCAAGTGTTTGATTGAAAGGTTTCAAGAGCCTCTGTATTGGCACATACGCCGTATGTTGACGTGTCATGAGGATGCCGAGGATGTGTTACAGGAGACTTTTCTCCGGGTTTATCGGCATTTGGGCTCCTTCAAGGGTGACAGCAAACTGTCGACATGGCTCTACAAGATAGCGACGAACGAAGTGCTCCGTTTCATCGAGAAACATAAACAGACAATGGTTGCACTCGATGATCTGGAACGACAGTATGCTTATGAGGTGCAGGACAGCGGGGGTGATGACGACACGGCCGAACAGTTGGTGTGGCTTCAGAAAGCCATCCGTCATCTGCCCGAGAAGCAACGGTTGGTGTTCAACCTTCGCTATTATGACGAGCTTGAATACGCGGAGATTTCCGAAATACTCAATACACAGGTGGAAACACTGAAGACCAATTTCCATTATGCCAAAGAGAATATAAAGAAATATATACAAAAGAACTATTATGAAAGACTTTGATTTGGAACACATCGGGAAGCGTATGCCTTACTCTGTCCCGGAAGGTTTCTTTGAGACGTTTCCGGACCGGATGATGCAGCGTGTCGCTCTGCAGCGGCGGGCACGCCGTCGTCGCCTCTGGCTGGGGCTTTCGACCGGCATTGCGGCGGCTTTCGTGGCAGGTTTCTTTTTCTGGGGCGGACGGACGGCTGACGACCTGTATCCGGCTGAACCTTATGGAGATGTGACCACGAGCATAGCTGAGCAGATGGACGCCTATGTCAGCCGGTTGTCGGACGAAGAGCTGACGGACTTGTATGATTATTATGCAGCGGATGTCACGCTGACTTTGTATATGGAAGAATGATTTAGTTTGTTTATTTAATTTGTAATTTGTATGAAAACGAAAATTTTACTGTTCCTGTCGGCCATGTTCCTGTTGGCCGGTCATCTTTCAGCACAGGATGCGAAGGACGAGGGCGACGCACAGCGTCAGAAGCGTCCGGATTTCAAGGAAATGCAGCTCAGGCAGGTGTTGAACGCCTTGATGCTTGACGACGAGACGGCTGCGAAGTTCACGCCGGTCTATAAGGAGTATCAGGAAGAAATGGAGGCATGTCGTCTCCCGCAGGTGAAGAAACCGCGGAAGGCCGAAATGACTGATGATGAAATCGCGCAGGAAATCGAACAACAGTTTGCACAAGGACGCAAGCTGATTGACGTGAAGGAGAAGTATTACAAAAAGTTTAAGAAAATCCTCACCATGAAACAAATCCGTAAGATTTACAGTCTGGAACGTTTCAACATGCGCCGCGTGGGGAGGGAGATGGACCGACGTCAGCATCGGGGAAAAGCTCCCATGCCGCAGAAACCACGCCGGGAAAGAAATCAAGAGGCTTGACCGGGGTGTATCCGTCGCCGGACGAGCTTGAACCCGGTGGCTTCTGTTCGAGTTTTGAAAATTCCAATCCGTTCAAGAGGTGAGTTCGCTCTCTCCTTGAGCGGATTTTTTTGTTCCCGATGAATGATGTTTACAATGAACTGTTTCTTCCGTCATGGCCTTTCGATGTCTTCTTTTCGGCCTGCGTGCGGCCTTTATGCCGGGCGGGCACGCCTTCCTTTCCGTCCTTCCTTCTCTTCCTTTCCGTGGTCGGACGGAAAGAAGGGCGTGGCCGGACGGATTCAGGACGAAGAACGTGTGTGGCTAAGTGGTTGTGACGTAGTGTCTTGTAGCAGTGTTCTTCTTCGTGCGCACATTGCCGTTAGGCTTTTTGTTCAGGCGGAAGTTGGTGGGGAAGCGTCCGGAGGGCAGGCTTGAAGATGAAGAGTTTTGTTTACAAACGAATCCTTGGAGGATGAGTGTGTGCGGGCGGCTTGCGCAGATTTGTGCCGCGTTGACCGGTCGTGGAATTTGCGGAGCGGGGATGAATGGAGGGCCAATTTTCTCTTGCCGACATTTCTGTACTGTTAGTTTTTGTAGTAACTTTGCATCTATATATTAAAGCATAAACACAAAGCAGATTATGTCGTGTATATTACATATAGAAACCTCGACGCAAGTATGTTCCGTGGCGTTGAGTGAAGACGGGCAATGCATCTTTTCGAAGACGGACTATGAAGGGCCGTCCCATGCCGTGACATTGGGCGTGTATGTGGACGAAGCGCTTTCTTTTGCCGACAGCCATGCCATCCCGTTGGATGCAGTGGCCGTGAGCTGTGGCCCCGGTTCTTACACCGGACTGCGCATCGGAGTGTCCATGGCCAAGGGCATCTGTTACGGACGCGGTATTCCCTTGATTGGGTTGCCGACGCTTGAAGTCATGTGCGTCCCTCTGCTGTTGCAGAAAGATTTGCCTGACGATGCCCTGCTCTGTCCCATGATAGACGCGCGCCGCATGGAAGTCTATGCCGCTGTCTACGACCGCGCCTTGCACCCGGTGCGCGACATCGAAGCCGACATCATCGACGAGTATTCCTATGAGGGTTTTCTCAACGAGCATCCGGTCTATTTCTTCGGTAACGGCGCAGCGAAATGCAAGGATAAAATCATGCATCCCAATGCCCGTTTTGTGGAAGACATACATCCATTGGCCGAATGGATGTTTCCTCTGGCCGAGAAAGCCTTCGCACGGGGTGATTTCAAGGATGTGGCCTATTTCGAGCCGTTCTACCTGAAGGAGTTTGTGGCTTCCCGTCCGAAGAAACTGTTGTAAGAAAAGTAGGGGCGGAGTCCCGGCATAAGAAGGATTTCCGCCTGATTCATAAATTTAAAAATATAGAATATTCAAAGAAAATGCTTCACGAGTATAATTACAATACACAACGTAAGAAAATGGCGCTTCCGGAATACGGACGCAGTGTGCAGAACATGGTGGACTATGCGTTGACCATCGAGGACCGCGAAGAGCGGCAACGCTGTGCCAATACAATCATCAACATCATGAGCGGCATGTTTCCCAATCTGCGCGAAGTGCCTGATTTCAAACGCAAGCTCTGGGATCACCTGGCCATCATGGCCGACTTCAAGCTCGACATCGATTATCCTTATGAAATCGTGAAACCCGAGACGCTGAATGTGAAGCCCGAGCACATCCCATATTCGGCAGGCCGGATTCGTTACCGTCATTATGGAAGCTACATCGAGACGCTGATCAAGAAAGCTGTGGAGATGCCGGACGGAGACGAGAAGGACCAGTTGATATGCTTGATAGCCAGCCACATGAAGAAAGACTACATCACGTGGAACAAGGACACGGTGGAGGACCAGAAAATCTTCGACGACATCCGTGAGATGTCCGATGGCGCGATTTGCCTGAATGAAGAGATGTTACACTTGGACATCAGTGCTCCCCAGCAGTCTTCGCAGCAACGTCAGTACGTACAGCAGCGCAAGCGTCATGCAAACAATAACAACAATCAGAAACGTAAATATTGAGTGTAGGCCCTCAGGTGCATGGACCGGGGCTCAACATGGGTTTAAACCTTAAAAACTAACCACTATGGCAGCATTTGTGATAGAAGGCGGACATCGCTTGAAGGGCGACATCCATCCGCAGGGAGCCAAGAATGAAGTGCTTCAGATTCTCTGTGCCACTCTGTTGACATCGGAGAAAGTGACCATCCATAACGTGCCCGACATCCTGGATGTGAACAATCTCATCCAGTTGCTCCGCGACATGGGCGTGAAAGTGTCGCGCGAGGGGGTCAATGCGTACAGCTTTCAGGCCGACGATCTGGATTTGGAGTTTGCCTCGAGTGAGGCTTTTTTGAAGAAATGTGCCAAGCTTCGTGGTTCGGTGATGCTCATTGGTGCCATGCTCGGGCGATGCGGCCAAGCCGTGTATGCCAAGCCGGGTGGCGACCAAATCGGACGCCGTCGGCTGGACACGCACTTCATCGGCATCCAGCGTCTGGGCGCAGTGTTCCACTATGACGAGGTCAAGAAGGCATACGTCATCAAGGCCGACCATCTGAAAGGGACATACATGCTGCTCGATGAGGCTTCGGTCACCGGCACGGCCAACATCATCATGACCGCCGTGCGTGCCGAGGGGACGACCACCATCTACAATGCGGCTTGTGAACCTTACGTGCAGCAGCTCTGCCGTATGCTGAACCGCATGGGGGCCAAGATCAGCGGCATCGCTTCCAACCTGTTGACCATCGAAGGAGTGGAGTCGCTTCACGGCTGCGAACACACCGTGTTGCCCGACATGATTGAAGTGGGCAGTTTCATAGGCATGGCTGCCATGACCCAGAGCGAGCTTACCATCAAGAATGTATCATACGAAAACTTGGGCATTATCCCTGAGAGTTTCCGCCGGCTGGGCATCATCCTGGAGCAACGGGGCGACGACATTTTCGTGCCCGAACAGGAGTGTTACGCCGTGGAGACCTTCATGGACGGCTCCATACTGACACTGGCCGATGCGCCGTGGCCGGGCTTGACGCCAGACTTGCTCAGTGTGATGCTCGTCGTGGCCACACAGGCCCGGGGCAGTGTGCTCATCCATCAGAAGATGTTCGAGAGCCGTCTGTTTTTCGTGGACAAGCTCATCGACATGGGAGCGCAAATCATCCTTTGCGACCCTCACCGTGCCGTGGTTATCGGACACGGGCGTAAGTTCCGCCTGCGTGGAGGCAACATGGCCTCGCCGGACATCCGTGCGGGAATCGCCTTGCTCATCGCTGCGATGAGTGCCGACGGCATCAGCCGCATCAGCAATGTGGAGCAAATCGACCGCGGCTATCAGGACATCGAAAGGCGTTTGAACGCTTTAGGAGCCGGCATCACGCGAATCTGACAGAGGCTTGAGGACAGGGGCAAACGTGTGCAAACTCGAATGTAAATGATAAAGAAAGAAGACGTATATAAGATAGGTGTATTGACCAAGCCGCATGGCATCAAGGGAGAAGTGTCGTTCTCGTTCACGGATGATGTTTTCGACCGTGTGGAGTGTGACTACTTGATTTGCCTGATGGACGGCATCTTGGTGCCGTTCTTCATCGAAGAATATCGCTTCAAGAATGACTCCGTGGCGTTAGTCAAGTTTGACGGCATTGACACGGCCGAACAGGCACGGCGTTTCACGAATGTCGAAGTCTACTTCCCGCTCCATCTGGCAGCCGAGGCGACGGACGAAGGATTGTCATGGGCCTATTTTGTGGGCTTCGAGGTGTCTGACGTGCATCATGGCGAGCTGGGCCGTGTCGTGGCTGTCGACGAGTCGACGGTAAACACCCTGTTTGTCATCGAACATGACGGGCGGGAGTTGTTGGTCCCGGCCCATGAGGAGTTTATAAGGGAACTCGACCACGAACAGCGTCGGATGTTGTTGCAGATGCCCGACGGTCTGTTGCAGTTGGGAGTTGAGAATTGACAACGGATTGACCTATGAAGAGAAAGCCCTTTTGGCAGAATATAAAGTTTAAATATAAGTTGACGATTGTCAACGAAAACACCTTGGAGGAGGTGGTGGGGCTTCATGTCTCCAAACTGAACGGACTGTCGGTGTTGCTGGTGGTGTTTACCGTATTGTTTGCCATTGCTGCGCTGATTGTGTCGTTCACTCCCTTGCGCAACTATCTTCCCGGCTATATGAATAGCGAGGTGCGCAAGCAAATCGTGGACAATGCTTTGCTGGCGGATTCGCTCAGCCGCTTGCTTGAGCGTCAGAATCTGTACGTCATGAACCTCCAGGACATTATCCGCGGGGAAGTGAGACTGGATTCAGTCCGTTCCATTGACTCGCTCACCGTGCAGCGTTCGGAAGAACTGATGGAGCGCACCGAGAATGAAGAGCGCTTCCGGAAGGAGTTCGAGGAGCAGGAGAAGTACAATCTGGCCAATGTGAAGGCGCCGATGCCTGTGTCCGACATCATCTTTTATCGCCCGGCGCTGGGTATGCTGTCGAAGGGGTTCGATCCGGAAGGACGCCACTTCGGAGTGGACATTGCGGCCGATGCCAAAGAGAGTGTGTTGGCCACGCTGGACGGCACGGTCATCTTCTGTGGATATATGCCGGGAAACGGTTATGTGATTTTATTGCAGCATGCGACCAATCTGGTCTCTGCCTACAAGCATTGCGGCTCGTTGCTCAAGTCGCCGGGTGACAAGGTGACGGCGGGAGAGGTGATAGCGCTGGTGGGCGACCGTTCCGAAGGTGAGGAGGGACATCCGCACCTGCACTTCGAACTGTGGCACCGCGGTCAAGTGCTCAATCCGGAGCAATACATCGTGTTTTAAATTAACATCTCAAGACAATGAAAAAACAAATAGCTATATTAGGTTCTACGGGTTCCATCGGGACGCAGGCCTTGCAGGTCATAGCCGAGCACCCCGACCTTTATGAAGCATACGCCCTGACGGCTCACAGCCATGTCGAGCTGCTGGCCGAGCAGGCACGGCGATTCATGCCGGAGGCCGTCGTGATAGCCAATCCTGACAAGTACGGCGAACTGAAGGAAGCCTTGGCAGACCTGCCTGTCAAAGTGTATGCCGGTGAAGACGCGCTCTGCCAGATAGTCGAGTCGTCTCCTATTGACATCGTGCTCACGGCTATGGTGGGATATGCCGGTTTACGGCCCACTATGAACGCCATCCGTGCCGGAAAAGCCATCGCGTTGGCAAACAAGGAGACGCTTGTCGTGGCGGGCGACCTCATCACCCGTCTGGTGGAGGAATATCATGTGCCCATCCTGCCGGTCGACTCCGAACATTCGGCTGTCTTCCAATGCCTGGAAACGGGCAACCGGCTGGAGAAAGTCATCCTGACGGCTTCGGGCGGTCCCTTCCGCACGTTTACGGCTGAGCAGCTTGCGACGGTGACCAAGGAGCAAGCCCTGCATCATCCCAACTGGCACATGGGGGCCAAGATTACCATTGACTCCGCTTCGATGATGAACAAGGGCTTTGAAGTGATGGAGGCCAAGTGGCTCTTCGGCGTACGTCCGGAGCAGATAGAAGTCGTCGTGCATCCGCAGTCCATCATACACTCGATGGTCCAGTTTACCGACGGGGCCGTGAAGGCACAGCTTGGGACGCCCGACATGCGCCTGCCCATCCAGTATGCCTTTTCCTATCCGCAGCGGCTTCCGCTGTCGGTGGAGCGGGTGGACTTCGAACGTCTCGGCACGTTGACATTCGAGAAACCTGACACACGGCGTTTCCGTAACCTGGCCCTGGCTTACGATGCCCTGCACGAGGGAGGCAATATGCCTTGCATCGTCAATGCAGCCAATGAAGTTGTCGTCGATGCCTTCCTGCACGACCGCGTGTCGTTCCTCGGCATGAGCGACGTCATCGAGCGCACCATGCAGCGCGTCGCTTTCGTGGCGACGCCCACCTATGACGACTATGTCTCCACCGACGCCGAAGCGCGACGCGTGGCCGGAGAACTTATAAACCAATAACCTCAAATACTACAAACTTACACAATGGAAACATTCTTGATTCGTGCCCTGCAACTGATGATGTCGCTTTCCCTGCTCGTCATCATCCACGAAGGAGGGCATTATCTCTTTGCCCGCCTGTTCAAAATACGGGTGGAGAAGTTCTATCTCTTCTTCGACCCTTGGTTTGCCCTGTTCAGGTATAAACCCAAAAACAGTCACACCGAGTACGGCGTCGGATGGCTTCCGCTCGGAGGCTATGTGAAGATAGCTGGCATGATTGACGAGTCGATGGACAAGGAACAGATGGCCAAGCCGCCACAGCCCTGGGAGTTCCGCTCCAAGCCCGCGTGGCAACGCCTGCTGGTGATGATAGGCGGTGTGCTGTTCAATTTCCTTCTGGCACTCTTCATCTACTCCATGATACTCTTCGCATGGGGCGACAGCTATTACTCCCTGCCTGAGATGAGCCACGGCATGAAGTTCAACGAGCGAGCACAGAACATAGGCTTCCGCGACGGCGATGTCCTGCTCCGCGCAGACGACAAGCCTTTCGAACGCTACGGGATGGACATGCTGCGTGACATCGTTGACGCCAAGGTGGTCACTGTCAAGCGTGACGGGCGTGAGGAGAAAGTTTATATCCCCGAAGACCTCAGCCTGCTCACTGTGGGCAAGGAACAGCCCATCTTCGTCGACATCCTCATCCCGGCCAAGGTGGATTCCGTGTTGGTGGGAACAGCTGCCGCACGTGCCGGAATGTTGCCCGGCGACAGCATCGTGGGCATGAACGGGCGGCCCATCAATTCCTGGAATGCCTTCACAGAGCAACTGGCCTTGCTGAAGAACAAGTGGCTCATGACGTCCAGGAGCAAGTCGCTCTATGAGGACGTGACGCTCAACGTGGTGCGGGCCACGGGCACTGTCGATACCCTGCAGATGAAGCTCGACTCCACGTTCGTTGCCGGCGTGATGTGCATGCCGCTCACCCGTTACTACAAGCCGCACGTCGTCGAATATGATTTCCTGGCCTCCTTCCCGGCCGGCGTGACACACGGCGTGAACGTCCTCAAGGGCTATGTCAACGACATGAAGTACGTCTTCAGCAAAGAGGGCGCGCAGAGCCTCGGCGGCTTCGGCACCATCGGCAGCATCTTCCCGACGGAGTGGAACTGGCCGCGATTCTGGGAGATGACCGCCTTCCTCAGCATCATCCTGGCATTTATGAACATTCTCCCCATCCCCGCCCTCGACGGAGGCCACGTGCTCTTCCTCATCTACGAGATTGTCGCGCGCCGCAAGCCGAGCGACAAGTTCATGGAGCGGGCGCAGATTGTCGGCATGTCCATCCTCTTCCTGCTCCTCATCTGGGCAAACTTCAACGACATATTGCGCTTCCTGTTCTAGGGGCGCGGGCGTCATGCAGGCGTGCCGGGGTTCGTCCGGTCGCTTCGCCTGCTGAGAAACAGCCTCCGACTGGCAGTAGACATCCGTCTTCCGCCCGTCGGAGGCTGTTTTTTCTTTCCTGTCGCCCCATTTGTATGAAGAATCGCGTGAATCTAGCTTCCCGTCGCGCGATTTGGTGCTAGAATCATTGAATCTAGCTTCCTGTCGCGTGATTTGGAGTTGGAATCATTGAATCTAGCTTCCCGTCGCGTGATTTGGTGCTGGAATCATTGAATCTAGCTTCCCGTCGCGTGATTTGGAGCTAGAATCATTGAATCTAGCTTCCTGTCGCATGATTTGGTGCTGGAATCATTGAATCTAGCTTCCTGTCGCGTGATTTGGAGCTAGAATCATTGAATCTAGCTTCCCGTCGTGCGATTTGGAGCTGGAATCATTGAATCTAGCTTCCCGTCGCATGATTTGGTGCTAGAATCATTGAATCTAGCTTCCCGTCAGCTCTTGCGAATGAAGAAACGCGCGTTTAGGGTTTGCCGTAGGGATGCGTGATGCCAACAACGCCCTTCAGCGTGAGGGCACCGGCGGGTGGGGATGGCTTGAAGGTTGCGGACGGCATCTCAGCGGTTGATGAGGGCTATCAACCGGCGGACGTAGTGAGGCCAGTCATTTTCCGTCAGGAAGTCCCGATAGGCTGACGGGTCTGCGGCTTCGTCGGCGTGAGCGTAGAGGATACGGTTCAGTTCGTCGAAACCATGAAAGGTGTAGACTTTCAGGCGCGGTTCGCACGCATAGTCACGGAAAGAGCCGGTGTCGGGGCCTACGATGCGTGCGCCGAACGATAGCGAGTCCATCAGGATGCCCGAACTGAGTACTGACGCGGCGTGATAGGGGATGAGGACGAAGCGCGTGCGGCGGATGTATTCGCGCAGTTCGTCGAAGGGGAGGGCGCGGAATTCGCACTCGACGTTGGGGATGGTGAACGATTCCAACTGCTTCCGAAGCCCGGGCGAGGAACATGCGCCGACGATGCACACGCGCCACGGCTGAGGGTGTGCACTCAGGAATTGCAACAGTTCGAGGATGCCTTTGTAGGCCGTGATGTGTCCCCACACGAGGAAGTCCCACTGCGGGGTGACGGGTGCGGGGAGGGGCGTCTCGAGGCGGTCCTTCGTCGGGTGATGGAGGAAATGCGCCTTGTCAGCTTCGCCCGGGAAGCGGCTTCGTATCAGGGAGAGGCCTTCCGTCGCATGCGTGACGATGAGGTCCGAACCGTGTGCGGCCAGGCTGGTGAGCATGCGTTTGAGGAGTTGTCGTTTGCCGTCGTGCGGATGCTTGTTGTGGAGCATCCAGACGATTTTCTTCCCCCGTGCCTTGAGCAGGAGAAACCATCCGGCGGCGATGAGTGCCTGGAGACGCCCGTGGCGGAAGTCGGGTATGCTCTCGAACCAGTTGAGGATGACCACGTCGCCCTGCCTGCGGAGCGGGAGCAGCGAGAGCAGAGGGTTCGCATGGGGTGGATTGGCCACTTCGACGTCCGGCAGTGCTGAGAGAGCCTGCACGAGGTCGTGGATGTAGGGGTTGGGGCGTGTGCCGGGGAACGGCGTCAGGTGTGGGAAGACGGTGATTCTCATAGTCCTTGTTGTATGCGGTGATAGGGGATGGAGCGGAGCATGGCGGCCACTTCGGAGAAGGAGCTGTAGCACGAGCCGAAGATTTTGTCTGTACGGCTCAGGGTGAAGAGGTCGACGGCTCCTTGCTGCATGCCTGCCTTGCTGTTTCGGTCGGCTGGATCGGATGAAGTCAGGATGCGTGGGCCGAAGTGGGTACGCAGGGTGTGCTTGTCGGCCTCGGAATCGGATGCGACGAAGAAGGTCGTGTCGGGGTGGGCTTCAAGCTCCCGTTCCATCGCTTGGATGAAGAGGGAGAGCGGGCTGTGGGCGATGGACATGGCGTTGTCCGTGCGCCGGATATGTATGCCGACGGTGTGCGCGGAGAAGCGTTCGGTGTAGGTCCGGACTTGCCGTTCGATAGCTTCGACGGGGCGGAACAGCGCGGCGTAGAGCGATGTGGGCGACGGGTGGAATGGATAGCAAGTGGCGATGTAGGCCCGGCTATGCCCCGCGAGCCATTGTCCGGCGTCGAATGGACTTCCGGGGGCAAGCTCCGGAGCTTGTTCGTAGAGGCGGGCGTCGAAGGCCGCATGTTGGAACAGGCCGGGCAGCCACAGGTTTTTGCGTCGCGGACGGTCGTAGAGGAGGAAGTCGGCGAAGGTGGCTTCGTGCAGGCGGATGTCCGTGCGTCCGATGGGGCAGAATAGTTCATCGAAACGGCAGTTTAGTCCGGCATCCTTGAACCACACGACGTGGAGCGTGTGTCCGGTCTCTCCGGTCAGGGCCGCGGCAGAGACGATGGCACGCATCCGGTTGGCCAGTCCGCCGACAGGGACGAGTGTAAGAGTCGGGTGTGAGCGATGAGGGTGTGTCATGTTTTCTGTTTGTGTATCATGCGTTTCAAGTAGTCGAGTGTCTCCCTGAGCAGGGTCGAGCGCAGGACGTAGAGCGTGCCGGCATAGAGCATGGCGACAAGGATTATCTTGCAGACGAAGCGCAGGTAGACATTCTCCAGCGGGGAGACGGCAAAGTGTACGACGGCGATGGCAGCCAGTGTGAGGGCAGCGTAGGGCAGGATGTCGTGCAGGAGCAGCCGCACGAGACTGACAGGGATGCATCGCCGGATGAAGAAGAACCACACGAAGAACCAGCAGAGGCAGACCACAATGTAGTTGACCACCATCTGATAGATGCCCAGGGGGGCGGACAGGTAGATGACGGCCAGTTGCACCACGTCGAGAGCGACCGTGCCATACATGTAGACACCGGACTTCCCGCGGCTCAGCAACGTGTTCGTGCAGAGGTTGTTCAGTGGGGCGATGATGCCCCAGAGGCAGAAGAGCTGCATATAGGGTACGCTGTCTGCCCACTTGTCAGTCACGGTGATGGTGGTCAGTTCGGGAGCGACGAAGGCCAGTCCGAGCATGCAGGGGCAGACGACGAAGGCCATGAATCCCGCCAGTTTGTGGAAGACGTCACGTTGCCGTCCGGGCGTGTCGGCCACTTGGGCCAGCACGGATTGTGACACGTTTGACACCATGCCCCACAGGCTGGAGTAGGCCATGTAGCTCCACTTGCGTCCCTGCGAATAGTATCCGGCCTGCGACTTCGAGTAGCGTATGCCGAGGATGAGGGTGAAGATGTTGTCATTGACGACATTGAACAGCCCTGTGACCAGCAGTTTGATGCTGAAGGGAAACATGCGCCGCAGCGGAGCTTTCGGGAACCGGAGTGAAGGCCGCCACGGAGAGTAATACCAGCGCAAGGCCGTGCTTACAGCGCCCTGCACGACCATCTGCACGATGAGGCTCCAGTAGGCCATGCCGCAGAAAGCCATTGTCACAGCCACGACACATGACACGATGAAGGCCGTCAGGTCGGCACGTGTCTTTTCCTTCATCATCAGCCGCTTGATGAGGATGGCGTTGTGCACCGTCCCCGTGCAGATGAAGAGAAACCAGAGGAAGAGCACCCGTGCGCCCGCAGTCAGTTCCGGTGCGCCGTAGAAATCGGCTATCCATGGAGCTGCCAGGAAGAAGAGCACGTAGAGTCCTCCTCCCATCGTGAGGCTGAACCAGAACACGGCGTTGTAGTCGTCGTCCGAGGCATCCTTCTTGTTTATGAGTGCCGTTGTGAAACCGCTGTCCTGAAGCAGATTGGCCAGCGAGGTGAAGATGAGCAACATGCTGAACAGCCCATAGTCGTGGGAGGACAGCATGCGGGCCAGCACGATGCCGAAGCCGAGGCTTACGACCTGTTGCAGGATGTTGCTGAAGCCGTTCCAGAAGAGTCCTTTGGCGGTCTTGTCCTTGAGTGAATCCATAGGTCAGGGGCGTCTCCTTTCCCAATACATCTGTTGCAGCAAGGCGAGCGGTTTGCCCACGAGTGTGCGGATGAGGTATTTTCCCCAGGTGTACTTGGGGGTGACACGATGGGGATTCTTGTCCGACAAGCGTGACGCGATGACGGCCTGCTGCCGGAAGGGGTCGATGCGTTCCACGTTTTCCCAGCGGATTTTCACTTGTGCCCGATAGCGGTAGAGGCAAGCGTTCAGTGCGCTCTGGTCATGGCGGTTTTCCCGGAAATAAGGAGCTTCCTGTGTACGTTCCTTTTCCGTCACGTCGGTCACGAACTCTGGGTGCTCGCCCATCAGCCGCGCCCAGTCATCCACCAGACGGCAGGTTGTCTCCGTCTTGCGCATGACGAGAAATCCCCCCAACACTTGAAGGTATTCCCCCCAGTGCGGTTCGTGGCGGGTGGCATATTCCATCAGGTTTCGTCGGCAGAACCATTTGTTCTTGTATCCCAGCCGGAACACGACGATGCTCTTCGTGCGCAGGTCGCGGAAATAGCGTGCCCATTCGTGTGACGGCTGCACGGTGCATCCCGAGTCGGCATAGACCAGGATGTCGTCAGGCTGCATTTGCCGAAGGCATTCGCGGATGAGGCAGGGCTTCCAATACCAGTAGCCTCCGCCCCGTGCATAGTGCATGAGCGGATGGGCCTTCACCTCGGCCGGCAGGTCGGCAGGGGAAAATGCCTGTATGCGGTCGAACAAGTGGAGGCGTTCAGCCTCATCGGCCAACCGCCTGGCAGATTGGATGTAATGCTCGTCGCCGTACGTGATGAAATAGTTCATGGGAGCTGGAGGGAGCGTCTGGAGTTATTTCTTGTTCATCGCTTCATGCTCCTTGGTGAGTTCGTCGTGTATCTCCAGGGAATTCCATCCGACGTTGTGCGGAGTGAGAGTAGCCTTGAGGTGTACGGGAGCGATGCCGGCAGCCTTGTAACGGGACAGGAAGTCGTAGATGTCATCGTTCGTGAAGCCGCAGAAGAGCATCATTTCGTCGCTGAATGCCGGAGCGGCCACGGTCATGGGCCGCAGCATGAAGCCTGGAAGTCCGGCCAGTGCGCCGATGGTCTGGAGATACTCGTCGGAGGCCACGTCGCGGCAGGAGATGGACAAAGGGGAGCAGACCTGTCTGATCTGCTTCCCTTTTTCATTGTCTAAATTGTAAAGTAAGATTTCTTTCATAAAAAGAGTGTGTGTCGTAAGATTTATGGGGTCACTTGACCTCGCTGCCGGGTTTCACCTCGCGCAGGGTGGTCACGACGGAGAGGCTTCCGTCAAAGTTCTCAGCCGAGAGAATCATGCCTTCCGACACGATGCCTTTGAGCTTGCGGGGCGGCAGGTTGGCGATGAAGCACACCTGTTTGCCTACGAGTTCTTCCGGTTTGTAGTGTTGGGCAATGCCTGACACGATGGTGCGGTTTTCCAGCCCGTCGGCTATTTTGAACTGGAGCAGCTTGTCTGCCTTAGGCACTTTGGTGCATTCGAGCACTGTGCCCACGCGGATGTCGAGCTTCAGGAAGTCATCGAACTCGATGTTCGGGCGGATGGGATTGGCCTTGTAGTTGGCTTCTTCGTTGGCTTTCTTCGTAGCCTGGAGTTTCTCCACTTGGGCGTTGATGACATCATCCTCGATTTTCTCGAAGAGCAGCTCGGGTTTGCCCAGCAGGTGTCCGGCCGGGAGCAGGTCGGTGTGTCCCAGTTGGTTCCAGTCGAAGCTGTCCATGCAGAGCATGTGGCGGAGTTTTTCCGAGCTGAACGGCAGGAACGGTTCGAAGGCGATGGCCAGGTTGGCCACCAGTTGCAGGGCGATGTTGAGGATGGTGGCTACGCGCGGCATGTCGGTCTTGGCCAGTTTCCAAGGTTCGGTGTCGGCCAGGTATTTGTTGCCGATGCGTGCCAGGTTCATCGCTTCCTTCTGTGCGTCGCGGAACTTGAAGACGTCGAGCAGGCGTTCCACCTGTGCTTTCACGTCGGCAAACTCGCGCAGTGTCTCGCGGTCATAGTCTGTCAGTTCGCCGCACTCGGGCACGCGGCCTTCGAAATATTTCTGGGTGAGCACAAGGGCACGGTTGACGAAGTTTCCGTAGACAGCGACCAGCTCATTGTTGTTGCGTGCCTGGAAGTCTTTCCATGTGAAGTCGTTGTCTTTTGTCTCCGGAGCATTGGCTGTGAGCACGTAGCGCAGCACGTCTTGCTTGCCGGGGAAGTCGCGGAGGTATTCGTGAAGCCACACGGCCCAGTTGCGTGAAGTCGAGATTTTGTCGCCTTCGAGATTGAGGAATTCATTGGCTGGCACGTTGTCGGGCAGGATGTACGAGCCTTCAGCCTTCAGCATGGCGGGGAACACGATGCAGTGGAACACGATGTTGTCCTTGCCGATGAAGTGGATGAGGCGTGTTTCAGGGTCTTTCCACCATTTTTCCCACGAGTCGGGCAGCAGTTCCTTGGTGTTGCTGATGTAGCCGATGGGGGCATCGAACCAGACGTAGAGCACTTTGCCTTCAGCTCCTTCCACGGGCACAGGGATGCCCCAGTCGAGGTCACGGCTCACGGCACGCGGTTGCAGGCCCATGTCGAGCCAGCTCTTGCATTGTCCGTACACGTTCGGACGCCATTCCTTGTGGTCTTCCAGAATCCACTTGCGCAGCCATTCCTCATGTTTGTCGAGCGGGAGATACCAGTGCTTGGTCTCGCGCATCACGGGCTTGCTGCCGCTGATGGCGCTTTTGGGGTTGATGAGCTCGGTGGGGGAGAGTGACGAACCGCATTTCTCACACTGGTCGCCGTAGGCTCCCTGTGCGTGGCAGTAGGGACATTCGCCGACGATGTAGCGGTCGGCCAGGAACGTTTTGGCCTCTTCGTCATAGTATTGCATGCTGGTCTTCTCGATGAATTCTCCCTTGTCATAGAGCTTGCGGAAGAAGTCGGAAGCCGTCTCGTGGTGTATCTTTGAAGAGGTGCGTGAATAGACATCGAAGGAAATGCCGAATTCTTCAAATGACTGCTTGATGAGTGTGTGGTAGCGGTCGACGATGTCTTGCGGCGTGACGCCCTCCTTGCGGGCACGGATGGTGATGGGCACACCGTGTTCGTCAGAACCTCCGATGAAGAGCACGTCCTCCTTTTTCAGACGAAGATAGCGCACGTAGATGTCGGCAGGGACATATACGCCAGCCAGGTGGCCGATGTGTACAGGACCGTTGGCATAAGGCAGGGCCGATGTCACGGTCGTTCGCTTGAATTTCTTTTCCATTTTCGTATAATCGTTGTTTTTGTGATATGCTACGTAAAGATGTTGCAAAGATACACATTTCGCTTGCAACCCGTGTGCGTTGGAACGGGATATTTCCTTCCTTGGCAGGCTATGTAGTCGGTGCGGGAGCGGAGTAGAGCCCGCTCCCGCACGCCTTCCTTTCCGTCCTCGGGCCGAGTATAGGCCTCATATTTCGGGAGTGGAAGGTGTGTTTTTTCTTCAGGTTGCACTATCTTTGCCGATACGGAATGTTTAAAAAGAAGATTACGATATGAGACTAATATGCACTTTGGTGGCGGCATTGTTGTCGTCAGGCGTGTCGGCTGCGGCTTTGCTGGAATCTGACACGCTCCGCTATGAGGTGGTGAACAATATGCCTCTCTTTTACCAGCAGATGAAAGAACAATTGACTTATCCCGCTGCATGGGGAAATGCGCCGGAAACGGACTTTGCCCGTTGGCGTGCCGAGGCGCGGGCCAAGGTGGACGAATGCCTGCAAAATGTGCCTCCTGCTCCGTCCGGCTGGGCGATGCGGACGGTTGCCACGGAGCAGCGCGAAGGCTACGAGGTGCGCAAGATAGAGTTCAACATTTCCGCCTGGAGTCGTGTGCCTGCCTACCTGCTGGTGCCGGAGGGACATGAGGGAGAACGCCTGCCGGCCGTCGTGATGCTCCATGACCACGGGGCACATTTCTCCATCGGAAAGGAGAAGATGGTGCGCCCCTTTGGCGTGTCGTCAGAGGTATTGGCCGATGCTGACGATTGGGCCAAGCGTTGCTACGACGGGCAGTATGTCGGCGACTATTTTGCATCCCACGGTTTTGTGGTGCTCAGTGTCGATGCGCTCTTCTGGGGCGAACGCGGCTGCAAGGAAGGCATTGATTATGATCGTCAGCAGGCCTTGGCCAGCAACTTCCTTCAGATGGGAAGCTCATGGGGCGCGTATATCAACATGGACGACGTGCGCAGTGCCGAGTTCTTGGCATCCCTGCCGTTTGTCGACCCGGAGCGGGTGGGTTGTCTGGGCTTTTCGATGGGAGCTTACCGCTCCTGGATGCTTTCCGCGCTGACCGACGTGGTGAAGACTTCGGCTTCCGTCTGCTGGATGAACACGACCGAACACCTGATGACACTTACCAACAACCAGAACAAAGGCGGCTCGGCTTATTCGATGCTCATCCCCGGCCTGCGCCGTTGGCTGGACTATCCGCACGTGGCGTCCATCGCTTGTCCCAAGCCTACGCTTTTCTTCAACGGAAGCCGTGACAAGCTCTTTCCCGTGGCCGGCGTGGAGGATGCCTACCGCACGATGCGCCGCGTATGGTCCGACAATGATGCTTCCGACCGTCTGGTTACGAAAATATGGGACGAACAGCATTTCTTCAGTCGTGACATGCAGCGCGAGGTCTTGGAGTTTTTCCAGCGGTGGCTGGATGTGAAAGAGTAGACAGGACTTGTTAGAATACAATAAAAGCAGTCGTGGCTGTATCACGGCTGCTTTTATTTGTTTATCATGAGTGCGATTCTGCTTTTCAGTCTTTGTACTTTTCCGGCAGACGGCTTTGGATGGCTTCGTAGGCTTTCTCCATAGTTTCCTTGATGTCCTCCGGGCCTTGTCCCTGCGGATAGATGGGGTCGTGCATGGTGAGTGTCATGCGGCGGCGCTTGATGAACTTGCTTGTGCGGGGAAGGATTTCAAAGGAACCGTCAATCGTGAGTGGGACGATGGGCAGTTGGAGCTCGTCAGCCAACTGGAATGCCCCTTTCTTGAAAGGGCGCATCTTGCCGGTGTAGGTGCGGCTGCCTTCCGGGAACACGACGAGCGATGTGCCGTCGATGAGCGTGTGGCGGGCCTGCTCGATGGTCTCCTGTATTTTCTTCGGGCCGGATTTGTCCACGAAGATGTGGCCGGCCGATTGGCAGGCTTTTCCTACAAAGGGGATGGTGCGGAGCGATTTCTTCATCATCCACTTGAAGTTTCTTCCCAGGAAGCCGTAGATGAGGAAGATGTCGAAAGCTCCTTGGTGGTTGGCCACGAAGATGTATGATTGGTTGGTTTTGACTTGTTGGTTGTTGTTGACCTTGATGGGGAGCAACAGGATGCGGCAGATGAGTTGCGACCAGATTTTTCCCGGATAATAGCCCCAGAAATGCGCACTGCCGACAAATGAGCCGATGATGGTGACGATGGCAGTCAGGAGTGTGAGTACCAGCAGAATGGGCAATGCTATGCAGACTTGGTAGATGCGGTAAAGTATTTTTCCCATAATAGAAGCTTAATGAGTCGTTCTCTGAAATTTAGGCGCAAAGTTAATGATATTTCTAATTCTTGCGTAAGGTTATTACCGTAATTTCGGGCCAGGCTCCGAAGCGGAAGGGCAGCATCACTTCGCCTACGCCGACGTTGACATACAGTCCGCGTCCGTTGTCGAGATACAGGCCATGGCTTTCCGGGAAGAACCAGGAAGCCGGTGTGAATCCGAACAGTTGGAATTGCATGGCGTGTGTGTGTCCGGCAAGCATGAGTTGGATGTCGCTTTGAGGAAGCACTTCGCGGCGCCAGTGTGTTGGGTCATGGCTGAGGAGCACTTTGAAGAGGCCTTCCGTGCCTTTCATGGCTTTGGGCAGGTCGCCATGTTGCGGGAAAGGGGGCAAGCCTTGATTTTCCACGCCGATGAGGGCGATGCATGTATCGCCGCGTTGCAGGATGGTGTGGTCATTGTTCAATAGCTGCCATCCCATTGTTGCCTGTCTTTTTTCCAGGTCGGCCACATTGGCCAGCCGTTCCTCTTCACTGTTCCATCTCACGTAAGTGCTGTAATCGTGGTTGCCCAGCACGGAATAAACACCATCGGGCGCATGCAGTTGGCTGAGGATGCTTTCTACGTTGTCCAGTTCCGTGGCGCGATGGTTCACCAAGTCTCCCGTGAATGTAATGACGTCTCCCTTTTGAGCGTTGATGAGATTGACCAGGCGTTGTACTTGCTTGGGATAGCCTGCAATCGTTCCGATGTGCAAGTCGGAGAATTGCACGATGCGATAACCGTCGAAAGCCTCGGGCAAGTCGTTTGATTGGAATGTGATTTCCTTCACTTGATAGTCATGCCACCCGAAGAGAGTCCCATAGAGCACCATGCCCATGCTGGCAAGTCCGATGACAAGCCCTGTCGCCGTACCTATCGTTCCGGCAGGCCGCCATAGCCGTTTGAAGGCTTTTCCCAGCAGCGAGCACAGGCTGAAGAGGCCTTTGGGGATGGTGAGTGCCATGTAGACGATAAGATAGATGCCGGCAAAGTGAGTCTCTCTGTCGCTGTAGTCTTCGTTGCAGACAAGGATGACAAGCGTCAGTAACAACAGGAAAGTCGGGACGAAATAGAGCAGGCGGAGGGATAGTTTGTGCGTGAGCTTGCGGATGTATGCCTGATAGATGTACCAGTCAGACAAGAGCATGCAAGCCAGTAAAAAGAGGAATATTCGTAGAAGCATGAATCTATAGGTTTAAGGGTTGTTGTCCGTTAGGTTGGCCGCAAGGAATTTGCGTAAGGTTTCCACAGGCATGTCTCGTCGGGCTGCATAGTCAGCCAGTTGGTCTTCACCGATTTTTCCTATGGCAAAGTAGCGTGCCTGCGGGTGGGCAAACATCAGCCCGCTGACTGAAGCGCGTGGGCTCATCATGCCGTTTTCAGTAAGCCGGATACCTATCTTCGACAGGTCCAGAAGTTTGTCCAAAAGGAAGTTGACCGACTGGTCGGGCAGGGAAGGATAGCCCACAGCCGGGCGTATGCCTTGGTAGTCTTCCCGTAGCAGTTGTTTGATGGTGAGGTGTTCGTCCTTGGCATATCCCCAGTATTCCTTTCGCACTTGTTCGTGTATCCGTTCGGCTGCGGCTTCAGCCAGCCGTTCGGCCAGCACGTGTACGAGCATACGTTGGTAAGGGTCGTTCTCGTAGAGTTGCTCCAGAGCTTCGTCCACTGTGGTGGCAAACACGCCGACCGTATCGGGCTGTCCGCTGGAAAGGGGGCGTACGAAATCGCTCAGGCAGAGGCTGGGACTGTTATCGCTCTTTGCAGACTGCTGGCGTAGCAGCGGGAAACGCATACCGTCCAGCAGGAGGTCGTCGCCGTCGGCATTGGCTTCGCATAGGCGGAACATGGCATGCACCTGGTAGTCTTCGTCCAGTTTCCAGAGCATGCGTTGGGCCTCTTTGAAGAGCTGCATGGCTTCGGCTGCCTTGGGACGGTCTTCCACCGGAGTGTCACGCAGCCATAGGGCACGGCACGTGTCACAGCCGTGGATGTCTGCAATGCTGGCAAAGCGCGGTTGGAATCCCCAAGCATGGAAGAAGTATATCCAATTGATATAGTCAGTCAGTTCGTGTATCTTGTAAGAGAGAATCATAAGGCTAATTTCGGTTGAATTTCAAGGCTTGTCCACGGCAAGTGTCGTCCACCTTGCCTTCCGCATACACCGGATGTCCGTTGACAAAGGTGCGCTCCACCTTCCAACGATAGGTGTGCCCTTCCATCGGACTCCATCCGCATTTGCTCAGGATGTTTTCTTTGCAGACTTGCCACGGGCAGTCGGGGCGCACCAGGACCAAGTCGGCTTGGTAGCCAGGACGGATGTATCCGCGGCCTTCGATGCTGAAGAGACGGGCCGGAGCATGGCACATCTTTTCTACGACGTCTGTGAGGCTCAGGACACCTTCGTCGGCCAGTTCCAGCATAGTCACCAAGGAAAATTGTAGCATGGGCATTCCCGAAGCTGCTTTCAGAGCACCGCCTTCTTTGTCTTTCAGCAAATGAGGGGCATGGTCGGTGGCGATGATGTCTATTTTGCCATCCGTCAGTGCGTGGCGCAAGGCTGCGCGGTCGGCTACTGTCTTGATGGCGGGATTGCACTTGATGCGTGTTCCTAGCTTGGCATAGTCGTCTTGAGAGAAATAGAGATGTGCGATGCAGGCTTCGGCTGTGATGTGTTTGTTCTCCAGCGGGGCCGCCTCCAGCAATGTCAGCTCACGGGCCGTACTGATGTGAGCGATGTGTAGGCGGGCACCGGTCTCGCGGGCCAGCCGCACGGCCAGTTCCGAGGAGCGGTAGCAGGCTTCCGCACTGCGTATTTCGGGGTGGTGGCTGACGTCAGGATCGTCGCCATAGAGTGCCTTGCAACGTTTGATGTTTTCGGCGATGACAGACTGGTCCTCGCAATGGGCGGCGATGAGGATACCGGCTTCCGAGAAGATGGTACGCAAGGCATCCATGCGGTCGACAAGCATATTGCCGGTGCTGGAACCCATGAACAGCTTCACGCCGCAGACGCGCGACTTGTCCAGGTCTTTAAGCAACGGGGTATTGGTGTTTGTTGCGCCGAAATAGAATGAATAGTTCACGCGGCTTTTGCGGGCGGCGTCGGCCATTTTTGCTTCGAATGCTTCGAGCGTCGTGGTCTGCGGCACCGTGTTGGGCATGTCCATGTAGGAGGTGACGCCTCCGGCGGCAGCCGCACGGCTTTCGCTTTCCATGTCAGCTTTCTGGGTTAGTCCCGGGTCGCGGAAATGCACATGGTCGTCGATGACGCCAGGCAGGAGGTAGGCACCTTGTCCGTCGAGCGTTTCGTCGCATGGACGGGTAGGTAAAGTCTCGCCGCGGAGCACTTCGGCCACCTGTTCTCCTTCGATGACGACTGCTCCTTCGAAGCATTCGCCATCATTGACGATATGCACGTTGTGTATGAAGAGTCTGTGGTTCATGACTGGTGGGGTGTTTGGCGTTGGGGATAATGCTTGAACCAACTGTCAAGCTTCAGCCGGATGACTCCGAACATGGCTTCGCCGAATATGCCTCCGCTCATCTTCGAGGTACCCAGTGTACGGTTGATGAAGATGACGGGCACTTCCTTGATGCGGAATCCGCATTTGTAGGCCGTGAACTTCATTTCTATCTGGAAGGCATAGCCTTTGAAACGGATTTTGTCGAGGGAAATGGTCTCGAGCACTTCGCGACGGTAGCAGACGAAGCCGGCTGTCGTGTCGTGGACCTTCAGGCCGGTGATGAAGCGTACATACTTCGAGGCGAAGTAGGACATGAGCACCCGGCCCATCGGCCAGTTGACCACGTTCACACCGCTGACGTAGCGCGAGCCGATGGACATGTCGTAGCCCTCCGTGGCGCAGGCAGCATAGAGGCGGGGCAAGTCGTCCGGATTGTGCGAGAAGTCAGCATCCATCTCGAAGATGTAGTCATATTGATGTTCGATACACCAATGGAACCCTGCGATGTAGGCAGTGCCCAGTCCCAGCTTGCCTTTACGCTCGATGAGGTGCAGGCGGTCGGGAAATGTTGCTTGCAGTCGTTTGACGATGGCTGCTGTTCCGTCGGGCGAGCCGTCGTCGATGACCAGTATGTGGAACTCTTTCTCCAGGCCGAACACGGCGCGGATGATGTTCTCTATGTTTTCTTTCTCGTTAAATGTCGGTATGATAACGATGCTGTCGGCTCTTTCCATAGTCGTGTGATTGCTGTGATATGTATAATGTATGGGCAAAGGTAGCACATTCGGCCGTAATCAGGCAAACTTCGCCCTAAATAAAACGAGGCGCAGGCCTGCATTTTTTTTTGCACGACCGGCGCCTCGTTGTTTTGATGATAGGCTGAAGCTTAAAGCACTTTCTTGTAAAGTTCCAGGATAATGTCTTCGGTCACTTCGCGCGGGTTGCCCGGCGTGCACACATCCTTGATGGCCGACGCAGCCAGTTTCGGCAGGTCGCTTTCCTTGATGCCCAGTTCGGACAGATGTTGCGGGATGCCCACTTTGACGGAGAGTGCCTTCACGGCCTCTACAGCTGCCCGGGCTGCTTCTTCGCGCGTCATGCCGTCCTTGTAGACACGCATGGCTTTGGCTATGTCGACATATTTGTCGAGTGCGGCCGGCGCATTGAACTCCATGATGGTCGGCAGCAGCAGGGCGTTGGCCACGCCGTGGGGAATGTCGAAGATGGCGCCCAGCGGGTGTGCCATGCCGTGCACGACGCCCAGTCCGACGTTGGAGAAGGCCATGCCGGCGATATATTGGGCCACGGCCATACCGTTGCGTGCTTCGGCGTTGGTCGGTTCGAAGACGGCCGTTTCCAGATAGCGGGCAATCATCTCGATGGCTTTGATTTCAAACATGTCGCTCATTTCCCATGCACCCTTCGTGATGAGGCCCTCGATGGCGTGTGTCAGGGCGTCGAGACCGGTCGAAGCAGTGAGGCTCTTCGGCAGGGTGTACATCAGTTCGGCGTCGATGATGGCGATGGCCGGGATGTCGTTCGGGTCGACGCAGACCATCTTTTTCTCATGTTCTTCGTCGGTGATGACATAGTTGATAGTCACTTCGGCTGCCGTACCGGCTGTGGTGGGCAGGGCGATGATGGGGACAGATTTCTTCTTCGTCGGGGCTACGCCTTCGAGCGACACCACGTCGCTGAACTCAGGGTTGTTCGTGATGATGCCGATGGCTTTCGAAGTGTCGATGGACGAACCTCCGCCGATGGCCAGGATGAAGTCTGCTCCTGATTCGGCAAAAGCCTTCACGCCGGCTTTCACGTTGGCCACAGTCGGGTTGGGCTTGATGTCGCTGAACACCTCGTAGGGGATGCCGGCCTTGTCGAGCACTTCCAGCACCTTGCCGGTCACGCCGAATTTAATCAGGTCTTTGTCGCTGGCGACAAATGCTTTGTGGAGTCCGAGACGTTTTACTTCCTGGGGCAACACTTCGCGTGCTCCCGGTCCGAAGTAGGACACTTCGTTGAGGACAAATCTGTTGATCATGTTTTTTTTCGATGAATTAATAGGTTAGTAAATGTTTGATGTGCAAAGAAAGTAAAAATAGCAGTCGTGGCGGCTGTCTGTTAGCAAATATTATTCTTTTCCTGTCTCCTCCGTCGGAGAGTCTTGCCGGGCGACATACACCCTGTGCGACCCGCGTCCGTGGCAGCTGATGCCCGAACCTTCCGTTTCGCGCCACATGCGCAGTTCGCATGCAGCCGCAGTGTGGAGCAGCCCTGTCAGCCGTTCGTAGTCAGCTACGGTCATGAAGGAATGCTCCGCGAGGTAGTCCTGTGCCAGCTTCAGCCGTTCCTGGGGTGTGTATCGCTGTGAGGATTTGCGGAATTTCCACGATGTACGTTCCAGCGTGCACTGTCCGGCAGTTTCCCGCAGGAGCGTCTTGTCCGGTTTGAAGCGGACACCGCTGATGCAGATGCTCATCGCGTTGCGCCGCTGTTCGTCCGGCTCACCCGATTCGCGTTCGAAGCCTTCGCGCAAGCCCAGGGTGGGCGTGAAGATGCCCAGCCCGTCGATTTTCACAGAGCGTCCTTCGCCCATGCTGTGCGCGATGGCCTCGACGAGTGCCTGCACCGCGCCTTTGATGTCGCCCGGCGAGAAAGTGCTGGTGAGACTGATATACTTCGCCACGTCGTCGAGCGTGTCTTGCCCCGTCAGACGGATGCGGGGATAGAGGATGCGTTTGCCTTCTTCGTTGGGCAGGTTTGATTCCTGCATTTCATACATTGCCATAGTCTTTTTCTCTGGTTTGTGTGTTTGTCCATGATAGGCCGGAACAGACGTCTGCATAGCCGGGAAAGAGTCCGGGGATAACCGGAAAAGTCGCCGTGGTGGCTATGATTCTTCATTCTTAGCCTAAGTTTTCAAGTTCTCAGCTTATGTTTCTTTATTCTTAGCCTTCGTTTTAAAAAACGTAGCGTAAAGATAGAGATATTCTGCTGATTCGGCAACTATTGCCGGCCATTTCGGTGTTTTTTCCGGCTATATGGGGATTTTTTTCTCTGCTGCCCGGCCCGGCGTTGCGACAGCGGGAGTGTGGAGGAGGTGCGTGTGGGGCGTGGGGGTTCAGCTGCAGGGTGTGGATGTTTTACACACATTCCACACTCCGGAGTCAGGTGTGGAAAGTCCTCTCGTGGTGTGGCCTTTTCGTGTAAGTCTTTGGGTATAGGATTTATAGGTCGGATAAGGGACGGGGAAAATGCGGACTGGAACGGATTTTGTCTTGTGATGGGAACATGAATATGAAGAACATTAAAACAACAATCGACATCATGAGAAACAAAACTCGAACAAGCAGAGAGTGGTTGCTGTGCATCCTCCTGATGCTGGCATTTCCCGTCGGGCTGTGGGCCCAGGGAGGTTCGGCCTTGCCCGACGGACCATACGAGACGGACGTGGAAGAGACGTTGTTGCCCAATGGTAAGAAACGGGTGACAGGTCTCATCAGTGACAAGCAGGGGGAGAGCATCATCGGCGCCACCATCATCGTGAAAGGTGACCCGGCGACGGGCACGACGAGCGACCTCGACGGACGGTTCACGCTCGACGTGCCGCCCAAATCGACGCTGGTTATTTCATATATAGGTTATCGCACGCGCGAGATACGCGTGAGGCGTGGTCTTTCGCGCTATCCCGTCGTGTTGGAAGAGGACAATCAGGTGCTCGACGAAGTGGTGGTCATCGGTTATGGCACAGTGAAGAAGAGCGACTTGACGGGGTCAGTCTCCACAGTCGGCGCACGCCAGTTTGAAGAACAGCCGGTGAAAAACGTGGCCGACATCCTCCAGGGCCGTTCGGCCGGTGTGGAGGTGACGTCGAGCAGCGGTATGCCCGGTGCGGGCGCTAAGGTGCGCATCCGTGGGACGACGTCCATCAACAAGAGCAGTGACCCGCTCTACGTCATCGACGGCATTATTTCCTCCAGCGGCCTCGACGGCTTGAATCCGCAGGACATCCAGTCGATGGAGGTCTTGAAGGATGCTTCGTCGACGGCTATCTACGGTTCGCGCGGTGCGAACGGTGTCATCCTCGTCACCACCCGCAGCGGACGCGAAGGACGTGCACGCATCTCGTTTGACGGCAAATTCGGCTTTTCGACCGTGCGTAAGAATTATGATTTGCTCAATGCCTATGAATATGCCCAAGCGCTCAATGACGTGCGCGGCTCGGAGACGATTTCGGCCGAAGACATGGAGGCCTACCGCAACGGGACGAAAGGCATCGACTGGCTCGACCTCATGACGCAGACGGCGCTCACGCAGGACTACAGTCTGGGCATTTCGGGCGGCAGCGAGAAGGTGAAATATCTCCTTTCGGGCAACTATCTCGACCAGGAGGCTGTCACTATCAACTCCAAATACAAACGCTATGGTTTCCGGGCCAATGTGGATGCTGAGGTGCGTCCGTGGCTCACGGTGTCGGCCAAGCTGAATGCTTCCGTCATCCATCAGCACAACGGGGCGCCGGACTGGTTTTCCGTCCTGAGCTATTCGCCCACGATGGAGATGCGTGACCCCGAGACGGGCATTTACAACAAAGACCCCTACAACGTGGCCAACAGCACGAACCCCTACGCGCTGTTGACGGAGAACTACAGCGATTCCTACAGTTACAACCTCAATGCCAACCTCTCGCTTCTTTTCAAGATAGCCAAGGGGTTGACCCTCTCCGTGCAGGGCGGCTATGACTACGACCACAGCCCGTCTTATTCCTTTTCCTCGAAGCTCGTCGCTCCGGGAGCCATCAGCAGCATGAACAACAGCAGCAGCCTGCACCGCTACTGGCAAAACACCAACAACCTGACCTACCAGAACACTTTCGGCGACCACACCCTTTCAGCGATGGCTGTCTGGGAAATCAGCCGTACCATCGACACCGGGCTGCAAGCCGGAGGCTCCAACCTGCTCAATGAGGGCGTGGGCTACTGGAACATCGCCAATGCCACGACGCGCAACGAGAGCAATTCCTACACCGAATCATCGCTGGCTTCGGGCATCGTCCGTGTCGGCTACGACTACAAGAAACGCTATTTCCTCACCGCAGCCCTGCGTGCTGACGGCTCGTCAAAGTTCCAGAAAGACCATCGCTGGGGATGGTTCCCCTCTGTCGCCCTGGCATGGGACATCGCCCGTGAGGGATTCATGCAGCAGCAGAATGTCGTCGAGCAAATGAAGCTGCGTGCCAGCTATGGCGTGACGGGCAACCAGGCCATCTCCTCCTACAGTACGCTGGGCATGCTCTCCAGCACCTCCTATGGCTGGGGTACGTCTACAAGCTACACGGGCTATTGGAACAACCAGGTGGCATCGCCCGACTTGACGTGGGAGAAGACCTCGCAGTTTGACGTGGGTCTCGACCTCAGCCTTTGGGGCATCGACCTTTCGTTTGACTGGTTCAAGAAGCGCACCACCGACCTGCTCTTCCAGAAACAAGTCCCCCGCTACGACGGCGGAGGCACCTATTGGGTCAACCAGGGTGAGCTGGAAAACACTGGTGTCGAATTCTCCCTGCATACCTTCCCCGTGAAGACAAGTGTCGTGTGGGAGACTAATTTCAATGCTTCCTACGTGAAGAACAAGGTGGTCGACCTGGCAGGCGACGACTTTGTCCTGACGACCAACTACAGCAACCTGGGCGGTGCCATGCAAATCATGAAGCCCGGCTATCCCCTCGGCTCTTTCTACGTCTATCAGTGGAAAGGATTCGACGACCACGGCGCAAACCTCTATGAAGCTGCCGACGGCTCGCTCACCACGTCGCCCACCTCTGCCGACCTCGTCATCAAGGGACAGGCCAGCCCGAAATGGACCTTCGGATGGAATAACAACGTGACGTGGCGCAACTGGACGCTCAATGTCTTCTTCACCGCTGCTACGGGGTTTGACCGACTGAACATCAGCCGATTCATGACCTCGGCCATGACGGGAGAGACCCGCTTCATACGCCTGAGCGACGCTTACTTCAAGGGGTGGGACTATGTGACAAACAAGGCAGACGCCCTCTATCCAAGCCTGACGAACCCGGACAACAAGTACTACGCCAACTCGGACTATTTCCTCGAGGATGCTTCTTTCATCAAGCTGAAGAACATCAGCCTTTCCTACCGGATACCGCGCCGTTGGGCCAAGATAGCTTCCATACAGTTGTCCGTCAGCGCGCAGGATGTGTTCACCATCACGGGCTACAAGGGCATGGACCCCGAAGTCTACTCCGGAGCCGACGGGCTTGACTATGGCGCATATCCCGTCCCCCGCACCGTCACTTTCGGCGTGCAGCTCAATTTCTAATCCTCATAATAAACAGGTAAACCAACGCAGACACTACAATGAAAATGCTACATACCACACTCAAGACCCTGGCCTTCGTCGCACTCTGCGGGCTGGCCGCATGCAGCGACTTCCTCGAAGAAGACCCCAAGGGACAGCTCAACGACCGCGACTTCTTCGCCAGCAAGGAAGACCTCGACGCTTCGCTCAATGCGCTCTACTCCGTCGTCGCCGTATCGCAATCGCAGAACAACTATTGCGGCACGAACTTCCTCGCGGGCGACGACATCTCCACACACCCCTCCAGCAACAAACAGCCCCTGCGCGAGCATGACCAGTATGCCGTCACGGACAACAACGCCTGGCTCTCTGCACTCTGGGAGCAACGCTACAAGGTCATCAAGGCTGCCAATTTCATCATCAACAATGCCGGGCGTACACAGGGAGCTTCACAGACCGACATCGACCAGGCCATCGCCCAAGCCCACTACTGGCGTGCGTATTCCTATTTCTACCTCGTCACCACGTGGGGCGAAGTGCCCATCGTCCTCGAAGACGAAATCGACTTCAACAAACCGCTGTCGTCCGTCGAGGACATCTACCAGCTCATCCTCTCCGACCTTGCCGTGGCTGAGGCTGACAACGGATGTCCGGTGATGTACACCTCCGCACCCTATCTGCAAAACGGTGTCAACGTCGCTGTCTCCCAAGGGGCTGTGAAGGCCACATTGGCATACGTCTACCTATGCATGGCCGGATGGCCGCTCAACCTGGGCACGGAATACTACCAGATGGCCGCCGACAAGGCTGAGGAGGTCATCGACGCGGCTGATGCCGGGACATACTACTACCGCCTTCTCCCGGACTATGCCGATGTCTACTCCATGACCTACAACCGCAACAACCCCGAGGTCATCCTCGGCATTTACTACAACCGCGACCGCACCGCGTCCTCCACACCGCAGGCCGACGTCCTGCAAGACATGGTGCAGAATGGCTGGGGCGACACGAACGGCGAGATAAAGTTCTGGAAAGAATTCCCCGAAGGGCCGCGTAAGGACGCCACCTATTTCCCGCAAATCATCCTCTCCGACGGGCAGCTCCACGACTGGTGGTATGACACCGACCCCGCCTCCCGTGCCGTCGTCGCGCCCGTCTTCATGAAGTCCGTCGAGGCCACCGAACGCGGCACGGAGTTTGACTACCGCGACCCGACGAAGCTCGTTCAGTATGGCGAGAAGACCATCCAGGTCATACGCCTCTCGGAAGTCTACTGTTGGTTTGCCGAGGCGACGGCCCGCGCCGGACACGTGACGCAGAAGGCCGTCGAGGTGCTCAACCGCGTGCGCAACCGTGCCGACGGCACCGAGACCAACCTCTATACCACCTCCATGACCCCCGAGGAGCTGGCTGAGGCGGCCTACGACGAACACGGCTGGGAGATGGCCGGTTACTATTGGTCGGGATTCGGCACCCGCGCCCGCGACATGTTCCGCATGTATCGCATGAAGGACCACTTCGAATACCGCGTGCAGAACCCCGAGGTCGAGGTCGCTCCCGGCATATTCCGCCGTGAGGCCGTGCCCGTCTCCGGCGCGTGGGACGACAGCCGGATGTACAGTCCGTATCCCTACGAGGAGTCCATCCTCAATCCGGGCCTCAAACGGTAAATATAGCATACGCTTTCATGGCTTGAAGGGTGATGCTCCGTTCCCTCGGCGGGCGGGCATCGCCCTTTTTCGTGTCCTGTGGGTAAAGTTGTTGGTGCATAGCCTGTTAAGGCCTTTGTTTCCCTTCGGAAATGCCTGTAAGGAGACTGCGGGACGACCCTACGGATGGATGCCTCCGGTACCCCACGCGTGGGGTAGGACAGCACCCCACGAGTAGGGTATGAGGAGACCCCACGCGTGGGGTATTCCGGTCCTGTACGCGTGAGGTCCGGAAGATACTCTTGGGTGGTGAAAAATGTATACATTTAGAATCTTTTGGGCGGAGATGCGGCGGGGCAAGTGGATGAAAGTGCCCAAGCATTTGGGCAGACGTATAGAATGGTGCGTGATTTTTGTGTACTTTTGCAGCAACTTCGAATGACTTATGAATATTCAGGAACTACAACTCGTCTACGAAAGCCATCCGAATACGAAGGCTTTCGTTACGTTAATCGAGAATAAATCCACCCGAACGATTTTCTTGGAGGGGCTATGCGCTTCGGCTGCCCCTTTGTTTGTCTCTTCGTATGTCCGGCAGAAGCGCCATACGCTTGTCTGCATTCTGAACGATCTCGAGGAGGCCGGTTATTTCTATCACGACCTGACGCAGGTCTGTGGCGACGACGATGTCCTCTTCTTCCCTTCGGCCTACCGCCGTGCCATCAAATACGGGCAGAAGGATTCGGCCAACGAGATACTCCGCACCGAGGCCCTGAGCCGTCTGGGCGACGGGACTTCGCCCGTGTGCATCGTGACCTACCCGGAGGCCCTGGCCGAGAAAGTGGTCTCCTGCCGTCAGTTGTCCGAACGGACGTTGACGCTGGAGCAGGGCGGCCGGGCAGACCCTGTGGAGGTGGCAGGGCGGCTGTCGGGCTTGGGCTTCGAACGCGTGGACTATGTGTATGAGCCGGGGCAATATGCCGTCAGGGGAAGCATCCTCGATGTGTTTTCCTTCTCCTCGGAGTATCCCTACCGTGTCGACTTCTTCGGCGATGAGATAGACAGCATACGCACGTTTGAGGTCGACAGCCAGCTTTCGAAGGAGCGGAAGGAGCGCGTGACCGTTGTCCCCGAGTTGGCGGGCGGGGGAGGTGGTGAGGTGCAGCTCCTCGACTTCCTGCCGGATGACACGGTGATGTGGCTGAAGGACTATCACTGGGTGACAGAGAAGATTGCTTCCGTGCATGCCGAGACGGTCTCCCCGCAGGCGGCTGTCGCGCTGGCCGAGGAGCAGGGGGTCGACCACGTCGTGCTCCCGTCCACAGTCTCCGGTGAGGAGTTCGCCCGTCGTGCGCTCGATTTCCGTCGCGTGGAGTTCGGCTCCCGTCCGACGGGTACGCCCGAAGCTACGCTCCGTTTCTCCACGGAGATGCAACCCATATTCCACAAGAACTTCGACATGGTCACCTCCGTGCTTCGGGAGTTCCTTGACAAGCACTACACCATTTATATATTGTCCGACAGTGTGAAGCAGACCGACCGCCTGCGTGCCATCTTCGACGAGCGGGGCGACGACATTCCCTTCACGCCGGTCGACCGTACGCTCCACGAGGGATTCACTGACCATACCCTCCGCACCTGCTTCTTCACGGACCACCAGATATTCGACCGTTTCCATAAGTATAACCTCAAGAGTGACAAGGCACGTAGCGGCAAGGTGGCCCTCTCGCTGAAGGAGCTCAACCAGTTCGAGCCGGGCGACTACGTGGTCCATATCGACCACGGCATCGGACGCTTTGCCGGTCTCGTCCGCATCCCCAACGGCAACAGTACGCAGGAGGTCATCAAGCTCGTCTATCAGAACGGGGGCGAGGTGTTCGTCTCTATCCATGCCCTGCACAAGATTTCCAAGTACAAGGGCCGTGACGGCGAGCCGCCCCGCCTGAACAAGCTCGGCACGGGCGCCTGGGAGAAGCTCAAGGAAAAGACCAAGAACAAGATTAAGGACATTGCCCGCGACCTCATCCGCCTCTATGCACGACGTCGCGAGGAGAAGGGATTCAGCTTCAGCCCCGACTCCTTCCTCCAGCACGAATTGGAGGCGAGCTTCCTCTACGAGGATACGCCCGACCAGCTCAAGGCGACCCAGGAGGTGAAGGCCGACATGGAGCGCGACCGTCCGATGGACCGTCTCGTGTGTGGTGACGTCGGGTTCGGCAAGACGGAAGTCGCCGTGCGTGCGGCGTTCAAGGCCGTGTGTGACAACAAGCAGGTCGCTGTGCTTGTCCCCACGACTGTCCTTGCCTACCAGCACTACTGCACTTTCCGCGACCGTCTGAAGGATTTCCCCTGCCGCGTCGACTACCTCAGCCGTGCACGCAAGGCGACTGACGTGCGCCGTATCCTGAAGGAACTGAAGGAGGGTGAGGTCAACATCCTCGTCGGCACGCACCGGCTCATCGGCAAGGACGTCCATTTCAAGGACCTCGGCCTGCTTGTCATCGACGAGGAACAGAAGTTCGGCGTCGCCGTGAAGGAGAAGCTCAAGCAGCTGAAGGTCAATGTCGACACGCTCACCATGACTGCCACGCCCATCCCCCGCACGCTGCAATTCTCCCTTATGGGGGCACGTGACATGTCCGTCATCCAGACACCTCCTCCCAACCGTTACCCGGTGCAGACAGAAGTGCACACGTTCAACGAGGAAATCATCGCCGAGGCCATCAACTTCGAGATGAGCCGCAACGGTCAGGTCTTTTTTGTCAACAACCGCATCAGCAACCTGGAAGAGTTGCGTGCGATGGTCACGCGTCTTGTCCCCGACGCACGTGTCTGTGTCGGCCACGGACAGATGCCTCCCGAAGAGCTGGAGCGTGTCATCATGAGCTTTGTCAACTATGACTACGATGTCCTCATCGCGACGACCATCATCGAGAGCGGCATCGACATACCTAACGCCAACACCATCATCATCAACCAGGCGCAGAACTTCGGCCTGAGTGACTTGCACCAGATGCGTGGCCGTGTGGGCCGCAGCAACAAGAAAGCCTTCTGCTACCTTCTCGCACCGCCGCTGTCGACGCTCCCGACCGAGTCACGCCGTCGTCTCCAGGCGATTGAGAATTTCTCCGACCTGGGTAGCGGCATACACATCGCCATGCAGGACCTTGACATCCGCGGCGCGGGCAATCTGCTCGGGGCTGAGCAGAGCGGTTTCATCGCCGACTTGGGCTACGAGACCTATCAGAAGATTCTTGCTGAGGCCGTCACGGAATTGAAGAACGACGAGTTTGCTTCCCTCTACGAAGGCGACACGCAGGCTGCCACGGGGGAGGCACGCCTCAGTGGGGAAGAGTTTGTCACGGATTGTACGCTCGAAAGCGACCTCGAACTGCTCTTCCCGGATTCTTATGTCCCCAGCAGCAGCGAGCGCATGCTTCTCTACCGCGAGCTGGACAATCTGGAACTCGACAGCGACGTCGAAGCCTACCGCAAGCGGCTGGAAGACCGTTTCGGCGCTTTGCCTCATGAGAGCGAGGAGTTGCTCAAGATTGTCCCCCTGCGCCGCATGGGGCGTCGGCTGGGCATTGAACGTATATTCCTCAAGTCCGGCCGCATGAGTCTCTATTTCGTCAGCAATCCCGACAGTCCCTATTTTCAGAGCGAAGCTTTTGGGAAAATCATCTCTTATATGGGGCACAATGCACGCTTCTGCAACTTACGTGAGCAGAACGGCAAGCGTAGTCTTGTTGTCCGTGATGTGGACACAGTGGAGAAAGCGACCGTTATCCTTCGCGAAATCATGAGTATGCCAGTCGACTGACTTTCCCTTCCTCGCTATTTGTTTTTGCACGGACGTCGCTTCCCAAATCTTTTAGGAGGCGACGTCCGTCTGTGAGGAGGGAAGCCTTCGGTCAGCGGCGATAGAGTCGATCAATGAGGTCGGACCGGCCGATACGGCGCAGCTCGGCGACGATACGGGTGCGTTCCTCGGGTTTGTACCAGAAGAAAAACATGCGCTGGGCGAGTTTCTCGCGGGGCGTGCGGGCGGAGAAGACGGGTTCGAGCGTGTAGGGATGATAGCCGGTGTACCACGTCTCGGTGCTGATGGTCATGGGCGTGGGCGTGAAGTCCTGGATTTGTTCCAGGTGGAAGTCCAGCTGCTTGGTGATGACGGCCAGTTCGGCCATGTCCTCTTCCGTACAGCCCGGGTGGCTGGAGATGAAGTAGGGGATGATTTGCTGCTTCAGTCCGCATTCGCGGTTGATGCGGTCGAAGATGCGCTTGAATTCATAAAATTGCTCGAAGGGGGGCTTTCGCATGAGGCGGAGCACTTTTGCACTGGTGTGTTCCGGAGCAACTTTCAGACGACCGCTCACGTGGTGGCGGATGAGTTCTCCGGTGTAGTCGCGCGTGCCGCGGTCGAGGGCTTCGTCGCCCGTGCGGCGGAGCAGGAGGTCATAGCGCACGCCGCTGCCGATGAAGCTTTTGCGTATGCCGGGCAGGGCGTCGACGGCACGATAGATGTCGAGCAGCGGGCGATGGTCAGTGTTCAGGTTGGGGCAGATCTTGGGGTGGATACATGATGGACGGCTGCAACGGCTGCACAGGGCAGTGTCCCGTCCGCCCATGCCATACATGTTGGCCGACGGTCCGCCAAGGTCGGAGAGGTAGCCCTTGAAGTCGGGCATGCGGGTGATGGCTTCCACTTCGCGGAGGATGCTGTCCTTGCTGCGACTGCTGATGAATTTCCCCTGATGGGCCGAAATGGTGCAGAAGGCGCATCCGCCGAAACATCCGCGATGAATGTTGACGGAGAACTTTATCATCTCGTAGGCCGGTATGCGTTTGCCCTTGTACTTCGGGTGGGGCAGGCGTGTGTAGGGCAGGTCGAACGAATGGTCAAGCTCAGGCTGTGTCATGGGGGGATAGGGTGGATTGACGACGACGGTACGTCCGTCCACGGGCTGGAGGATGCGGTGTGCTTTCAGCCGGTTGGATTCCTCCTCGACGTGGCGTATATTCTCTGCCTGCTTCCGCCGGTCGGCGAGGCATTCCTCGTGTGAGTGGAGGAGGATGTCGTCCGGTTGGATGCCTCCCGGCACATCGTCCTTCCGTGTGAGGTAGGCCGTCTGGAGGATGTCGGTCGGGAGCGTGTGTGTCCGCAGGGAGAATGTTTCGTCCTCCTGCATCTGTGCCAGCATGCGCCGGCATAGTTCCGTGACGGGGCGTTCGCCCATGCCGTAGATGAGCATGTCGGCACCCGAGTCGGCGAGGATGCATTTCCGCAGCCGTTCCTGCCAATAGTCGTAGTGTGTCACGCGGCGCATGGATGCTTCGATGCCGCCCAGCACGACAGGTACGTCGGGATAGAACCGCTTGATGGCTTGTGTGTAGACGATGGTGGGATATTCAGGACGCAGGTCGTGCCGTCCGTCGGGTGTGTAGGCATCTTCGGAGCGCAAGCGGCGGTTGGCTGTGTACTTGTTGACCATCGAGTCCATGCATCCGGGGGCGATGCCGAAGAAGAGTCGCGGGCGGCCCAGCTTCTTGAAATCGCGCAGGTCGTCGCGCCAGTTGGGTTGTGTGACGATGGCCACCCGGAGTCCCTCGGCTTCGAGGATGCGTCCGATGACGGCTGCACCGAATGAAGGATGGTCGACGTAGGCATCCGCGCTGAAGAGGATGACGTCGAGCGTGTCCCATCCGCGCAGTTCCACTTCTTTTTTGGTCGTCGGGAGCCAGTCTGTGAGTCGGTGTTCCGTCATGTCGGGATGCTGTGAAGAGGTATTCAGGCTTCTGTGAGATTGTTTTCCGGATTTTTCTCGTTCCATTCTTTGTAGAGGTTGACCAATGCATTGAGGCCGAAAGCCTTCATGTTGTTGTGATAGATGACGTCGATGCAGAGGTCGAGCAGGTCTTTGCAGTTGCACTCGGCCGATGCGATGAGCGAGCGGACGTTGAGCTTCAGTTTGTCGAGTACGCTTTCGTCGACGATGCCGTTGCTGTCTATCAGGTGTTCGAAGAGGGCATATTTGCGGATAGTGAGCAAGTGTTCTTCAGTGATTTCCATGCTGCGTGTGCCTGAGGCATTGGTTTGGATTGTATAGTTCATGAGCTGTATCTTTAGAGTTAGTCAGGCAAATGTAGGAAATTCCTTTGATAGGAGCGGGGTCGGAGGCCATAAATTCAGTCTTTGTGTCCGAAAAAAGAACTCCTCGCCGGTGGAGGACAAGGCTGTCCGTTCCCTCGGCGGGGAGATATGCTTGCGGGTAATGTCTGTTTACTTTCCGCTCAGCTGCTTGTGCATGGCTGCGGCAGCACGGCGTCCGTCGCCCATGGCCAGGATGACGGTGGCTCCGCCGCGCACGATGTCACCGCCGGCATAGATGGTGGGGATGGACGACTGCATGTCGTCATCGACGGCGATGGTGCCTTTGCGTCCGAGCTCAAGTCCCGGGATAGAATGCGGGACGATGGGGTTGGGAGATACGCCTACGCTGACGATGGCCATGTCAATGTCGATGGTGACGGTCGCTCCGGGGATGGGCACCGGGCTGCGTCGTCCGGAGGCGTCGGGTTCGCCCAGTTCCATCTTCTGAAGCACGACTTGCTTGACAGCGCCATGTTCGTCGGCGATGTATTCGATAGGATTGTGCAGGGTGATGAATTCCACGCCTTCTTCTTTCGCATGTTTCACTTCTTCGAGTCGTGCTGGCATTTCAGCTTCCGAGCGGCGGTAGATAATCATGGCCCGTTCGGCCCCCAGTCGGCGTGCCGTGCGCACGGAGTCCATTGCTGTGTTTCCGCCGCCGATGACAGCCACGCGTTTGCCGAAGGTGACCGGTGTGTCGCTGTCTTCGCTGGCTGCGTCCATGAGGTTTACGCGTGTCAGGTATTCGTTGGACGACATGATGTTGATGGAGTTTTCGCCGGGGATGTTCATGAAGTTGGGCAGTCCGGCTCCGGAAGCGACGAAGATGCCCTTAAACCCGTCAGCCTTGAGTTGGTCGACGCTGATGGTCTTGCCCACGATGCAGTCTTTCACGAAATGCACGCCCATCTTGCCGAGGTTTTCGATTTCCACGTCGACGATTTTGTTCGGCAAGCGGAATTCCGGAATACCGTATTTCAGGACGCCTCCGATTTCGTGCAAGGCTTCGAACACGGTCACGTCATATCCCAGCTTGACCATATCGCCGGCAAATGACAGTCCGGCAGGACCTGAGCCGATGACGGCCACCTTGATGCCGTTTTTTTCAGCGATGTGCGGGATGGCCATTTTGCCACTTTCCCGTTCGTAGTCGGCTGCGAAGCGTTCCAGATAGCCGATGGCTACAGCCGGTTCGCCCATCTTGAGATGGATGCAATGTGCCTCGCATTGTTTTTCTTGCGGGCAGACACGTCCGCAGACAGCCGGCAGGGCGCTGGTCTCTTTCAGGATGCGTGCGGCTTCGAGGAACTCCCCGCGCTCGATGTTTTTGATGAATCCGGGGATGTTGATGCCCACGGGACAACCTGTCATACACGTCGGGTTGGCACAGTCCAGGCAGCGTTTTGCTTCGGTCATGGCCTGTTCGGCTGTCAGTCCCTTGTTCACTTCTTCTTTCCGGCTGTGTGAGCGGTATTCAGGGTCCAGTTCTGGCATCACTACGCGTGGGATGGCCGTGCGTTCTTTGGGTTTCATGCTTTTGCGCAGTTCTTCGCGCCACGGGGCGTTGCGTCCTTCCTGGTTCTTGTCGGCCATGCATTCGTGCTCGATGTTGTAGTGTTCCATCTCTTCCTGTTCGGCTTTCTTGAAGGCACCGGCACGTTTCAGCATTTCGTCGAAGTCCACTTGATGTCCGTCAAATTCCGGGCCGTCGACACAGACGAATTTTGTCTTTCCTCCCACAGTGATGCGGCATGCGCCACACATGCCCGTGCCGTCGACCATGATGGTGTTGAGCGACACGTCGGTCGGGATGTCATATTTCTTGGTCAGCAGACAGACAAACTTCATCATGATGGCCGGGCCGATAGCGAAGCATTTGTCGACCTTCTCCCGCTTGATGACGCTTTCCACGCCTTCCGTCACCAAACCCTTGTGTCCGTAGGAGCCGTCGTCGGTCATGATGATGACCTCGTCTGAGCTACGGCGCACTTCGTCTTCCAGGATGATAAGGTCCTTGGAGCGTCCGGCCAGCACGGAGATGACGCGGTTTCCCGCTGCTTTCAGAGCCTGGATGATGGGAAACATCGGAGCCACGCCCACGCCGCCCCCGGCACATACCACGGTGCCGAAGCGTTCGATGTGTGTCGCCTGTCCCAGCGGGCCGACGATGTCGGTCACTTCATCTCCCACATTGAGTTCGCAGAGCCGTGTCGACGACAGTCCGACTTTCTGCACCACCAGCGTGATTGTCCCTTTCACCGGGTCTGCGCCGGCTATGGTCAAGGGCATGCGTTCGCCCTTTTCTCCGACACGTACGATGACGAAGTGTCCAGCCTTGCGTGACTTGGCTATCAGGGGAGCCTCCACTTCAAACTTGAACACCTTTTCGGAGAATTGTTCTTTTGCAATGATTCTATTCATGTCTCTTTCTAGCAAATTTAAGTGTCTATAACTGTGACAAAGGTAATGGCTTTTGGCGTATTTGCCTAAAAAATGTCATAGAAAAGAGTACACGAAGCAGAATTTTATAGCAAAATGTTATCATCCGGGACAGACAGGGAGGTTATCGGCCCTGTTCGTCCAGCAGAGAGGTGCGTTTCTTGATAAATTTCAGGACCAGATAGGCTATGCCGCTGATGACGGTCAGTGCCGTGAGGACCGTGTCGGGATGGGTCTCCGGGTGCAGCCAGGCAGCCAGGTGGTCAAACAGGCTGAATGTCAGAAATAGGGCGAATATGCCGTTTTTCTCCTTTTTGATGACTTTTTTCCAGGAGAAGGGAAGCCGGGGAGGGGTGAATGATTTGAAATCCGGAATGATTGCCGGAGTGCGGTTTGCCCAGGTCAAAATACCGTTTCCCGAATTTGCGCCGTAAAAATTGTTCTTCGGCGAACATGATTCGTTCATAGTAGAGCCAATATGCCAGCACGAACAGGAGGATGAAGCCTGCATGGCATGTGAGCAATGAGACGCCAAGCCACATCAGGAAGTTGCCCAGATAGAGCGGATGTCTCACCAGCGAGTAGATGCCCGTCGTGTTCAGGCTGTCGGCCACTTGTTTCCGGGTGTTTCGCCCGGACGTCCCGACAGGTGTGTATCCGACCGTGCAGACACGTACGAACAGGCCTGTCAGGCTGATGGCCAAGCATACATATTCGTATGCGTCCGGTAGGGAAGGATTGTGTAAAACGTGCTTCCGGAGTCACGGATCGTGAAGAAATGAACTAGTAATCCGATGCTCAGGATGGAAAGTGGCAGAAAGCTCCTGTAACGGAACAGCCAGTTGCCTTTTGATTCAAAATCTTCTGGTAAAGCCATAATTCGTTTTCTTTTGTTGCGATGGCGCAAAAGTACGAACTGACTTTGTGCACATTTTGAAGAATTCAGAATGTGACTGTAAAAAAATGTTGTCCTTCTTCGTAGTGGTAGGCCACTTGCCAGCCGTGATAGTCGCAGATGGACTTCACGATGGCCAGTCCCAGCCCGTTGCCCTTTGTCTTTTCTGATGGTCGGTAGAAGCGGTTGAACAGCAGGCGGGGGTCCAGAGCCGGTTCGGAGGACGTGTTGGAGATGATGAGGCTGCGGCGGGTGACACGGAGCTTGATTTCCCCCTCGGGACGATTGTGGCGGATGGCATTGACGACAAGGTTGTTTACCAGGCTTTCAAACAGCGTACGGTTGGCCGTCACATTCAAGCTCCCGACGAGGAACTCTTCCTCGATGGATACGCCGTTTGAAAGAATATCCAGCGACGGGCGCAGCTCTTTGATGAACGTGATGACGTCCAGCTCTTCCTTCCGGTCATACTGGCTGTTGTCTATCTTCGCCAGGAGCAGCAGGTTGCGGTTCAGGTGTGACAGGCGAGAAGCCGTCGCATACAGGCTTTGCATCATGTCGGCTTGTCGTTTGGTCAGTTCAGGCAACTGGAGGAGCAGGTCGAGCCGGCTTTGGAACACGGCGAGCGGTGTCTGCAATTCGTGTGAGGCGTTTTCGGTGAACTCTTTCTGCATGCGGTAGCTCTTCAGGCTGTTGTCCATCAGGGTTGTCAGCGTCCGGTTCAGACGGGCGAACTCTGCCACGTCGCTTTCAGGCAGGACCGGAAGCACGCCTTTTTCCAGGCGGAAAGCTTCGATCTGGCGCAGGGTTTCGTCGAAGGGCCGCCACAAGCGGCGTGAGATGAACCGCAGGGTCAGGACGATGGCGATGCCCAGCACGCCGACGATGATGGCAAACTGTATCATGATGCCTTGCATGATGTCTTCTTTCAGGTCGATGTCAGGGATGGGAAGTCCCTGCTTCACGGCTTCGATGACATCTATCATGTCCTCGGCATAGTAGTGTTTCGTCAGCAGGTAGAACAGTGGCGTGGCCAGCAGGAGCAGCAGGGCGATACAGACGACAAACTGTGTCAGCATCCTGTCGGAAAGGCTTGTGCGTCTTGTCATGGCTCGACCCATTTATAGCCTGTCCCATACACATTCTTGATGCAGTCCTTGACGCCAGCCTCGGCCAGTTTGGCTTTCAGGTTCTTGATGTGCGTGTAGACGAAATCATGGTTTTCCAGCATGTCGGCCATGTCTCCGCTGAGGTGCTCGGCCATCGAGCCTTTCGACACCACCTTGTTCCGGTTGCTGATGAAGAACAGCAGCAATTCGTATTCCGTGCGGGTGAGCACGACGGGCTGTCCGTTGGCCGTGACCGACTTGCTCAGCAGGTCGATAGTGACCCGGTTGCTGCTCAGCAGGTTGTTGACGGCAAACATCTTGCGCCGGATGATGGCGTAGATGCGCATGCTCAGTTCCGGCAGATGGAAGGGCTTGGCCAGATAGTCGTCGGCGCCGATTTCAAGTCCTTTGACCTTGTCGTCCACCGAGTCTTTGGCCGACACAATGATGACCCCCACCGGATTTTTCTTTTCGCGGATGGCACGCAGGATGTCCAGCCCGTTTCCGCCCGGAAGCATCAGGTCGAGCAACACGCAGTCATAGTCATACAGGCAGACTTTCGTCAGGGCCTCGTCGTAGGAGAAAGCCTGCTCGCACACGTAGTTTTCAGAACTCATGTAGGCAGCGATGTTGCCCGACAGTTCTTTTTCGTCTTCGATGATTAGTAGTTTCATTTGATTAGCATAAGTAAGCTCCCGCCTGTGATGAGCAATGCACCGAGCACCACCCGCAGGCTTACCGGTTCTTTCAGCAGCAGGAATGACAGGCCGATGGTGATGACGACGCTCAATTTGTCGATTGGCGCGACGCGCGACACGTCGCCCGTCTGCAAGGCTTTGAAGTAGAACAGCCACGAGGCGCCCGTCGCAAGGCCCGACAGGATGAGGAACAGCCAGGCCTGTCGCGGGATGTCTTTCACTTCTCCGGCATGGTGGCCGAAGAGGACGATGCCCCACGTCAGCAGCAGGATGACAGAGGTGCGGATGGCCGTGGCCAGGTCTGCGTTGATGTTCCTCACGCCCACTTTGGCAAAAATGGCAGTCAAGGCAGCAAAGAGGGCCGAAAGCAATGCGTAATACTTCCACATGGCAGGAGTGATTTTGTGTTGTAATATCGTTTACAAAGTTATCATATTGTCCACAAAGATAAGGGTGGATTTTGAAGGAATTTTGAAGAAACGGCCTTGAATGACATTTCCCGCGATGTGTTTTTGCAAATGTTTGAAAATGAACATTTCGGTTTGAATTTCCCGTATGCTGCTTTCCGCCTGTGGACGGCCTCCTATCCGTCCGGATGCGCAAAGAAATCCGTGCGAGTCCCGAAAGGAGTCCGCCCGTGGACGGAAAGGAAGGTTGGGAAACGACTTTCCTACTTCTTCCTGTTTGTTTATAAAATGGAAATCGTTATCTTTGGGATGTCCTTGTCTGTCCGAGTGGACGCATTAAAGGGTTATAGGGTAAATGTGTCGAAACGAAAAATATCAAACACAGAGTCACGGAGACACAGAGGGAAAATAGTATAAATCAACAAAATAAAATCTCTGTACCTCTGTGCCTCTGTTTTTTAATCTCATTTTGACACAGCCTCTCATCGTCGGATGACGGTGTGCGTCTATTTGGCAATCATGCTGCCTTTCACTTTCAAGCGATAGATTTGCGCTTTCGTGTTGGCGCGGATGGTGATGTTTTTTTCAAATTCTCCGGCACGTCGCCCTTTGCCGTTGTAGGTCACTTTGATTTCGCCGCTTTCTCCGGGTTTGATAGGTTCTTTGGGGTAGATGGGGACGGTGCATCCGCAGGTGGCAATGGCTTGATGGATGACCAGCATGCCTTTGCCTGTGTTGGTGAACTTGAAGACGCATGTCACCGGCCCGTCTGACTCTTTGAACGAACCGAAGTCGTGCTCTGTTTTTTCAAATGTCATTTCCGGTTTGTTCTCGTCTTTTGTCTGGGCCATCATGGAGCTGGTGGCAATGACGAGGAATGATAAGAAAAGGGTCAAAAACTGTTTCATTGTTGTGTCGTTTAGGTTTCTGATATAGGTTTATAAATAAGTTACAATCTCATCCATCGGCTTGCGCTTTGCTTCCGGCCTGTCCGCCTCGTCTGGGTAGCCTATGGGAATGATGGCCACGGGGTAGGTGTCCGGTTCGAAGGGGAAAAGTTGCCTGATGAGCGTCGTGTCGAAGTTGCACACCCAGCAGGTGCCCAATCCTTGGTCGGCGGCAGCCAGGCAGATGTGTTCCGTGGCGATGGCGGCATCGATGTCCGCATGGTTTTTGCCGTCATAGCGTCGGGTCCAGGCTTCATCAGCCACGGCGCATACGATGATGTATAGCGGGGCTTCCGCCATCCATTCACGGGCATAGCATTGGCAGATTTTGGATTTGCCTTCCGGGCTTTGGACGACCATGAATTTCCACGGTTGTTTGTTCACGGCTGAAGGTGCCAGACGGGCACATTCGAGTATGTAGTCCAGTTTTTCTTGTTCCACAGGCCGGGCGGTGTAACTGCGCACCGAGTGTCTTTCTTTTGTCAGTTCGATGAATTTCATATCAATAGGTTTTTATGGATGTTAGTTCCGTCTGATTTGTTTCACTCCTTTCACTGTCCGCAGTTTGCGGATGAGGGCTTCCAGCTTGGAGGTGTCGTCGACCATCACGGTGAGTGTGCCGGAGAACAGTCCGTCGTTTGACGAGATGCCGATGGAACGCAGCTGGATGTTGCTTTCCTTGGAGATGATGGACGTGATGTTGTTCACGATGCCGATGTCGTCATTTCCCACCACGGTCAGTGTGATGGGATAGAGCTGGCCTTTGCTCTTCCCTGCCCAGCGTGCTTTCACGATGCGGTAGCCAAAGCGTGCACGCAGTTGTGGTGCGTTCGGGCAGTCGCATCGGTGTATCTTGATGCCTCCGTTGACGGTGATGAACCCGAACACGTCGTCGCCATAGATGGGGTTGCAACATTTGGCGAGGGTGTAGTCGACGCCTTTCAGGTTTTGGTCGATGACCAGCACATCGGTGTTTGCGTTCGACAGTTCGTCGGATGCGGACTGGATGTTGTAGTTTTCCGCACTTCTCAGGGATGACTCTACCGGAGTTTCGTTTTCCTTGCGGAGCATGGCCAGGTATTTGTCGATGAAACTGTTCACGTCGATTGTCTCATCGGCTATGTTTTGGTAGAACTCCGTGACCTCCTTGAATCCTTCCTTTTTGATGAGGCGCATCATGATGGCCTCGTCGTATTCGATTTTCCGGTTCTTGAACTTGCGTTCCAGCGTCTCTTTGGCAAAGGCTGCCTGCCTGGAGGCGATTTCTTTCAGGGTCTGGCGAATCTTTGTGCGTGCCTTTGAGGTCGTGACGATGTTTATCCAGTCCTGTTTGGGGGTTTGGGTGTTTGAAGTCAAGATTTCCACTTGGTCGCCGCTGTGCAGTTGGTGGCGGATGGGGACGTTGCGCCCGTTGACCTTGGCGCCGATACACTTGCATCCCAAATTGGAGTGTATGTGGAAGGCAAAGTCGAGCACGGTCGCTCCCTTGGGCAACTTGTAGAGGTCGCCTTTGGGTGAGAACACGAACACTTCGTCTTCGTAAAGTTCCATCTTGAACTGGTCCATGGCCTGGATGTCACTGTCGCTGTTTTCCAAAGCCTCCCGGATGGAGTTCAGCCATTCGTCGAGGCCACTTTCGCCTTTGATGCCTTTGTAACGCCAGTGTGCGGCAAGTCCTCTTTCTGCAATCTCGTCCATCCGTTCGGTCCGGATTTGGACTTCTACCCACTTGCCTTCCGGCCCCATGACCGTGATGTGGAGCGATTCGTAACCGTTGCTTTTCGGGATGGAAAGCCAGTCGCGCAGTCGTTTCGGATTGGGCTGGTACATGTCGGTCACGATGGAATAGGCTTGCCAGCATTCCTGCTTTTCTTTCTCCAGCGGAGAGTCCAGGATGATGCGGATGGCAAACAAGTCGTAGATGCCTTCAAACGTCGTGTGCTGCTTCTTCATCTTTTGGGCGATGGAATGGATGGATTTTGTGCGCCCTTTCATGTGAAACTTCAGCCCGGCTTCCTCCAGCTTCTTCTGGATGGGGGCAATGAAGGCTGCTATGTAGCGGTCGCGCGAGGCCTTTGTCTCGTTCAGTTTTTCCTTTATATGATAATAGATGTCGTGCTCCGTATACTTGAGCGACAAGTCTTCAAGTTCGGATTTCAGCCTGTACAGTCCCAATTTGTGTGCCAGGGGGGCATACAAGTAGGCCGCTTCGTTGGCCACTTTCACGCGGGCTTCCTCATTGGGCGAATCCTTGATTTGCCGCATGACGTTGAGACGGTCGGCAATCATGATCAGGATGACGCGTATGTCTTCGGCAAAGGACAGGAGCAGGTTACGGAAATTTTCAGATTCGATGATGGGGCTTTTGGCATACAGTTCGTTGATGCGGATAAGTCCGTGGATGATACCGGCCACGTCTTCGCCGAAATTCTGCTTCACCTGTTCGATGGTGTAATAGCCGCTTTGCACGCTTTCATGTAGCATGATGCCCAGGATGGAGGCTCGCTGCATTCTGATTTCTTCGGCCACGATGATGGTCGTCTTCATGTCCTTGATGATGGGGTTGAGTCCGAACACGTCGCGTCTCAGCGACTGGTTTTCGGCAGCCCGAACGAGGATGTTTTTGAGTTTCTTGCAATCATCCTTGTGGAGCATGTCGTCTGACAACTGCAACAGCTCCTTATATAGTGCGATCAGTTCTTTATGTTCTTCTGGAGTGAAAAATTCTCGTCCTTCCATATTCTCGAATATTTTGCTTGTAAAGGTACTTTTTTTCTCTATTTTGTGCTTTACTATTCGGAAATATTTATATTTTTGGCAGAAAAATTAGAGATTTAGCCAACAAAGTTGCGTATTAACTTTAACTCTACAATATAATGTTAACACAAGAAGACAAAGCCTTATTGGCGAAAAAAGGTATCAGTGAAGAGCAGATTGCCGCTCAGTTAGCTTGTTTTGAAAAAGGTTTCCCGTTTTTGAAGTTGGAGGCTGCGGCTTCCATCGGTAATGGCATTGTGGCGACCACGGACTCTGAGCGGGACGCTTATATCAAAGCTTGGGAAGCATATAAGAATGAAGGCGGACACGTCGTGACCAAGTTCGTGCCGGCTTCAGGTGCAGCCAGCCGTATGTTCAAGAATCTCTTTGAGTTCCTGGGTGCAGACTACGATGAGCCGACCACAGACTTTGAAAAGAAATTTTTCAGCCAGATCGAACATTTTGCCTTTTATGCAGACTTAAATGAAGCCTGCCGTAGAAATGCGGGCAAGGACATTCCCGGGCTCTTGGCTGGCAAGGACTACAAGGCTGTCGTGGCCAATCTGCTGGAAGCTGCCGGACTGAACTACGGCGCACTGCCGAAAGGTCTGTTGAAGTTCCACAAATATGAAGACGGAGCTCGCACTCCGCTGGAAGAGCACTTGGTGGAAGGTGCGCTCTACGCTGCGGGAGCTGACGGGAAAGTGAATGTACATTTCACCGTGTCCCCCGAACATCGCTCGCTGTTCGAACAGCTTGTGGGTGAAAAGGCTGCCAAGTATGCTGAAAAATATGGGGTCGAATATCATGTCTCCTTCTCCGAGCAGAAACCCAGCACTGACACAATCGCAGCCGACATGGACAACCGTCCTTTCCGCGACGACAAGGGACATCTCGTGTTCCGTCCGGGCGGACACGGCGCGTTGATAGAGAATCTGAATGATTTGGACTCTGACATCGTGTTCGTGAAAAACATAGATAATGTCGTTCCCGACCGTCTGAAAGCCGACACCGTGACCTACAAACAAGTCCTTGCCGGTGTGCTTGTGACGTTGCAGAAGAAAGCGTTCGATTATCTGCGCCTCATCGACAGCGGCCAATACACCCATGAACAAATCGAAGAAATGATACGTTTCGTGCAGCAGGAACTCTATTGCCGTAAACATGACATCAAGGACTTGGAAGACGGAGACTTGATACTCTATCTGAAGAGCAAGCTCAACCGCCCGATGCGTGTCTGCGGCATGGTGAAGAACGTGGGCGAACCGGGTGGCGGACCGTTCCTCGCCTACAATGCCGACGGCACCGTGTCACTGCAAATCCTTGAAAGCTCGCAAATCGACATGAAAGACCCTGAGAAGAAGGCTATGTTTGAGAAGGGAACACATTTCAATCCGGTCGACCTCGTCTGCGCCATCCGCGACTATCAGGGCCGTAAGTTCGACCTTCTCCGCTATGTCGATCCGGCTACGGGCTTCATCTCTTACAAGTCGAAAAACGGCAAAGACCTCAAAGCGCTTGAACTTCCCGGACTTTGGAATGGCTCGATGAGTGACTGGAACACCGTCTTCGTCGAAGTACCCTTGAGTACATTCAATCCCGTGAAGACCGTGAACGATCTCTTGCGCGAGCAACATCAATGATGACCACTTTCTGTTTTTATATACGACTTCGGGCGTGCCGGCAAGTAATTGTCGGCATGCTCTTTTCTTATCTATAATTCTCTTTTTAAGAAATCTCGTAATGAGTGATTTGCAAGAATGCCTGTTGCAATTGGCTGCGGAGGGGAATCCCAAGTTTACCCGTGCGCTGCACCCGGGCATTGAAAACATACTCGGCTTGCGCGTGCCCGACGTGCGCAACCTGGCACGTCGCGTGGCCGCTTCATCTGACTGGGAAAGGCAGCTCGCGGAACTTGAACATACTTACATGGAAGAACGTATGCTCCACGGCATGGTGTTGGGCTACGTCAAGTCTCTCCCGCTGGAGGAACGGCTGGAGCATTTGCGGGCATTTATCCCGCTCATCAACAGCTGGTCGGTCTGCGACACTGTGTGCTCGACGCAGACTTTCGCACGTCGGCATCCTGAAGAAGTCTGGCGTTTTCTCACGCCCTATTTTACTGCTCCTGACGAATATGCCGTGCGCTTTGCCGTCGTCATGACGCTCTGCCACTTCGTCGGGGAAGCCCGTCTGGATGAGATTTTCGCCCGCTTTGACGCCATCTGCCATGAAGGTTACTATGTGAAGATGGCTGTCGCCTGGGCCGTTTCCGTCTGCTTCGTGAAGTGTCCCGTGCCGACAGAACGCTATCTTGCGGCGAACCGGCTCGATGATTTTACGCAAAACAAGGCCATACAGAAGATTCGCGAATCATTCCGCGTCACGCCTGCAGACAAGCTGCGTCTGTTGGCCTATCGTCGGGGATGATTCCCCCTCCCTCCGTTCAGAGGTCGATACCCATGATGTAGTCATTCATGTAGTATCCCTCTCCGATGGGGAAGTCGCCTTCGTGCAGTTTCCTCATGCCCATCCGTTCGTAGAATCCCCGTGCAGGGTTCGAGCGATTGACGTTCAGCTCCATGCGGCACGGTCCCGGGTGCATCTCCTTGACGGCACGTACCGCGCGTTCGAACAGCTTGCGTCCGATGTGCTCGCCTTGTCGTCCGGGCAGGACATAGATTTTTTCCAAGTGGAACACTCCCTCGCCGTCCGGACGTATGGATACATAACCCACAGGCGTGCCTGCTTCGTCGCGTGCGATGTAGTAGGTGTGTCCCTCTTCCTGCATTTGTCGGAGCAGACTTTCGGTCGAATACATCCACTCCATCATGTAGGCAAGTTGTCCTTCTGTAAGAATCTCGGCATATGTCGCCGGAAAAGCTACTCGTGCCACGGCCTGTATGTCACGGTAATCCCTCGTGTCGGCTTTCTCGATTGTAATCATGTCTTTCTATGTTTTTTTATCATTCAGCTTTCCAGCAAAGATAAGCATTTGCGGAGCGTGCTGTCGTGCTTTTTTGCAGAAAAATATCGGCTTCCCTGCCTGAATGATGCATGGCTGTGCTCAGGGGCGGATAGGTATGTAGCCCGATGCGGACTCTATTGCGGGTTCAGTTGGACAGGTGTGCAGCCTAGGGCGGGCACTAAGCGTACCTTCATGTGCATTCCGTCCGTCGGCTGTGCTTCCAAGGACGGGCAACTTTTCATTCTTGGAGCTGGATGCAGGCCATAAAAAAGTCATGCCGACGAGCATCTGTACTCGTCGGCATGACACGGAAATCGGAGGTTGGCTCACTCGGCCGTACGGTCGAACGTGATGCCCTGGCGAATATTGCTAATTGTCAATTTTTAGCGATGTCATTATTAATTTTTAATCAGTCGTCGGGAATAAAGGATTTCCCATAAGTTCAACTCCTGATTTGAAAGCTCCAGAGGATATATATCGTACCGCTTTTACTTTTCCTTCTCCTGTGACGACCGTTCCTTCTGTAAGTGGGCGTCCGCCATTCATGTTTTCGCTGCTGCTATAAAAATAGAGTTTATATTGATTGCCAGTATGCGTTCCGATTATCAAATCATCGACACACAGATCTGGCATATAATATAGATAGAAGAATTGGTTACTTATGTAATTTATCTTTTCGTCAGCAGGTATTCCTGGAAGTGAGAATTCCCGTTCATCTTTGGTCAGCCAACTGTAAGCATAAAGTTTATTATCTTCAGATATAGAATAAATGTAAGTCGCAGTCAGTCGATTGATGGCCACCAAGTCATTTTGGGCAATGTGTAATGACGGATCTAATTTGATGACTTCGTTGATTTCTATCGCTTTAAAAGAATACATGTCATAGTTGATAAGCAGCAAATAGCGTTCTTTTGTCGTCGGCTGCTCGCATAAGAAATAGACCGTGACAGGTCCGAAAGCTCCTCCCATCATGTTTGTTCCGGCCGATATACATGTTAGGCCGTCGGGATAAGTTACCCCGGTGGCTGTAGCTGTTACAGAAGATGGATATTCAAAATTGGTATTGATGCTGTGTAGTTTGTGGTCTGCATTGCTCCAATATAGTATGGTGCTTCCTGCTTCCAGAGGTATGATAAATTGGCTTGCATCATGTTCGTCTATAGGCAAGCCTAGTTTGCCAGTGTTGTATGGCGGTTCTCCGAATGAGGAAGTTTTGGCATTTCTAATGCCTGTGTTGGAAAAATAGACCGTGCTCCATGCAGAACGGATTATTGTGTATGGTTGTTCTCCATTCATATTTCCGGCATAGAATAACGTATTGTTATTGAAAACTTCAGACAATTCTTCGCTTTCCAATCCTTGATAGACATTATCTTCTGTTAGAATATGGATGATGTCTCCTTGTGTGGTCTCGTTTGTTTCCGTGTCAATATATTCTCCGACGTATGCGATGGATATATTGCGTGGTTTTCCAGTTAAAGGAGAGCCATATTTTTTAGTCAGGATGTTTGTGCTGTGTTGCCCGTTGTAGTATAGGTCAATGTCTGTATTTCCATCAGGTGTCTCTTTTAAAATGTAAAAACCTTTCGACGTTTCTGTGGAAGTCGTTAGTTCCATTGTCGCAGTTTTGGAGTAATCGTTAGTTAGAGACTTGACTTCAAAGACGATTACATAAGTGCCGGAGGGCAAATTGACTTCGTAATTCAAGTCTTTGGTTGTCGCTATTTGTTGATGTCTGAATCCGTTTTCTTGCTCAGAACTTTGGCTCTTGTATATGTACCAGGCATATTCTAATTGGTCCTCAGGATATTCAGTCTTGACCTGAGGTTGGATTGTCAGGTAGTTTTGCGCATACGAGATGATGGATTGGTCTGTGAGACCAGTAATTTCGATGTCGCTGACGAACTGCGTTCCCAATGTCGAATCATCTTCATAGCATGCGGACAAGCAAACTAGAGATCCGATAAAAAGGTATTGTATGATTGATTTTTTCATATTCTAGCTTTGTTTTAAAATGAGACTTCAGTGCCATTTGCTTCTGTATATTTGCCTAATCCGGCTTCGATTCTGGCTGCATTTTCTTCTTCCAGCTTTTGTCTGAAGAATTCTTGCAGGTAGCTGATATATCCGGTGTCGCCGTTTAGTATTTCACGAATATAACTTTCATCCCATGCTTGGTTCGTCCATTCGATCATTAACTCATGTTTCTTTTGTCCATAAGTTCCGAAGATAGAAACTGGCCAATTTGAAGGCATGGATAGGCGGTCAGTTATTTGTAGTGTCCTTTCCGTGAGTCCGTCATAGCCGGATTTAAAATATTCATTTTCAGATAAGCGGAAAGTTAAATTGACATCATTGTCTTGCAATGATGCATCGCGTAACACGACTACAGGCACTCGGGTTTGGTTTTGATTGGCAGGGACAAAACATTTGGAGATGAAAGACGGATCATCGAATGCGACATAATGCACGCCCGGTATCGCGTCGTTGTCTCCCGTTGTCACTTGTTCCAGGCGTATAGGGCGGTCGATGTCCGAGAGGAATCCCATGGTCGAGACATCGAACCATACGGTGTCAGATTTCAATTCTTCATTGGCTGTGACACTTGCCATGATAAAGGAATAGGAGCTGTGACGTGTCGCGTCGTTGACCCGGTCGCTTGTCATAGGGTTGCCTGTATAGTCCAAATAGATGAAATTTAGGCGACATATGGGAGAGTCATACGGCTCTAGATCTTTTTCGCAAGATGAAAACATCGCTAAAAAAGAGAGGGAGAGTATAGTATTTCTAATATATTTCATAACGCATTGATTTAGTTTGTGGAATTATATTCTGTTCTCGGCAAAGGTAAGATGTATGTATCTTCTGTGATGTCATTGTTGTACCATAAAATGGTGGGAGAGTTTAATCTCTTATATGTATAGAACATCTGCCCTTCAGCAAAGAATTCACGTCTATATTCATTGACGATGAATTCGTTGATTTCAGATGTGGATTCGAAATCAGGTTCGTCTGGTATGTCATGTGCCAACATATAAGTTTTAAACAGAGAGTTGGTTTCAGATAGCGAAGGCGCACATTCGATGGCTATTAAGTAAACTTCTGACATGCGTAGCATCGGGATGAATGCAAACTTTAAGGATGCATTGTCGACCGAGCTTTCGTCCCAGTAATATTTAAGAATAGTTCTTTGTGTATTACCGGATGAATCTTGGATTCTTCCCCACCAATATCGGTATCTGTTTTGAGAGTTAATGTCAATGCCTGCATATAAGTTGCTTAGCATTGTTTCAGTGATGGTTAAATATTGTCTTGGGTCGTATTGGATGTTAGAGTTTCCTCCGATTAAGAAGGTTTCGGAGTAGGTCTTCACATTGTATTTGCTCAACCCGAATAGACATTCTGAAGGGCAAAGTTTGTAACCATTCATGAAATCTTCTGTAGTTGCCAAGCTCATTACAGGTTTTCCGTTTAACTGTGCATTTATAATTTCCATGGCGGCATTATAGGCTTCGTTTTTTTGACCAATGTATAAAAGAAGTCTAGCTTTTAATGCTTGGACTGCCCAGTAGTTCATTCTGAATTGACGGTAGAGCATGAATTCATCTACGGGGGCGGAAGAACCACTGTTCAAGTCGTCAAATGAGTATTTGAAGACAGGGTCTTTGTCCAGCAGCAAGGATTCAGCCATGCTTATGTCTGAATTTAATTTTGCTACATAGCTGTCGAAGTCATAATAAGCCGGAACTTCGTCAATCGACGTGGTCTCTGAATAGGGTAAGGATATTGTTTTGTTTCCATTCGGGACTTGTCCGAATAAGCGTAATACGTCTAGTTGGCAATAAGCTCGGATGGCGTAAGCTTCTCCTTCTATAACCGAACGAATATCAGAGTCTAATATGACATCACCATTTAGCTCTATATTTTTTATTATCATATTAGCTTGGGCTATGGTGTTGAAGAGTGTCGCATAAATAGTCTGTATGCTGTTTTCTGCGAAGGATAGGGTATAGTCATGTTGGGTGAAAGCCCAATCGGAAAGTCTGTCGGTTTCCGTTTGTTCATTCGGTAGATTCCAAAGGTTGGCCAATGATTCTATGTAGGTCATGCTTAATTGTTCGCCATAAATGTTTCTGTCTGCCATGGTCATATAGCAACCTATTAAGGCATCATAGAATCCTTGTGCATTAGAAAATAAGTCTTCATCTTTTTGCTCTGTATTGGGACGGACGTCTAGCCAGTCGTTGCATCCTGTCGTCAGAGTAATGAGCAGACAAGCTAATAAATATGTTATCTTTTTCATCTTGAGTCGTTTTTTTGTTTAAAATAAGAATTTGATATTACCCTGTATGTTACGAGCGTATGGGTATCCCGTTCCACGTTCCATTTTGATGGAACCCCAGTGGAATAAGTCCGATATGTTCATTCCTAGAGTAATAGATTGGACTCCTGTTTTGTTTCGAATCCAATCGTTGTCCCAACGATATTGGAGACTGACAGATTGAAGTTCCAAGACATTATCGTCCATGACGAAACGGGATGTAGCACGTGTCGTTTCGTTCGTGAAACCTTTGAAGAATGTGTTGTCTCCAGGCTTTAACCAACGATTGGTGAGGACACGCCTGTCGGCGTTGGAAGAGCGTAAGTTGTTGATAGGTACTTCCACGCGGTCGAGCAGGGTCTGATTGTAGGTCTTTCCGCCCCAATAACAGCCAAACGAGACGTTCAGAGTGAATCCTTTCCACATGAGCATTGTGCCGAAAATGCCTCTGTATAGAGGTTCGGAAGAGCCTAGAAAGACTTTGTCCCCAGCTTTCCAAACATCGGTGATATTGCCATCCTTGTCAAGATAGATTTCCTTTCCTGTACTGGGGTCTATACCTAATGAACGTACGGCATAGATGGAGTTTTGCGGACGCCCTTCATAGAAGAGATTGGCTACATCGTAATCGTCATTAGTCAGCATGATTTCGTTTTGACTCCGAATGGCTTCTGACAGTTTGGATATCCAGTTTTTGTTATACACTAACTGTCCATTGATAATCCAGTTGAATTCCTTCTTTTGGTCTCGGATGATATAAGCACTCAACGAGGCTTCCCAGCCACGGTTTTTCACTTCACCCACATTGGCCATATAAGACGAGAATCCCATCGACAAAGGAATGTTCATGTACGACATTAGATTAGATGTCGTTTTTGCATAGAAATTGAATTCACCTTTGATGCGACCTTGCCATAGGCCGAATTCTGTTCCGACGTTGAATTCTTTGGTTGTTTGCCATGTTAAGCGAGGGTTGCCCCATTCAGTTAAAACGGCTCCCACCCAGTTCAAATATTTGTTGTTGTTCTGGTATTTGTAAAGAGTTGCTGCTCCAGAGCCGGAACCTTCTTGAGAACCTGTTGAACCATAGGAGGTCTTCAGTCTCAAGATATTTAAGACTTGATTCCCGGCCAGGAATTGCTCATTGTGCAGATTCCATCCGATACCGGCGCTCCAGAATGGTGCATACTTCTTCTTAGTACCAAAAGTTGAGCTTCCGTCGACGCGACATGACAGATCGATGTAGTACCGGCTGTCATAGGTGTAATTGACGTTTGCTGTCAAGCCAAACATTCGTTTTTTTGCAGAGCTTTCGGAAGGAATGCCATTTTCGGCATATTGACGTGCATTTCCGATGGAGGTCATATTTTCACTGGAAAATCCTTCCAGATTGAAATAGTATTTTTCAGAGTTTGATTCATTGATAAAATAGTCTAATCCTGCATACAGAGAATGCTTTTCCTGAAAGACTTTATTGTAAGAGAGCGTTATGTTCCCGCTATAATTGAGAGAATTTCCTGTCCCGTAGGTATAGGAACCTCTACGGAGGAATCCTTCGTCGGTGCTATAATCAGGTGATGTTACAGGGTCGACTGTGAAATAAGAATCTTTGGGCGAAAGGAATGTATCATTGTGATTATTGTTGGTGGTAATTCCAAATTGCCCTCTGAAAGTCAATCCATCAATGATTTTCCATTCAAGCGAAAAGTTGTTGGTCAGTTCTTCATACCCACTTTTAGTGAATGATTTTAGCGAGGCGTCATAGAGCGGATTGAATTCTCCGCCTGATTCTGAGCCGTAAAAGGCATCGAAAAATTGGACGATTTCTCCATTCTCGTCATAAGGCGAATTATAGGGTTGCTGGGCGACATAGTCACTGAATAATCCATAGTTGCTCTCTTGAGAACGTGTTACGCCATAGGATGTATAGTTTTTGAATGTGAGATTCTTTATGGTATACATCAAGGTGATGGATGCATTGAATGTCCGGCGTGAAGAGTTTTTCATGGCACCTTCTGTGTCCTTGTAACTGGTCGTGGCACTCCAGCGGAATTGTTCGCTACCACCTTCTAAACGAAGATTATAGTGCGAACCGATGCCGGTGTGGATAGGCTTGCTAATCCAGTCTGTGCTTTGTCCGGAGAGCACACTGCGCAAGCGTTGGTTATAGACGCTTTGATATGTTATGTCGCTACCTGGAACTTCGGAGCTATATAGTCCAAGATAATTTTCCAAGTATAGTTTTTCCTTGGCCTTCAGCAAATCATAAGACGTTAGATCTGGCGCCTCAATGTCGATGCCGGCTTCTGCATTGACACGCAATTTTCCAGCTTCGGGTTGTTTGGTGACGACCACAATGACGCCGTTTGAGCCCCGCGAACCGTAGATGGCTGTGGCGGCGGCATCCTTCAAGATGTTGATGGACTCGATTTCCTCGTCATTATAGTCCATCAGTTTCTCGAGAGTGATTTCAAAACCGTCCATGATGATGAGCGGCTGGTTGATGGTGTTGGACGCGGTCTGATTGAATTCTTCCACGCTCATAGGCAGTGACGAGTTGCCGCGGATGTTCAGTTGGGGCAGATTGTTCGGGTTGCTGCCCGCCACGTTGTCTATTGCAAAGTTGATGGATGCATCAATGTTTTTCAAGGTTTGCAGGAGGTTTTGGCCTTTGTACATATCGAGCTGTTCCGATGTGATAGTGGACACGGCTCCGGTGTAACTTTCTTTGGCCTTCTTGAAGATACCCGTTACGACCACGTCGTCCAATGCATGGACGTCTTCTGTCAGCGTGATTTTAAGGTCTTTATTGCTTGTGACAGCCACTTCTTGTGTCGTCGTACCGATGAATGAGAACACGAGGACGGGGTTACTGCCGCTGACGGCTATCTGGAATTCTCCATTGACGTTTGTTCCGGCTACGGTGCTTGTGCCCTTCAGACGCACGCTGGCGCCGGGCAAGGGGAATCCGTCCTTGTCCACTACGACGCCCTTCACAGTGCGCTTCTTTCCGTTGTCGGCCTGTTTGATGATGATTTCCTTGCCTGAAATCTCATACGTGAGGTTCGTGCCTTGCAGGCATCGGTCGAGGATTTCGTTGACTGTCTTGTCTTTTTCATTCAAGGTCAAGTTCTTCACGGCTTGTATGTCGGTCGTGCCATACATGAAGACGAATCCTGTCTTTTTCTGGATTTGCCAGATGACTTGTTCCAGAGAGGCGTTTTTCAGATTCAACGTGATGCGCTGGTTGCTTTGAGCCAGCACGTTTAGACTGAACACACAACAACCGGCCGTGATGGCACATCGCTTCAAGCTCCTTGAAAATAACTCGTGGGGAGGGGTAAAATGACTCCTCCTTCCAGCTTTTTCTCTCAAGTTCTTTGTTAACATAACTTTCTACTGTTAAGGGTTAAATACTATGATGATTAATTCTCTCTTATCTTGTTTCCTTGATAAAATGTCTTCAGAATGAAGAAAAACGGATGTTTTTCCCCTTGACTTCAAAATCGACCAGTTCCGTGCGTTTCAGCATATTCAGGATGGGTTGCAGGGAATTGTAGCGTTCGAAGTAGGCTCCGATGCGCACGTTCTTGGCTTCCTCGTCGGCAAAGGTATAGGTGAAGTCATACCACCGGGCCAGATAGTGCAGGATGTCTTCCAGCCGTTCGTTGCGGAAGAGGAAGTGGCCTTCGTGCCACGACACATGCTCCTTGGTGTTGACCTCGCGAATCAGGATGGACTGGCTCTCCTTGTCATAGATGAGCTGTTCGCCGGGCTTGATGCTTTGCCCGTTCATGGCCAGTGCGCCGCTTTCGAGCGTGATGAACATCTGGGGTTCGTCGGCATATGCGCGTATGTTGAACGACGTGCCCAGCACTTCGAGCGACACATCGCCCAGCTTCACGCTGAACGGATGTTGCGCGTCGCGGCTCACCTGGAAATAGCCTTCGCCTTCGAACGTCACGGTACGCGTGTCGCCTTGGAAAAACACGGGATAGGTCAGCAGGCTTTCGGCGTTGAGATGGATTTGCGTCCCTTCGGCCAGCGTGACATAGTATTCCATGCCCGTGAGCGTGCGCACTTGGTTGTAAATCAGCGTGTCGGGAAGGTTGCGCTCGGCGGTGTATTTCAAGTTGCCCGCTTCCTGGAGGATGCGGACGCCTTGCAGCTCATTGTAGATGCAGCGGTCGTCGGTCGACGTGAGCAGGATGACTTCGCGGTCGCCCAGGATGAGCTGGGCCGATGTCGTGCCTGCCTCGATGGCACAGATTTGCTGGTCTTTTGTGTCTGACGGGCGATGCAGGTAGTGCCATCCTCCGCCTACGAGTCCAGCAGCCAGAACCACAGCGGCTGCATAGCGCATCCAGCGGCCGATACGCCGCGGGCGGCTGGCTGTCAGACGGTCTTCCACTTCGCGCCAGCGTTCTTCGGGCGGGAAAGCCGCCAGGCGTTGTTCATTTTCCGCACAGGCTTCCGGTCGGAAGAGTTCGTCCCACAACTGTTGGTGGCGGGCATTTTCTTGCCGCCAAGCGTCAAGCCTGCGTTCTTCCTCAGCCGAAGCTTGTCCGAGAAGCTTGCGCGACAGCAGTTTGATGATGTTCCAGTCTCGTTCTTTCATGCGTAGGTTCGGATACGTGTTTGTAGGTATAACAACTGACCGGGGAAAACGGGGTAGTGTAGGACAAATTTTTTTTCTTTTGTAAAAATGTAACAGTTCGCCGACGGCCGTTGATGGCCGTTGCAAAAATGCAGCAGCTCATTGAAGGTCATCAAAATGCTCCTGCAAAATGCAGCAGCTCATTGAAGGTCGTCAAAATGCTCCTGCAAAATGCAGCGGCTCATCGAAGGCCGTCGAAATGCTCCCGCAAAATGCGGCAGCTCTCCGTAGCCCTCCGGAATGTTCCCGCAAAATGCGGCGGCTCTCCGTAGCCCTCCGGAATGTTCCCGCAAAATGCGGCGGCTTTCCGT
>OIWT01000124.1_pt1 | contig 104373 bp, 97 predicted proteins | sample 1587701 | NCBI WGS metagenome assembly OIWT01 (sample SAMEA3888904, study PRJEB22519) | human gut metagenome | biome: human gut; feature: human-associated habitat; material: faeces | place: Denmark | collected 2009
TGTTATTATTATTGTTATTATTATTATTGTTATTATTATTGTTATTATTATTATTGTTATTATTATTGTTATTATTATTATTGTTATTATTATTGTTATTATTATTATTATTACTATTATCTACTATAGATAATTCAATAGAAGTATCATCTACTGTAAAAGTAGAATAATTAGAAAATTCATTTTGTTTTAAAGATATAATTTGAGATCCAAAAGGAATATTGTCTTTTACTTTTAAAATAATTTTACCAATTTCTTGGTTTTCTTTAGTAGATTCATAATCAGATTTTATTATAGTAAGAACATTTTCATTTAATGTAGGAACCCATTGATTTTTATCATCTGCAATGACACTTATATCAAAAATATTCTTGTTATAATTTATTATACCATTATAAATAGCTATTCCATCTGAATTTTTTATATCTGTTATTTTTATACTTATTTCTATAATGTCTCCTGAATGGACAATATATTTATTTGCGTATAAATTAATATTACATAGATTATTAGAAACAGCATATGAATAATGTATATTAAAAATTATTAAAATAATTAATGTAATAAAAAAGTATAATTTTTTCATATATTTCTCCTTAAATATTATTTTATGTATTTTCTAATAGAGTTCTAAAATTGTTTAATTTAGTAGAATTACTTTCAGTGTCTTTTATACTAGAGCTATTAAAATATAAGATATTATTTATTGCAGTTCCAATTACTTGATTTCTTCTTACGTAAGAACCCTCTTTTATATTAGAATCCTTTTTTAAATTTCTATAAAAATATCTTGTTCCATCTTCATTATAAATAAAAACTTTAGAGTTTTCTGTATAATAAATATATCCATTTTGAGCTGAAACAACTTCAGTAGGTTTTAAATAATTACTATTATTTAAAGTTAAATTAATACCAAAAGAAGAATTACTATTAACTTCCATTTTTGAATATTTTATTGAAGAAGAATTATCATTAAGAACTGATCTTATTGATCCGTCAGAGTTATATACGTTGTATCTATATTTATTTCCACCTGTGTTCAAATTATATTCATACCATGCAATATTATATTTTCCATTTGAACTTTGTGTAGTATAATGTATTTTAGCAGAAGGAATTGATGAGTTTATTCTACTTATTGTTGTTTCTAAAAGATTAACTTTTAGAGCTGCTTTTTCTTTTAAAAGGTTATTATTTAAATTTGTTTGTCTATATTTAGACAAATTTGATATAACAACAATGTTAGGATTCATTGATTTAAAATGAGTTTCTGTATTATTGTTAGTACTAGCTTGACCATGGTGAGCAGCTTGAACAATATCAACTTTACCTATAGATTTTATTATATTGTCTAAATTATTTTTGGTTATACCATTCTTAGTAAAATCAGAAATGTCACTATGAATAAAGGCTTTTTTTCCATTTGTGCGGTTAGATTTTAAATAAATACTCATACTTTCTATATTGTTGCTATATATTGGAGTTCCATTATTAGTTAATTTTCGTGCTTCACTTAAGTTTGATATAGTTTTCTTATATCCATATATGTCTATAGATAAATTTCCTAAAGAAAATTCATAATAGTCACAGTTATTTTTTTGTTTATAGTCTCCATTTCCATATTTATTTTTTCCATTAAGAACTATTGTATTTATAGGTTCTGATTTTCCTATATTTGTAGAATTATAATTTTCTATTTGTTTCATCATAGTGTCTATGTATTCTTTACAATTATTAAAATCATAATGATAAGGAGTCAAGTTTGTTAAATTTCTTTGTTCAGCAGAACCAATATAATTTATTTGTTTTTTATTTGTATTGTCATATGCCGTTAGACCCTTATAATAAATTACTTTTGGTTTATATGTTGATAAAAAGTTATCTTTTATAAGATTTTCCATATGATCTACATGGAAATGAGAGATTATAATGAAATCTAGTCTAGATATATTTTTTTCTTTCAAAAGTTGTGTTAAGTTTTGTTTTTCTTTAGAGTTAAAAGAATCTATATTACAAGTTTTGTCACCTATATTTAATTTTTTTGTATCAAGACTTTCTGAATATTGTCCGAGATCTATAAGCCCCCATTTGTTTCCAGTTTGAACTAATGTAGCATCTCCACTTCCAACATTAACAAAGTATAACTTTTCAATACTGTCTTTTACATTAACAGAATAAGTAAGTTTGGTGTTGGAATCTTTTTCTGTTAAGGTAATATTAGCATTGCCAACTCCTTTAGGGGTTATTTCTAATGTATTAGTAGTGACATCAACTTGAGCAACTGCTATAGATGAATTATTACTCTCAACTAAAAGATTTGTATAACCTTTTCCAATCAATTTTACATATATATTATCTCCATTAGGATAAGTAGTGCTACCAGATGTATTTGACAATTGTAGACTAAGTACTTTTATGGTACATGAAGAAGATTTTCCATTATCTGTTGTAGCTTTTATAGTAGTTTCACCTTCAGAAAGAGCAGTAACTAATCCTGTTTGTGAAACATTTGCTACTGTAGGATTTGTACTTTCCCATTTTACATTAGTATGTACATTACTATTTTGAGGAGTTACAATAGCTGTCAACTGAATAATTTTCGTTGCATTTAAATTTAGAGTTACATTTCTTTGATTTATAGAAATATTTATTGGTTCTATTAAATCTTCTGTATATTTTTGTAAAGCAGTAATCCATTCTGGATGTTTTTCTTTAATATCATTTCTTTTATTAGCAATAATATAACGATTTATTGCTAATAAGTCTGCAGTATTTATATTATTATCTTTATTTACATCAGCTTCTATTTGTTGCTTCTGAGATAATTTCCAATCTTTTTTTTCAGGAACTTTATTGCTTATAATGTGTTTTAAGACTAAATGAGAATCTTCTGTATTTATTATTCCATCGGAATTAATATCCCCTATAATAGTAATTTTGCAATAAGAAAAATTACTATAAGAAACAGCAAACAAAAATATAAAAAAGAATGTTAAAAAGAATTTATTTATTTTTTGCATATAAATCTCCTATCTTATAAATAATTATTAATATAAATATAAATATAAATATAAGCCTTGTCAATTAGAAAAAAATGTTAAAAATGAAAGAAATATACGGAAAATTAATATTTGTAAAATATTAAATTATAATTACAAAATAATTACAAAAAGGTTACAAATAAAAATAAAGACAAACACAGGTAACATAAAACACCTAATTTGCCTTTATTTTTATTTTTATTTTATTATTTTTTTATTTTTATTAGTTTTATCTGTAACATTTTCTTTATTAATTGCATTTTTTGAATTTTGTTTATTTTTTAGATTATCTTTTGCTACAGTCATTAATAATTTAATTCTATTTGTTTGATTTGCTTCACTAGCACCTGGGTCATAATCTATAGGTGAGATATTTGCTTCAGGGTATTTGTTTCTAATAGTTTTTATAACACCTTTTCCTACAACATGGTTTGGAAGACAAGCAAATGGTTGAACACAAACTATATTCGTAATGCCATGTTCCATATATTCAATCATTTCAGCTGTTAAAAACCAACCTTCGCCCGTTTGATTTCCTATAGATAAAACATCTTTAACTTGTTCTTCTAAATGCCATATATCACAAGGTTGCATATAACCTTTTTTTGAACTAGCTAATGCTAATCTCATATCTTTTTCTAAAATATCAATTAATCTAATTGCTGTTTTAAATACTTTTGCTTTAAATTTATCTGTTTTTATTAATTGATTAAATGTAATTTTATGTGTTGCAATAAATTTTATAAATCCCATAAAATCAGGTAATATTACTTCTGCACCTTCTTCTTCTAATTTGTTTGCAACAAAATTATTTCCAAAAGGATGATATTTAATTAATACTTCTCCAACAATTCCTACTTTAGGTTTTTCTACAGAAGTATCTAATTCTATTTTTTCAAAGTCATTTACAATATCATAAATACTTTGTTTAAATTCTTTCATAGTAGATTTTTCTACCATTTTTTTGCATTTATCCATCCATGTGTTAAATAATTTTTCTGTTTCACCTTTGTTTATCTCATATGCTCTATTTTTTGTAAGCATTTTTTGAAGTAAATCTGCATAAATAACACATTTTAATAGTCTTTCAACAAGTGGAATTGTTATTTTAAATCCTGGCATTTTTTCCATACCAACAACATTAAATGATATAACAGGAACTTTTTCAAAGCCAGCATCTTTTAATGCTTTACGAATAAATCCTATATAGTTTGTTGCTCTACATCCGCCACCTGTTTGTGACATTATTAAAGCAGTTCTATCTAAATCATATTTCCCAGATTGAAGAGCTTCTATCATTTGACCAGTTGTTAAAATTGAAGGATAGCAAGCATCGTTATTTACGTATTTTAAACCTGTTTCCACAGTATGATCTGTACAATCTCTTAAAAGTTCTACTTTATAACCGCAAGAACGTACAGCAGATTCAATTAATTCAAAATGAATTGGTGCCATTTGTGGAATTAATATTGTGTAATCTTTTTTCATATCTTTTGTAAATATTACTTTATTACATTCATAATTCCCATTTGAAACTTCTTTTTGTAATGTTTCACGTTTTTTCATACTAGCTAAAAGTGAACGAATACGAATACGTACAGCACCTAAATTATTAATTTCATCTATTTTAATTAAAGTATACATTTTATTATAGCTTGATAAAATTTCTTCAACTTGATCTGTTGTAACAGCATCTACACCGCAACCAAATGAATTTAATTGTACTAATTCTAGATTATCTTGTTTTCCAACAAAATCTGCTGCAGCATATAATCTTGCATGATATACCCATTGATCTACAACTCTTAAAGGACGTTTTGCTTCTGATAAAAGTGAAACACTATCTTCTGTTAAAACACATAGTCCTAAAGAAGTAATTAAAGTATCAATTCCATGGTTTATTTCAGGGTCTGTATGATAAGGTCTTCCTGCTAAAACAATACCATGTAATTTATTTTCATTAATATATTTTAATGTTTCTTCACCTTTTTTACGTATGTCATTTTTGTAATTTTGATATTCTTCTTCAGCTTTTTGGGCTGCTTGTATTAATTCTTTTTTAGTAAAATTATATTCTTTAAATTCAGGTAAATCCATTATAGTTTCGGCTAAAGTTTTTGCTTCAAAAGGTAAAAATGGATTTAAGAATTTAATATTTTTATCTTTTAATTCTTCTACATTATTTTTTAATACTTCAGAATATGAAATTACTATAGGACAATTATAATGATTATCTGCTTTTTCATATTCTTTTCTAGAATAAGGTACACAAGGGTAAAAAATTGTATTAATTCCTTGTTTTATTAAACTTACAATATGACCATGTGAAAGTTTAGCAGGGAAACATACAGATTCAGAAGGCATAGATTCCATACCTTTTTCGTATGTTTTTCTATTACTCTTTTCTGAAAGTATTACTCTAAATCCTAAATTTGTAAGGAAAGTAAACCAAAATGGATAATCTTCATACATATTTAAAACTCTAGGGATACCTATTATTCCACGTGTTGCTTTTTCTTCTGATAAAGGTTCATAACCAAATAATCTTTCATATTTATATTTCATTACATTTGGTAAATCTTTTTTCTCTGAAAGGTTTCCAGCACCTTTTTCACAACGATTTCCAGAAATATATTTTGAACCATTGCTAAATTTATTTATTGTAAGTAAACAATGATTTTCACATCCATTGCAACGTACATGTGAAGTTGTTATTTCTAGTTTATCTAGATCTTCTAAACCTAAAATAGTTGAGTGATATTCCATATCTAAGTTTGCTTCATATTGTTCTTTAGAAAGTAACGCTGCTCCATAAGCTCCCATTAAACCTGCAATATCTGGTCTTACAACATTTCTTCCAACTATTAATTCGAAAGCACGAAGAACAGCATCATTATAGAACGTTCCACCTTGAACAACTATATGTGATCCAAGTGTTTTAACATCTCTAACTTTCATAACTTTTTGAATAGCATTTTTTATTACTGAATAAGAAAGTCCAGCAGATATATCTCCAACACTATATCCTTCTTTTTGTGCTTGTTTAATTTTAGAATTCATAAATACTGTACAACGAGAACCTAAATCTACAGGTTTTCTTGCTTCTAATGCACTTTCAACGAATTCTTCAATAGAAAGATTTAAACTTTTTGCAAATGTTTCTATAAAAGAACCGCAACCTGAAGAACAAGCTTCATTAAGCATAATATTATCTATGGCGCCATTTTTCATTTTAATATATTTCATGTCTTGACCGCCAATGTCAACTATACTAGTTACATTTGGCATAAATTCTTTTGCAGCTGTATAATGAGCTATTGTTTCTATCTCATTTAAATCTACGTTTAAAGCAGTTTGTATTAATTTTTCACCATAACCTGTAACACCGCTATACCTAATAGTGCAAGTTTCAGGCAATTCAGCGTATAGTTTTTTTAACATTTTCATAACACTTTGAAGAGGATTTCCTTCATTACTTCCATATAAAGAATATAATAAAGTTCCTTCATTATCTATTACTACCAATTTTGTAGTAGTAGAACCTGCATCAATTCCTATAAAAACATCTCCACTAAAATCTTTTAGATTAGCTTTTTTTACTTTATCTTTTTCATGTCTAGTTTTAAATTCTTCATATTCAACATCTGTTTTAAATAAAGGAGCTAGAGGATTTGTAGTATCATCATGTGAATTTCTTAATACTTCTATTTTACTTTTTAATTTTTCATTAGAAATAGGTTTTGTATTTAAAGAATCTAAAGCTGCTCCTTTTGCAACTAGTAAATGAGCTTCTTCTGGAACAACAACGTGATTATCATCTAAATGTAAAGTTTCAATAAATCTATTTCTAAGTTCAGATAAATAATTTAAAGGACCACCTAAAAATGCTACTGTTCCACGTATTGGTCTACCACAGGCTAAACCACTTATTGTTTGATTTACAACAGCTTGAAAAATAGAAACAGCAATATCTTCTTTTGCAGCACCTTCATTAAGTAATGGTTGTATATCAGTTTTTGCAAATACACCGCAACGAGAAGCTATTGGGTAAATCATTTTATAATTTTTAGCAAGTTCATTTAAACCAGCTGTATCTGTATTTAAAAGTGAAGCCATTTGGTCTATAAATGCTCCTGTACCACCTGCACAAGTACCATTCATACGTTGTTCTATTGATTTATCAAAATATATAATTTTTGCATCTTCTCCACCAAGTTCTATTACAACATCTGTCTGTGGAATATATTTTTCTACTGCTCTTTTACAAGAAACAACCTCTTGAATAAAAGGTAAGTCTAAAAATTTAGCAGCAGACATTGCGCCAGAACCAGTTAAGGCAACTGTAAATAGACAATCTTTATATGTATTTATTAAATCATCTAAAACATTGCAAACAGTGTTTTTCGTGTCTGAAAAATGTCTTTGATAATTTCTATATATAATATTTAGGTTTTCATCCATTACTACTATTTTTACTGTTGTAGATCCAACGTCTAATCCAACATGTAATATTTTCTCCATTTTTTTCTCCTTTCTTTTTATCATAAAATTATGACAAAAAGATATATAAATTATGTTTAATTTTATACGGAAAGAAAGCTTTTGTCAAACGTTTTCACATAATTTTCATAAAACAAAAACACAAAAAATAAAATAAAAAAGTTCTAAAAAAAACTTGTCTAACATAGGTATGTAAAAAGAAAAAAGGAGTGATATTATTATGGATTTAAAAAGAGTGATTATAGTAATAATAAGTATAATAATAATAGCAATTATTATATTTGGTGTTTATTTTTTTATTAAGGAAAAAAATATTCAAAAAGAAGAAATAACAGAATATACACCAGAAGAAGAAATTTCAGATAATCAAATGAGACAAACAATGATATCTTTATATTTTAAAAGTGACAATGTATTAATACCTGAAGCTAGACTAATAGATGTAAAAGAATTGATAAATAATCCATATGAAAAAGTATTAAATATGTTAATAGAAGGACCAAAAAATGAAAAATTAGAAAAAACAATTCCAGAAGGAACAAAAATAAATAAAATAGAAAAAGAAGGAGAAAATTTAATTATTGATTTTTCAAAAGAATTTATATTAAATCATAAAGATGGAGAAGAAGAAGAAAAAATGACAATAAAATCAATAGTAAAAACAGTAACAGAATTAACAGAAATAAATGGAATAAAAATAAAAATAGATGGAGAAGAAAATAAAAAATTTAAAGACGGAAAAATAGAATTTAATAAAATATTTAATAGAGATTTTTAAAATTAAAAATAAAAAATAGGAATTAGATTATTAAAATTAATTTCTATTTTTTATTAAATATAAATTAAAAATAAATAATATATTTTATTTTAAAAATTTATATAAATTCATACATTTACATACTTTTCTTATATTGCATAAAAAATTTTCTACTTCATATAAAGAATTTAAAGAAGAATTTAAATTATTACAAAAAGAATTATTTATATTTTTTGAATAAATATTATTACAATTATTATAATAATATTTATTTTTTTTATATCCATTAATATTCATAAAAATACCTCGTTAAATAAAATTTAATTAATAAAAAATAATTTTAAATTAATAATAAAATAATTAAATAATTTAATTAAAAATAAAAAATAAAATAAATAATTAATAATAAAATAAAAAATAAAGATTAAATAATTAAAATAAAAATATAATTAAATAAATTATATTTTTATAATATTATATGTAGAAAAAATAAATTAGTTAAAAATATTTAATAAAATATAATACTTTATTTTTTTATTATTTTATAGTATAATAAAAAATAAAATAAATAGGAGAAAAAAATGAATATAGAAATAAACGAAAATGAAAGAATAGATGATTTAGAATATAAAGGTTTAAAAATAATTCAAAATACACAAGGCTTTTGTTTTGGAATAGATGCAGTACTTTTATCAGATTTTGCAAAAGAAATAAAAAATAATAGTAAAGTATTGGACTTAGGAACAGGCACAGGAATTTTAAGTATTTTATTAGCAGGAAAAACTAATTTAAAAAAAGTATATGGTATAGAAATTCAAGAACAAGTATCAGATATGGCAAATAGAAGTGTAAAATTAAATGACTTAGAAGATAGAATAGAAATAATAAATAAAAATATAAAAGATTTAGAAACTATTTTTGAAAAAAATTATTTTGATGCAATAGTTACTAATCCACCATATAAAAAAATAAATACTGGTGAAAAAAATGAAAAAGAAAATAAATTAATTTCTAGACATGAAATAACAGCTTCTTTAGAAGATTTTATAAAAATTAGTTTTAAATTATTAAAAGATAAAGGTTCTTTTTATATGGTACATAGACCAGAGAGATTAGCAGAGATTATATATAAATTAAAAGAAAATAAATTAGAACCAAAAATAATTAGATTTGTTTATTCAAATATTAAAAGTGAACCAAAATTAGTTTTAATTAAATCAGTAAAAAATGCAAAAGAATTTTTAAAAATAGAAAAGCCATTATTTATATATAATGAAGATGGAAATTATACAGATGAAATATTAGAAATATATAATAAAAAATAGGAGAAAAGTATGAGTGGAACATTGTATTTGGTGGCAACACCAATTGGAAATTTAGAAGATATTACTTTTAGAGCAATTAATATATTAAAACAAGTAGATATAATTGCAGCAGAAGATACAAGACAAACTTTAAAATTATTAAATCATTACGAAATAAGCAAACCGTTAATTAGCTATCATAGACATAATGAAGAAGTAAAAGTAGAAAGTTTAATTCAAAAACTAAAAGATGGTAATAATATTGCATTAGTATCTGATGCGGGTACACCTGTTATTTCAGATCCAGGTGAGATAATAGTAAGAGAAGCAATAAAAGAAGAAATAAATATAGTACCTATTCCAGGAGCATGTGCATTAATAAATGCTTTAATTACATCTGGCTTAGATACAAAAGAATTTTGCTTTTATGGTTTTTTATCATTAAATAAAAAAATAAGAAAAAATAAATTAGAAGAAATAAAAAAAGAAAATAAGACTATTATTTTATATGAGGCACCTCATAAATTATTATCAACATTAAAGGATTTGGAAAAAATATTAGATAATAGAAAAATAGTGATAGCAAGAGAACTAACAAAAATTCACGAAGAATTTTTAAGAGGAACTGTTCCAGAAATATTAGAAAAATATCCTGAACCAAGAGGGGAACATATTATTATAATAGAAGGAAATTCTAAAAAAGAAAATGATGAAGAAAATATAATAAATGATATGTCTGTTAATGATATGTATAAATTGTACGAAAAAGAAGGCCTTTCTAAAAATGAAATTATAAAAAAAATAGCTAAAAATAAGGGTGTTAGTAAAAATGAAATTTATCAGTTATTTATATAAAAAATAAAAAACTTCAATTTTGAAGTTTTTTATTTTTTATATATAATAATTATTCTTCGTCTAATTTTTTTAATTGTTTTAAACACTTTGTGCAAATAAGTTTATCCTTATAAGTTGTTAATTTTTTAGTGTTTCCACAAAAAAGACAAGATTTTTCATATTTTTTTAAAATAATAGTAGAACCATCAACGAAAATTTCTATAGGGTCTTTTTCTGCAATATGGAATTGATTTCTTAATTCAATAGGTATAACTACTCTTCCTAATTCATCTACTTTTCTAATAATTCCAGTTGATTTCATTTTTTTTCCTCCTTTATTCGTCATTTTTCGACAAAATACTCTACAACAATAATATCATAAAAGAAAAAAAAAATCAATATAAAAATAGAAAAATATGTAAAAAAATGTAAATAAATAAAAATTAATATATTATTAATTTTTTGGTAATAAAGCTTTTAGTAAAAGAATAATATTAAAAAGAAAAAAGGCAATATCTGTAATTTATTTAAATTAGAAGGGAAAATAGAAATGTTAAATATTATTTGGCCAGCTTTTATTTTAATATCTTTTGCATATGGAATGTTACAAGGTAATGTACAGCAAATTAACCAGTCAATATTTGATTCCGCAACTAATGCTGTTGAATTATCTATTACTTTTTTTGCCACAATTTGTTTATGGAATGGAATAATGAAAATTGCCCAAGAAACAACATTTGTAAATAAACTTACAAAAGCATTAAGACCAATTATAAACTTTTTATTTCCGGACATAAAAGAAAATGAAAAAGCTAAAAAAGAAATTTCTATGAATATAATAGCTAATATATTGGGGTTAGGAAATGCTGCAACACCTTTAGGATTAAAAGCAATGAAAACTTTACAAAAAGAAAATAATAAAAAAGATACAATATCAAATTCAATGGCAATGTTTATTGTTATAAATACAGCTTCTTTACAATTGATTCCAACAACAGTGATAGCAATAAGAACTTCATTAAATTCTAATAATCCAACACAAATTATTTTTCCTGTATGGGGAGCAACAATAGCAGCAGCAGTATCAGCTATAATAGCAACAAAAATATTTATAAAAATTAATAAGAAAAGAGGTATAACATGAATTTTATAAATTATTTATCGTCTGCAGCAATACCTATTATTATAGCAATAATAATAATATATGGATTAATAGAAAAGAATAAAGTTTATGATACTTTTGTAGAAGGAGCAAAAGAGGGAATAGAAATTGTTATAAAACTTTTTCCTACATTATTAGGCATATTTGTTGCAGTGGGAGCTTTAAGAAGTTCTGGATTTTTAGATTTTATTGTAAAAAATATTTCACCAATAACAAATTTATTTAATGTTCCAAGTGAAATAATGCCACTTGCAATTGTAAGACCTATTTCTGGAAGTGCATCTACAGCAGTAGCAACAGATATTATGACTAAATATGGTGTAGATTCAAAAATAGGACTAATTGCATCAACAATTATGGGATCAACTGAAACAACCTTTTACACTATTGCAATATATACAAGCTGTGTAGGAATTAAAAAAACAAAATTTGTACTAGCTGCAGCTTTAATTGGAGATTTTGTTGGAATGTTAGTTTCTGTTGTAATATGGGGATTTTTGTCGTAAAGTTTTTATTGACAAATGATAAAAAACATAGTATTATGTTTACAGATTAATTCGAGGAAGTATTTTATGTTGAGTCAAATTTTAATTTTTTTCGTATTATATTTTATTATAAATAAAATTATAATCTATTATTTATCCAAAAAAATAATGAAAAAAATAATTAAATAAAATTTTAAAATAATTCAATAAAAATATTGTTTATTTCAAAAAAAGAATCTAATTTCTTAGATTCCTTAAAATAAGTTTTTATTCTTGTAGAGGGATTAAAAAAGTAGAAATTTATTTAGCCCCCATTAATTTCTGATTATATTATAGTATAAATAATTTAAATAGAATCAAGCCCCCTATATAATTTATCTTTCTTTAATATTAATATAAATATCCCTCTACAATTAATATATAAAATTAATGATGATAATTTTCACCTCTAGATATTTTGAAAGCTCTAAATAATTGTTCTAGTAAAAATACTCTAATTAAAGGGTGAGGAAAAGTCATATTAGAAAAGCATATAGATTCATTACAAGAATTAATAAGTTCTTTTGTCATACCAAGAGTACCACCAATTAAAAAAGTTATATTACTAGTATGGATAGATAAGTTTTCAATTTTTTCAGAAAATTTTTCAGAACTATATGTATTTCCTTTTAAATCTAAAGCAAAAATATAACTATCTTTTTTTATTTTTGAGGAAATTAAATTACTTTCTTTAGTTTTAATTTCATTTATTAAACTATCATTTAATTTAGAAGGTAATTTCTCATCAGGAAGTTCAATAATATTAAGAATACAATATTTAGAGAGTCTTTTTGAATATTCCTCTATTGCTTCTTTAAAAAATTTTTCTTTTATTTTTCCTATACAAACAATATCAATATGTAACATATAAAACACCTTTCTAACTAACGTCAATGATAGGACTAGCTTTATATCTATCTGCAACACTTAAACGTAAAGAATTTTCAGATAAGTTATTTTCCATTAAATTTTCAACAACAGTTTTATATGCTAATTCAGGAAAATTATTTTCTTTACTTAAATGACCTAACATAACTTTGTTTAAGCCATGATTTGCTAAATAAGAAATAGTTTTTCCAGCATCAATATTTGAAAGATGTCCATTAGGACCTTTAATACGTTGTTTTAGCATATAAGGATATGGAGAACATTTTAAAACTTCAGGTTCATAATTAGCTTCTAATAATAAAAAACAACTATTAGATAAATGATTAATTATTTTAGAATCTATATGTCCTATATCTGTTGCTATACTCATCTTTTTATTATCATGATAAAGGTTAAAACCGCAAGGATTTGCAGCATCATGAGGAATAGAAAAAGGATTTATTTCTATATCTCCAATTGAAAATTTATTAAAAGTAAATGTTTTTATATTGTTTTCAGATACTTTTTCTTTTTGCTTTAACATAGCATTCCAAGTTTCTATGTTTGCATATACTGGAACATTAAATTTACTAGAAAATGTTCCTAAACCTTTAACATGATCAGAATGTTCATGAGTAATAATAATTCCATCGATAGAATTGGCATCTATATTTATAGAGTTTAGAGCTTCTACTATTTTTTTTGAACTTTCTCCTGCATCTACTAAAATTTTTGTAGTATCAGATTGAACTAAAGAACAATTGCCTGTACTACCACTATATAAACTACAAAATTGAAACATATTTTTTTCCTCTATTAAAATTCTTCTGTTATTCTTTGAATATTGGCACCAATTTTTCTAAATTTTTCTTCTATATTTTCGTATCCTCTATCTATATGGCCTAAATTTGTTAAAGTTGTTTCGCCTTTTGCAGCAATACCAGCTATTATAAGTGCTGCGCCAGCTCTTAAATCAGTTGCTTCAACAGGAGCACCATATAGTTCTTTTACACCTTCAAAAATTGCAGATTTACCTTGATCCGTAATTTTCGCACCCATTTTATTTAATTCAGCAGTGTATTGAAAACGAGATTCCCAAATTCCTTCTTTTATAATGCTTGTACCATCAGCTAAAGCTAAACAGACTCCCATTTGAGGTTGTAAGTCTGTTGGAAAGCCAGGGTATGGTTGAGTTTTTATATTAGCTTTATTTGGTCTTTTACTTGTCCATACATGAATAGTATCTCCATTTGTTTCAACATTTGCACCCATTTCTAATATTTTAGCGGTTAAACAGTCTAAATGTTCAGGAATACAATTTTTTATAATTAAATCACCTTTAGTTGCTACAGCAGCAAGCATAAAAGTTCCTGTTTCTATTTGGTCTGGAACAACAGCATATGTAGCATTTCCAGATAATTTTTCTACACCATTTATTTTTATTACATCAGTACCTGCACCACGTATATCTGCACCCATTGTATTTAAAAAGTTAGCTACGTCAACGATATGAGGTTCTTTTGCAGCGTTTTCAATAATAGTTGTTCCTTCTGCTAATACGCTAGCAAGCATAACATTTATAGTTGCACCAACAGAAACCATATCCATGTAAATTGAAGTACCAACTAATTTTTTTGCACTTGCTGATATTTTTCCTTGAGCAACTTCTACTTTTGCTCCTAAAGCTTCAAAACCTTTTATATGTTGGTCTATAGGTCTTGCACCTAAATTACAGCCTCCAGGTAAACCTACAACGGCATTTTTACATCTTCCAAGTAAAGAGCCAATTAAATAATATGAAGCTCTAAATTTACTTGTCATATCTAATGGTGCTACTGTGCTTTCTATATGTCTAGTATCTATAGTAATTTCATTTTCATTATTCCAATTAATTTTTGCTCCTAATTTTTCTAATATTTTACAAGTAATTTTAACATCACTTATATTTGGAATATTAGATATTGTGCATATACCATCAATTAATAAAGTTGCTGGTATTAATGCAACTGCTGCATTTTTTGCTCCACTTATTGTTACTTCACCTTTAAGGCGACTATTACCTTTAATTACTAGTTTATCCAAAAAAATTACCCCCATGTATTTACGAAAAATTTAAGTTTTTAAAAATAAAAAATAGAATATTAAACTATATTCTATTTTTTACATGATATTTATATCACAAATTATTATATTTTACAACTATTTTTTTGCAGTTAAAATATCGTTATTCATAAACCACTCTATTAAACCTATTTTAAATTGAATATCTGTTGAATTTTCATTAGTAATTATAGAATATTCTTCATCTGTTAAATCTTCTTTCATAAGTTCTTTTGATTCATCAGGAACAATTCCAGAGGTTACATTAACAAAACATAAAGGAGGGAACATTACACACCACCAATTTCTACCTTCAGCGTTTCCAATTTTTACACGTAAAGCATCATAGTATCCGGCAGGTAATGATATATCACCATAATTTTTTGTAGGAAAAGAAAAGTTTCCTATTTCTACTGTTACATCATATAAATAACCATTTTCCTCAATTGTAGATTTAGCAATTTTGTAAAAATCATCTTTATGATTGTTAGCAATTTCAATAGCTTCATCTTTATTTTTTGCATCTTTACATAATGAATTCATATATTCTATTAAACTATCTCTAACTTTATATTTTAAATTTTGATCTTCAGTAGAATCACTATTTGCAATTACATGTAAACGAAAAACACTATTTTCAATATCGCTAGAAACAGCGCTTACGTAAGAAATTGCAGAAATTGAAATATAAATAAATAATAAAAATAGTAAAATTAAGGAATTTTTTACTCTCTTATTGCATATAATTGATAATAAAGTTTTCATATTATAACCTCCAAAAATGTTAAAATTGACTCTTTAATTTAAGTATTTACAATAAAAAAAATTATATACATATTTGGAAATAATTTTATGAAAAATGAAAGAATAAAACCTTGAAAATGTCGAAATATAACGAAAAGTTTATTTGTAATATTATTGACATATTTCAAAATAAATGGTAAAATTTACCATATTAAAAACAAAAGAGGAGGCTTAGAGCATGGATGTTCAAGATAATAATTTAACAAAATTATGTAGTTTTTATGTAAGTGATTGGCATTTAGTTACAATGTTATTACCTTATATTAACAAAAAAATAAACGAACAAGCGCAAATAGCCACAATTCTAGAAAATAATGTAGAAGAAAATGTAAAAAAATTAGTAGAAAAATTGAATTTAAAAAATAAAGAAAAAATATTAAATTTAAATTGGAATAATAAATTATCAACAAAAGAAATATTTAATAATATTAATAATAAAGAAATTGTAATTATAATAAATGGAACAAGAGATTATATTACAAGACAAAATATAAAATTACTAAGATATATACAAAAGAATAAAATAGAAAATAAAATAAAAATAATAAACTGTTATGAAATAGTAGAATTTAATGGAAGTATTGAAGATATTTTAGATAAACATGATAAAATATTAAATACATCTGGAGAAAAGGAAATAAATGAAATTTTTATAGATTATAAAAGAAAAAATATAGAAGATAAAGATAGAGCAGTTGTATAATAAATAAAAAGGAAAGCCTTAGATTTTCTTAAAATTTGCATTTGATAGAAAATTTAAGGCTCTCTTTTTTATTTATTATGTATTAAAATTGACTAATTAAAAATAATAAGGTATTATAATTAAAAAATAAATATTAGGAGATAATATAAAAATGGAAGAAAAATGGGATAAAATATTAAAAATTTTAAAAGAAGAAAAACAAGAGCAAATATTACAAATAAAAATAAATAATAAAGAAGAATTTGCTAATGAAATTTTAAATATTAATTTTGATCAATTAAATAAATTGTATAAAAAATCCATAGAAAATAAAAAAATAATCTCACAAAATATAGAACCAATCTCTTATGTGGATAAAGAAAAATTATCTAAAGAAGAGTATGAAAAATATAGAGAAATTGGAGAAAAAATTATAAAAAATAATCAATATGCTGTAATAACTATGGCAGGAGGACAAGGTACTAGGTTAGGGCATAATGGACCAAAAGGCACATATGATTTTGGACTTGAAAGTCATAAAACTATATTTGAAATATTATGCGACAGTTTAAAAAATAGTTATAAAAAATATGGAGTATATGTTCCATGGTATATAATGACAAGTAAACAAAATAATAATCAAACAATAGAATTTTTTGAAAGAAATAATTATTTTAATTATCCAAAAGAAAATATATATTTTTTTGAGCAGGGTGAATTGCCAGTATTAGATGAACAAGGAAAACTACTAATAAATAAAGATGGAAATTTAAATCAAGCCTCAGACGGTCATGGTGGAATATTTGTAGCAATGAGGAAAAATGGCGTAATAGATGATATGAAAAAAAGAAATATCAAATGGGGATTTATTGGACCAGTAGATAATGTTTTAGTAAAAATGGTGGATCCAATATTTATTGGACTATGTGAAGATAGAAAAGTTTTAGCAGGAGGAAAAAGTATAATAAAAGCATATCCAGAAGAAAAAGTAGGTGTATTTTGTAAAAAACAAGGAAAACCAAGTGTAATTGAATATACAGAAATTTCAAAAGAAATGTCAGAAATGAAAAATAACAAAGGAGAGCTTGTTTATGCTGAATCTCATATAAATTGTAATTTGTTTAATATAGAAGCAATTGAAGAAATGAGTAAAGACAAACTACCATATCATAGTGCTCATAAAAAAATAGAATATTTAAATAAAGAGGGACAAGTAGTAAAACCTCAAGAACCAAATGCATATAAATATGAATCTTTTATATTTGATGCTTTTGAACAGTTAGATGATATGACTATTCTAAGAGTAAAAAGAGAAGATGAATTTGCACCTATAAAAAATGCAGAAGGAAAAGATAGCCCACAAACAGCAAAAAAATTATATGAAAATTTTTGTAAAAAAAATAACATATAAGGAGGAAAAATATGTCTTACAAAGAAAAATATCAAGAATGGATAAATAGTCCAATAATAGATGAAGAAACAAAAAATAAATTAAAAAAAATTTCAAATAATGAAAAAGAAATAGAAGATAGTTTTTATAAAGAATTAGAATTTGGAACAGCAGGATTAAGAGGAATTTTAGGTGTTGGAACTAATAGAATGAATAAATATACAGTAGGAAAAGCAACACAAGGCTTAGCAAATTTTATAATAAAAGAAAAAGGACAAGAAAGAGGAGTTGCAATAGCATATGACTCAAGAAACTATTCAAAAGAATTTAGTCAAATAGCAGCATTAATATTAAATGCAAATGGAATAAAGACATATGTATTTGAAAGCTTAAGACCTGTTCCAGAATTGTCTTTTGCAGTAAGATATTTGAAATGTATATCAGGAATAATGATAACAGCCAGTCATAATCCTGCAAAATATAATGGATATAAAGTCTATGGAGAAGATGGAGCTCAAGTAACTTCACCTAAAGACAAACAAATAATGGACGAAGTAAATAATATAAAAGATTATGCGCAAATAAAAACAATAGAAAAAGAAGAAGCAATAAAAAAGGGATTATTTAATCAGATAGGTGAAAAAATAGATGAAGCATATATAAATGAAATAAAAAAACAAAGTTTGAACCCTGAAATAATAAAAAAACAAGAAAATTTAAGCATAGTATATACTCCTTTACATGGAACAGGTAACATACCAGTACAAAAAATTTTAAATGAAATAGGTTTTAAAAATATAAATATTGTAAAAGAGCAACAAGAGCCAGATGGAAATTTTCCAACTGTAGAATATCCTAATCCTGAAGATAAAAAAGCATTTAAGTTAGCTTTAGAATTAGCTCAAAAAGTTGATGCACAAATAATTCTTGCAACAGATCCTGATGCAGATAGACTAGGAGTATATGTAAAAGATACTAAAACTAATACATACATACCTTTTACAGGAAATATGTCTGCATTAATAATTTTAGAATATATATTATCTCAAAGAAAAGAAAAAAACACAATTCCTGAAAATGGAGTAGTAATAAAAAGTATAGTTTCATCTACTATGGCAAAACCAATAACACAAAAATATAATGTGAGATTAGAAGAAGTTTTAACAGGATTTAAATATATTGGGGAAAAAATAAAAGAATATGAAATTAATAAAAAGTATGAATACATATTTGGATATGAAGAAAGTTATGGTTGTCTAGTAGGTACTCATGCAAGAGATAAAGATGCAATAGTAGCAGTAATGCTTTTGTGCGAAGCGGCAGCGTATTATAAAGAAAAAAACATGACTTTATGGGATCAAATGATTAATATGTACAATGAATATGGTTATTATAAAGAAGGAATTAAACAAGTAACTTTGGAAGGAATAGATGGAGCAGAAAAAATAAAAGAAATAATGGACAATTTTAGAAAAAATCCACCAAAGAATTTTGGAAGTTTTAAAGTAGAAAAAATAAGAGACTATAATAATAGTATCATTTTAGAAGCAGGTACAAATAAAACAGAAAAAATAAATATGCCAAAATCAAATGTTTTATATTATGAACTTTCTAATGATTCTTGGATAGCTGTAAGGCCTTCTGGAACAGAACCAAAAATAAAATATTATATTGGAGTAAAAGGAAAATCAATTGAAGAAGCAAATGAAATGTTAGGAGAATTAATGGAAACTCTATAAAATATAAATTATAAATAGAAGGTAATAGCTTTTATAAAGTTATTTACCTTTTATTTTATATAGTAGAAAGGGGTTGTATGTTCTAAAGTTTATAAAAATTTCGTTGATTTTTTTAATTAATTATAGTAAAATAATAAAGTAATATGTGCCAATAGCTCAGTAGGATAGAGCGACAGTTTCCTAAACTGCAGGTCGGGGGTTCGAATCCCTTTTGGCACACCAAAAAGAAAAAGGAAAAACATATGGAAGAAATGTATATGAGAGAAGCTCTAAAAGAGGCAAAGAAATCTTACGAAAAAGATGAAGTACCAGTTGGAGCAATAATTGTAAAAGATGGAAAAATAATAGCAAGAGCACATAACTTAAAAGAAAGTAAAAAAAGTGCAATACATCATGCAGAAATATTAGCAATAGATAAAGCAAGTAAAAAAATAGGTGCATGGCGTTTATCTGAATGTGAAATGTATGTTACTCTAGAACCTTGCCCTATGTGTGCAGGAGCAATAATTCAATCAAGATTAAAAAAAGTTTATATTGGAACAATGGACTATAAAACAGGAGCTTGTGGAAGTGTTTTTAATATGTTTGAAGATTATACATTTAATCATAAAGTGGAATGTGAAACAGGAATTTTAAAAGAAGATTGCGAAAAAATATTACAAGATTTTTTTAAATATTTAAGAAAAAAGAAAAAGTGAAATACATATTATCTGGAGATGTATCGAAGTGGTCATAACGAGGCTGTCTCGAAAACAGTTAGTCAAAGTTGATTTGGCCCGTGGGTTCGAATCCCACCATCTCCGCCAAAAAAGTATACAAAAGAAATTAGGAGGCAATATAATTGGGAGAAAACGATAAGAAAGAAAAAATAAAAGCATGTATAGCGATGGCAATAATAATTATTATTATTTTATTATCGATAATTTTTAGTATAAAATATCAGGTTGAAGGGGAATCAAATATGCCTTTTAAACTTTCAAAAATAACAATAGTAAGTACTGCAGAAGGAAATGAAAATGAAGGTGCAAAAGAAAAATGGAATATGTCTATATATCAAAATAATGATATATATTTTTCAATAGAAAAAAATGATAAATATAATAAAGAAGAATTAATTGATAATATTTCAATTGAAAATATAAAAATAATTCAAAATCCTGAATTAGGAGAAATACAGGTATTTATGCCAAATAGTTCAGAGGGAAGATTGTTTTCTTATTCAGAAGATACTATAGTTAAAGATAATAAATTAACATACAAAGGTGCTTCAAAAACAAACAATAAATCTTTAGAAATAGGAAATCAAGGAGGAACAGCAGTTATTCGCTTTGCAAATACTAAAATAGGAGATTATGTATCAGATGATGATGAAGAAATAAAACATGATGGTACAATGTTAACAAAAACACAAGCAACTAATGAAAATATAAAATTTAAAGTGAATTTTGACTTAATTATTAATTTAAAAAATGCTAAATATAAAACAAATATTTCTTTAGATTTACCTTGTGAAGAAAATTTATTAGAAAAAGGAACATGTTCAAAAGAAATAACTGATAATTTTATTTTTAAAAGAATAAACAATTAATATTAAATAATTACTTGCCAAGTAAGCAAAATAAGTATATAATACAAAAGGTATAAGAAATTCAATTGTTTTTGTATGGAGGATATTCAATGTAAGCCTATGAATTTTGTCAGGTCCGGAAGGAAGCAGCAATAAGTAGTAACTTATGTGTGAAATATCTTCCATAGAGAAACAATATAAAATTTCTTATACCTTTTTAAAAAATTGTAAAAAAGCCATATTCATGGGGGTGAAAAAATGGCATATACAGCATTATATAGAAAATTTAGACCAATAACTTTTTCAGAAATTGTTGGTCAGGAACATATAACTAAAACTTTAAAAAATCAAATTATAGCAGGTAGAGTGGGCCATGCATATTTATTTAATGGAGGAAGAGGAACAGGAAAGACATCTGCTGCTAAAATTTTAGCGAGGGCAATAAATTGCTTGAATCCTAAAGATGGAGAACCTTGTAATGAATGTGAAATATGTAAAGCAGCTATATCAGGAAGTTTAACAGATATTGTTGAAATGGATGCTGCTTCTAATAATAGTGTAGAAGACATTAGACAAATAAGAGATGAGGTAAATTTTTTGCCTACAAAAGCAAAATATAGAGTATATATTATAGATGAGGTTCATATGCTTTCAACAGGAGCTTTTAATGCACTATTAAAAACATTAGAAGAGCCACCAGAACATGTTAAATTTATTTTAGCAACAACAGAACCTCAAAAGCTACCAGCTACAATTTTATCTAGATGCCAAAGATTTGATTTTAAAAAATTGTCAGAAGAAAATATTAGTAAGAGATTACAAATTGTATGTAAAGAAAGCAATATAGAAATTACAGAAGAAGCATTAAAAATAATATCATATTTAGCTGAAGGAGCTATGAGAGATGCTTTAAGTATATTAGAAAGATGTATACAAGATGGCGAATCTAAAATAGACGAAAATAAAGTAAAAGATTTAGTAGGAATTCCTAAATTTACATATATTAATAAAATTGCAGAAGAAATTATAGACAAAAAGCCAGAAGAAGCATTAGAAACGATTGATCAAGTAATAAATGAAGGAAAAGATATATCTAATTTTTTATGGGAAATAATAAAATATGTAAGAGATATATTAATTTATAAAACAAGTAAAAATTTAAACATATATAGTGAAGAAGAGAAAAATGAAATTGCAAAATTAAGTGAAAAAGTAGATAAAGATAGATTATTATCAATTATTTATGAATTATCTAATTTGGAAAGTGAAATAAAATGGTCTTCACAAAAATTAGTATTATTTCAAGTAGGAATTTTAAAATTGTGTAATACACAAAATAGTATAATAAGTAACAATTCACAAAATATAGATAACACACAGATAATGCAATTACAAAATAAAATTAATAATTTAGAATTACAAATAAGACAAATAGGCTCAAATGTTATCCACAAAAAAGATCAAAATGTGGATAACCAAAGTACATATGTACAAAAATCTGCACCAAACATTCAAAACAATATGGCACCAATACAAAATATGACTAAAGTACAAGTTGGAGAAGGTGTAAAAGGATGGCCTAAAATAGTTTCACAATTAAAACAAGAAGGAAAAATAATGTTGTATACAAATTTAATGAATTCTACAGCCAATGAAATAAACGATATGACGGTAGGAATATCCTTTAGTAAAGGATTAACTCCATTTGGAAAAACTATTTTAGAAAAAAGTGAGAATATAGCAGAATTAGAAAAAAGAGTATCAGCAGAATTTGGAAAACCAATGAGAATAAAATATATAGATCAAACTAAAGAAATAGTAGTACCAAAAGAAGAAAGTAAAATAGAGTCTTTAGCACAAGATTTAGACTTACCATTTAATATCATAGAGTAATAAAGAAAGGAGTAGATGAAAATGGCAAGAAGAGGAGGTTTCCCTGGAGGAATGGGAGGATTTGGTGGAATGAACATCAATCAATTAATGAAAGAAGCTAAAAAAATGCAAGCAGATATGGAAAAATCACAAGAAGAATTAAGCCAAAAAGAATTTGAAGCAACAGCAGGTGGAGGAGCTGTAAGTGTAAAAGTATCTGGAAATAAAGAGATAAAAGAAATTATAATAAAAAAAGAAGTAGTAGACCCAGAAGATGTAGAAATGTTACAAGATTTAATATTAACTTGTACAAATGAAGCATTAAGAAAGGTTGATAGTGCACAAGCAGCAAGTTTAGGAAAATATAATATACCTGGAATAATGTAAAAAGGAGAAAAGGATGTCGTATTATTCACCATCAATAGAAAAACTAATAGAAGCATTTGAAAAATTACCTAGTATAGGAAATAAAACTGCAGCAAGACTTGCATTTTATATGTTAGACAGAACAGAAGAAGAGGTAAATGAATTTGTTTCGGCAATTGTAAATGCAAAAAAGAATTTAAAATATTGTTCGAAATGTTTTAATATATCAGATACAGATCCATGTAATATATGTGGAAATCCAAAAAGAGATGCAAGTATAATATGTGTAGTAGAAGATGTAAAAGATGTTATTGCAATGGAAAGGACACATGAATTTAAAGGCTTATATCATGTGCTTCATGGTTCAATTTCACCAATGAATGGAATAGGACCAGATGATATAAAAATAAAAGAACTTTTATCAAGACTTATGGAAGGAGAAGTTAAAGAAATTATTTTAGCTACAAATCCTAGAGTTGAAGGAGAAGCAACAGCAATGTATATTTCAAAGTTAGTTAAACCATTAGGAGTGAAAGTAACTAGAATAGCACATGGAATTCCAGTTGGAGGAGACTTAGAATATACAGATGAAGTAACATTAAGCAAAGCTTTAGAAGGAAGAAGAGAATTATAAAAAACAAATATAAAATGTCACAATTGGGGACTGTCCCTAATTGTGACATTTATTTTTTACATTGAGAATTTATAGATAATGTAGCTAAACTATCACCTATAATAGTAAAAAAACCAGCATAAGCAGCTAATTCATCTGAAGTTAATCCTTGAGAGATAGTAATTGCAATGATATTTGCAAGAGTTACTATCTCACAACCATTTAAATTATTTAAATCAAACATATCTTCACCTAACATTATTATATTAAAATAAAACTGTTTTGTGAAAACTGTGTGAAAGGTATTGCAACATTTAAAACTAAATGATAATATTGTAAAAGATTTTATAAACTGCTACGGAAATAGAAAGTTTGGAGAATAATGTCGATTTATTTTCAAAAAAGAATGGAGGAATAAAAATTGATAGAAGTTAAAAATGTTACAAAAAAGTATGGCAAATTTAAAGCAGTAGATGATATTAGTTTTACTGTGAAAGATGGTGAGGTTGTTGGATTTTTAGGTCCAAATGGTGCTGGAAAAAGTACAACAATGAATATGATAACAGGTTTTATAGAACCAACAGAAGGAACTATAATTGTAAACGGCTATGACATTATGAAAAAGACTAAAAAAGCCAAAAAACAAATAGGATATATGCCAGAGAGTACACCATTATATTTTGAATTAACAGTCAAAGAATTTGTAACTTATATGGCAGAATTAAAGTTAGTAGAAAGAAAAAACAGAAAAGAAGAAGTAGAAAAAGTAATTAATGATACAGGATTAAAAGATGTAGAAAATAAATTGATAAAAAACTTATCTAGAGGATATAAACAAAGAACAAGTATGGCAGGAGCTTTAGTTGGAAATCCAGATGTATTAATTTTAGATGAACCTACAGTTGGATTAGACCCAAAACAAATTATAGAAATAAGAAATTTAATAAAAAAATTAGGAGAAAAACATACTGTAATATTAAGTTCGCATATTTTATCTGAAATTAGTCAAATATGTGAAAGAGTAATTATTATAAATAAAGGAAAAATAGTAGCTATAGATACACCTGAAAACTTAGAAGAAAAAACAAAAGAAAAAAATATTCTTTATGTGACAGTAGAAGATGTTAATAATAAGATGCCTTCAGTAAAAGATAAAATAAAAGAAATAGAAGAACTTTCTTTAGTTAAAGATAATGAAGATGGAACAAAACAATATAAAATAATATCTGATTCAAAAGTAGATGTAAGAAAATCATTATTTGAAATATTACCAAAAGAAGAAATTACAATTTTTGAATTGAAAAAAGCAGAAACAAGCTTAGAAGATGCTTTTATAAAATTAGTAGACAAAACACAAGAGGAAGATAAAAAAGAAGAAAAAGTAAAAGATAATAAAAAAGAAGTAAAAAAGAAAGAGCGTAAGCAGAAAGAAAAGAAAGTAGATAAAAAAGGAGGAGAAAAATAATGTGGGCAATAATAAAAAAAGAGTTAAAAACATATTTTTTATCACCAATAGGATATGTTGTTATAGGAATTCTATTATTAGTATTTAGTTTATTTTTTTGGTTAACAACAATACAATCAGGTTCTGTAGATTTAAGTTCATTATATTATTATGTTGCATTATATGGACTTATTATTGCTGTTCCAATGTTAACAATGAGAATGTTTTCAGAAGAAAGAAAAAATGGAACAGAACAATTATTATTAACATCACCAATTAGTATTACAAAAGTAGTATTAGGTAAATTAATAGCATCATTAGGGGTAATAATAATAACATTATTAATATCATTTGGATATTTTGGATTAGTTTCATTATTTGGAAAAGCAAGTATCATGTCAGTTCTTACAGCAATGTTAGGATTTGTATTGGTAAGTATAGCAGCACTATCAGTAGGAATGTTTGCTTCAAGTATTACAGAAAATCAAGTTATTTCTGCAATTGTAACAGTAGCATTTTTAGTATTAACATTATTTATTGAAAATATTAGTAGTTCTCTTTCAAGCTTATCTATAATGAGTTTTTATGAGAAGTTTCCAGTAGGAGTAATATCTCTTAAAGAAATAGCTGGACTTGTTTCTTTTTCAATAGTATTTATAGCATTAACAATTCTTGTTATGCAAAGAAGAAAATCAGTTAAATAGAGGGAAAGGAGAAAAAGAAAATTGAAAAAAATAATAGAAATTATTAAGAAAAAATGGTTAAGAGATACATTCCTAACAATATTATTAATAGCAATAATTTTTGCAGTATATTTTTTAATTAATTGGGGAGTAGAAAAACTAAATGTTTCAGATATAGATTTAACTAAAAATAAAATATATTCATTATCAGAAAGTTCTAATACAAAATTAAAAGATGTAGATAAAGAAGTAACAATTCAATTAATAAATATGAGTAATTATAATTATTTAATTGATTTTGCTAATAAATATACACAAATAAATAAGAATATAAAAATAGAGAGAATAGATGATATAACAACAAGACCAGATATTATGAGTAAATATAATATTGAATCTTCAGATAATAAAATAATATTTACATCTGGGGATAGAAATACAACATTAGAATTAACAGATTTATATAAATACGATTACACAACATATGAACAAATAGATGTTACAGAAGAAGCATTTACAAATGCAATAATAGAAGTAACAATAGAAGATAAACCAAATGTATACTTCTTAGAAGGACACAATACATATTCATCAGAATATTTTCAAGGAATAAAAGAAGATATTAGTGCAGAATCAAATGAAGTAAATACATTAAATATTTTAACAACAGGTTCTATTCCAGAAAATTGCGATTGCTTAGTAATAACGACATTACAAGATGATTTATCTGAAATGGAAAAAGATAAGATAGTTGAATATATAAATAATGGTGGAAAAATATTATTGTTAGCAGATGCAAATGTTGCAGGAACACAAATGCCAAACTTTAATGAAATATTAAAATTATATGGATTTAATATTTCTAATGGAATATTATTAGAGCAAGATGAAAACCAAATGATTTATAATTCACCAGAATTTATAATTGCAAAAATAAATTCTGACAGTGTTATTTCTAAAAATATAAACATGAATATGAATATTTGTGTAATAGACAGTGGAAGAATAGAATTTGAAGATGAAGAAAAATTAGAAAGTTTAGGAGTAACATATGAAACTATAGCAACTACAAGTGATACAGCATTTATAAGAAATAATTATAATATATCAACATATAAAAAGACCAACCAAGATGAAGATGCAGCAAACAGTATAATAGGGGCAGTTGTAACAAAAACATTAGATGGTGACAAAAAATCAGAATTAATAGTATATTCTAATGCAGTATTTGCTACAAACCAACAAATAAATGTAAATAATACATATGCTATGACAGCAAATAAAATATGTAATAATGATGATGTTGTAATAAATTCTGTTGCATATTTAACAAAGAGAACAGATACAATTACAATAAGAAAAGATTATGATAGTGTAAGTTATACAGTTACTCAAAAACAACATAATATAATAATGGCTGTTATATTTATAATACCAATATTAATTATTATAGCAGGTATAATTGTATGGCAAATACGTAGAAGAAAAAAATAGAAGAATAAATAAAAAAATCTCTCATAAATTTAAATGAGAGATTTTTTTAGGAGTTGAAATTTGAAAAATATATTAAAAATAGTAATGATTATAATAGGAACTTTGATAGGAGCAGGATTTGCTTCTGGAAGAGAAATATATTTATTCTTTATGAGATATGGAAATTTAGGAAAAATAGGAATAGCAGTTTCTGCTATATTAACAGGAATTATAATATATTCTGCACTAAGAAAAGTAAAAGAAAATAATGTAACAGACTATAATGAATTATTAAAATCAATAAATCCAAAGCATAAAAAAATGAATAAATTAATGTCTGGAATTGTAAATCTATTTTTACTAATTTCATTTTATATAATGGTTGCAGGATTTAGTTCATATATAAATCAAGCATTTAAAGTGCCAAATATAATATCTAGTATAATATTTATACTATTATGTTATTTTATATTTTTAAAAAGTTTGGGTGGAATGGTAAAAGTAAATGAAATATTAGTACCTATTTTAATTATTTTTATTACATATTTAGGAATAAAAAATATTTCATATTTATGGGATTCAAATGCAAAAGTATATATAGAAACTTTGAATAAAGGATGGCTAATAAGTTCTATTTTTTATGCTAGTTATAACAGTATAATTTTAGTACCAGTATTATCTACATTAAAAGATTGTATAAATAATAAAAAGGAAATATTTTTAATTTCGATATTTAGTAGCTTATTTATATTAGTATTGTCTTTTATAATATATGGATTATTATTAAAAGGGCAATTTTATGTAAGTAAATTAGAACTTCCTTTAATACAAGTTGCATTAGAGTATGGAAATATATTTAAATATTTATATGGGTTTATTATTATAATTTCAATTTTTACATCTGCAATATCAGCAGGATATAGCTTTTTAAAAAATTTAAGTAGTAATAAAAAAACATATAAATTAGTTTTAATTTTTATGTGTGTATCTTCTGTATTAATTTCTCCAATAGGTTTTTCTAAATTAGTAGAAGTATTATATCCTTTTTTTGGATTATTAGGGTTAGTACCAATTATTTATCTTTTAAACTTTAAATCAAATAATATAAATAACGTAAAATTACTTGAAAAAAACTTAAAAAAATGATATAAAGAAAGAAAAAAGTAATAGGAGAAAACAAATGAAAATAATTGGAATAGAAGACCAGGAAGAAAAGAAAAAACAATTAAATCGAAAGAAAATTGTAATATCAGTAATAGTATCGGTAATAATTTTAATTATTTTATTATTATTAAGTCTGTATATTGCAAATAAATCATTTAGAGATTTTATGGATAAGTATGTACTTATGAAAAATGTTTTAGAAGATAATTCTGTGTCAATATCTATTGATGAAAATGAAACAAATTATATATATGCATTTAATAAGTATATAACAGTGTTAAATAATAATGCATTAAAAGGATACAATTCATCTGGTAAACAAGAATTTGAATTAAAAGTTGAAATTGCTAATCCAATGTTTGATAAAAATAATAGATTCTTACTAATTGCGGAAAAAGATAAAAAGAAAATATATTTAATTGAATCAGATCATATTGTATGGGAAAATGAGTTAGAGGGAAATATATCAAGAATATCTGTAAATAAAAACGGATATGTTTCAGTTGTCTTATCTGGAACAACATATAAATCAGTTATTCAAACTTTTGATACTACGGGAAAAGAAATATTTAAAACATATTTATCAAATACAATAGCAATAGATACAGATATATCTTTTGATAATAAATATCTAAGCTTTGCAGAAGTAAATACAGATGGAACAGTAATGAATACAACAATAAAGACAATCTCTATACAAAAAGCAAAAGAAACACCATCTGAATCAATTATATCAAGTGTAGAAATACCCAATAACAACTTAATGGTTAACATGCGTTATCAAGATGGAAATAAATTAATTTGTTTTTATAATGATTCTATTTATTTAATTAAAGATGGTACAAGCCAAATATTAATGAGTCTAGATGAAGAAAACCAAAAAAATACTTTTGCAGATATAAATCTTACAAATTATATTGTTAGAGTAGTAGAAAAATCTGTGTTGTTAAGTACAGAAAATACAATAGAAATAATGAACATAACTAATAATAAAATTAATATTTATACTTTAGATGGCGTAACAAAAGAAATATATTGTTATGAAAATCAAATTGCTATAAATTTAGGAACAGAAGTGCATTTTATAGGTACAAATGGATGGCTTATAAAAAAATATATATCAAATCAAGAAATTAAAAAAATAGTAATGGGAAATAATTTTGCAGGAATAGTTTACAGAGACAAAATTGAAATTATAAATTTATAAAGGAGTGATTTAAATGTCAATTATTATCGACTTAATTATAGTTGCAATTATAGCTTTATGTATATTTTTAGGATATAAAAAAGGATTAACACAATATATTATAAAAATATTCTCTTTTATTATAGCTGTAATAGTAGCTTTTATATTATTTAAACCAGTTAGTAATTGGGTTATACAAAATACTACAATAGATGAAGGAATAAAAGAAGCGGTAGTAAATGTTGTAAAAAATGATGTAGAAGATACAGGAAAAGTAAAAGAAGATAGTAATCTTCCAAAAGCGATGGTAGACTATATAAATAATTCAATAGAAAGTGCTGTAAATGAAGCTAAACAAAATGTTATAGAAACAGCAGCAGAAACAATTGCAAATTCTGCTATAAATGTGGGAGTTGCTATTCTATTATTTATAATAGTTAGAATATTGTTAATATTAGTAAGTATGCTTTCAAAAGCTCTTACAAATTTACCAGTAATAAAACAATTTGATAAAGCAGGTGGAATTATATATGGATTATTAAAATCATTAGTTATAATATTTATAGTATTTGCAATTATTTCATTTATTAGCCCAATGATTGAACAAACAGGTATTATAGTAGCAATTAACAAATCATTTATAGGAGGATTATTGTATAACAATAATTTATTATTAAAAATTATATTTAAATAATAGAAAGGAAGGAAGAACAAATGAAAAATGCACAAAAAGGAATAACTTTAATTGCTTTGGTAGTAACAATAATAGTTTTAATAATATTAGCAGGAGTAACTATTAATCTCCTATTTGGTGATGTAGGGATAATAAGTAAAACTAAATATTCAAAAATTTTGTGGGATATGAGATCAACATTAGAAAAAATTAAAATAGCAGGAGCTGAAGATAGTATAAACAGTTCTTTAGATAAATTAAGCAAAAACACAGATATAATTTATAATAGTGAATCAATATTTAATAATAGGCTAACAGAACAAGGAAAAAAGAAAGTTTTAAAATATGAAAATATATTTACAGGGTCAAATAATAAAGAAATAAAAAATAAATATTATGAAATAAGAACTCGTTTATATGAAAATAAAGACAACAATATATATATTTATAATAAAGAGAATGACTATATAGTAGAGTTGAGTAAAGAAGACTATGAACCATTGAAAAGTGTATGGTTTTGGTGTTCGCCAAGTTTACCAGATGAATATAAATATATTATAAATGAAACAGAAAGAAAAAATGCAATAGACACATTTGCAGAGAAGAATTACAGTGTTATATACCTAAGTATGGACTATAAAAATTTAGATAATTATACAGATTTTATAGAATATGCTAACGAAAAAAATCTAAATGTTTATGCGCTATTTGGAGATCCATTATTTATATATAATGATTACTCAGATGGAATATATAATTATATAGATGCAATAAAACAATATAATGATAAGCATGATATAAAGATAAAACAGATACACTATGATGTTGAACCACATGCAATAGTAAAAGGAAATTATCCTAATTTAGATTCAAATAAATATTGGGTAGATGGAGAAACAGAAAGTGCAAAAAAGGCAATTGTTAGAAGTAAATTTGTTGAGTTTGTTCAAGCTTCTACAGAATATGCACACAAAAATAATATACAAACAGGATATGATATAACATTTTGGATAGATAGATATAGTTATTATAATGCAAAAGAAAATAAATATAAAAATATAGGAGAAGAAATAGTAAGAGTTGCAGATAATATAACAATAATGGATTTTGGAACAAAGCCAGATTATATTTTAGCAAATGTAATAGACAAAAAAAATTACACATATGACGATAAGTCTTCAATAGAGGTCACTGAAAATTGGATTGAAAAATGTTTAAAATATGATACAGAATTAACAGTTGGAATGGACTTAATGACATTTAAAAATGAAGCAAAAAAGAAAGAAGATGCATTTAATAATAATAAAGAAGAATATAATATTTTAGTACCAACATATATTCCAGCAGATTATGAGTATACAAGAAAATATGTAGAAGAAAAAATAATAAAAGAGTCTCAAAATAGAATAAGTAATTATGTTATACAAAATAAGTATAAAGGTATTAATTTGGGATATGCTATTCATCACGCATATACTTGGTTAGATTTAATAAAAAATTATTAAAAATATTGATATTTATAATGTTTTTTGTTATACTCTTGATATGTTAAACACATAGGAGTGAAAAAAATTGGGAAAAAAAGAAAAAGCAAAAGAAAATAATAAAAAAAGTAAAAAGAAAAATAACAAATCAAAGGGAATAGGAAAGAGAGTTCTAATAATTATTTTAATAATTTTACTAGCAATAATATTAGGATATGGATGCTATTTTGGATATCAATACTATAAACACACTAAAAATATGGAAGGCAGTAATTATGACCCACTATCTGCTACAGCATTAGGAATAGATCCAGAAAAACTAAAGAATGTAGGAAGAATAAATATTTTAATATTAGGTGAAAGTGGAATAGGAGATGGATATAAGTTAACAGATAGTATAATGATAGCTTCATATAATCCTCAAACTCAACAAGCTTCATTATTATCTATTCCTAGAGACACATATGTAGGAAAGAAAAATAAAGAAACAGCTACACCTAATTATTTAGCAAGTTATAAAATGAATTCAGTATATAGAAATGGTGAAAATATACCAGAGACTATAGAATGTGTAAATAAGCTAACAGGCTTAGACTTAGACTACTATATATTAGTTGATACAGATGCTATTATAGAAATAGTAGATGCTATTGGTGGAGTAACATTTAATGTACCAATAGATATGGACTATGATGATTATAATCAAGATTTGCACATACACTTGAAAGCAGGTGAACAATTAATAGATGGTGCAAAAGCAGAGCAATTATTACGATTTAGACATAATCAAGATGGAAGTTCATATCCAGCAGAATATGGCGATAATGATATAGGAAGAATGAGAACACAAAGAGAATTTATACAAGTAACAGCTAAACAATTATTAAGAATTGAAAATGCAACTAAAGCTATTAATCTATTAGATATAGTATTTAAAAACATAAAAACAAATTTAGACATGCAAACTGTAAAATATTATATACCATATATATTTAAATTTAATACACAAAATATACAAAGTGGAACATTACCAGGAACATCAGAAATATGTAATGGAATATGGATTTACAATGCAGATAAAAAGCAAACAAAAACTTTAGTAGAAGAATTATTTACAGATAAAGTAGAAGAAAGTGAAAATACAAACGAAATATCAAATACAGTAGTAAATGAAACAACTAAAGATAGCTCAAATACTACAACATCTAAAACAACACAAGAAAAATTAAAGGTTGAATTATTAAATGGAACTGGAGATAGTAGTATAACAACTTCTATAGAGAAAAAATTAAAAGATAAAGGATATCAAATAACAAAAACAGGCACAACATCTACTACTTCAAAAACAACTATAATAAATAGAACAAGCCAATCTACAAGTAAAGAAAAAGAAATAAAAGAGATATTAGGAACAGGGGCAATAACTAGTGGATCTAATAATACAAAGGTAGATTTTACAATTATTATAGGAAAAGATTATAAATAAAAAATAAGGGGCACAGATTAATTTTCTGTGTCCCTTTATTTTACCAATATAAATAATTATTTCTACCATTTTTATTACTAGATTTTTTTGCTCTTTTACTCTTTTTAGAGTTTTTTCTTTTTCCTTTTTTATTCTTACTATTAAGATTTAGTAATTTATAAAGTAAAAGTAGTACTAAAAATATTGATAATATTGTTAAACAAGTCGTTAATAAATTTGATTTTACAACATCATTTCCAGCTAATAAATTAGAAGAATATTCATTACCATCAACATTATAAGAGATAGTACCAATAACTGTATTTTTAGAAATAGGTGCTTCTAAATTAGTGTTTATTTCTACAGTAGGAGTAATAGAGGAAATATTAGTATCATTCTTTAATAATAAAGTTATATCATCTTCTACAACAACATTTAAATTTTTAGTAGAAGATGTTGCATTTTGAACTTTAATTTGTTTCAATGTAGAATTTTTTTCATTTATAGTATATGTTTTATAATTCTCAAAAGCATAGTTAAATAAATTTTTACAATCTAAATAGCGACCACTTAAGCCATTTTCAGTTCTTTGAGCTCCTAAAATAACTACTATATATTCCATTCCATCTTTATTACTACTTGCAACAATGCAATCTTTTGCTTTATCTGTATAACCAGTTTTTATACCATTGCAATATTGATAATAATAATTATCAACTCTATCACGATTATCAACTTTTAATAATTCATTAGTTGTATTAAAAAATCTGTTAGCTTCTGGATACTTATTTGTAGCAGGAAGAGTATACCTAGTAGAAGAAACAATTTGTCTAAAAGTTTCGTTTTGCATAGCATATCTACCAATTAAAGCTAAATCATAAGCAGTAGTGTAATGATTTTCTGATTGAATACCGTTAGCATTAACAAAATTAGTATTTTTACAACCTATTTCTAAAGCTTTAGTATTCATCATTGTACAAAAACTGCTAACTGAACCTGCAATATGTTCTGCTAAAACATTTGCAGCATCATTTGCAGAAGGAATTAAAAGTACATGTAAAAGTTGGTCTATAGTTAGAACTTCTCCTTCTACTAAATTTGCATGAGAATATCCAACTGGAACTGTAAAAATAGCTTCATGACTAACTGTTGCTGTATCTGTTAACTGACAATGCTCTAATGTTAATATAGCAGTCATTATTTTAGTAGTACTAGCAGGAGGAACTGCTGTATATGCATCTTTCTCGTAAATTATTTTACCAGTAGAAGCTTCCATTAATATGCAATGAGGTGAATAAGTACTAATGTCGTCAGTTGTGGCAAAAGCATTGGTAGGTAATATCAAAAATATGCTAAGTATTAATAAATTCAAAATAATAAAAATTCGTTTAAAATTCAATTTAATTTTCTCCTTATATTAGTTTGTTTAAAGTTTATGTATTTTATAAAAATTTAAGAACTTTTATGATAGTAATCATACCGTAAAAAATAATAAAATTCAATAGTTTTAATAAAAAGAAATATTAAGAAAAATAGGAGGTATTATATGAAAGAAAAGATAGATAAAAGAAAAATTATAACAATAGGAATAATAATATTAATTATTATAGGAATAAGTATATATATGTTTTTTAATAATGAAGAACAAGAAAATATTATAGAAGAAGTAAATATAGAAGACAATAATAGTTTGCAAAATGAAATTGAGGAAAGTAAGAAAGAAAAAACAAAAATAATAATAGATATTTCAGGTGAAGTTAATTCACCAGGAGTAATTACATTAGAGGAAGGAGCAAGAATAATTGATGCAATAAATGCTGCTGGAGGAACTACTAAAAATGCAAATTTAGTAAAAGTTAATTTGGCATATATATTAGCAGATGCACAAAAAATATATATACCAAGCATAAAAGATAAAGAAAGTACGGAATATGTAATACAAGAAAGTAGTGGTACAGAAATTAATCAGAATATAAAAAACAGTAAACAAGAAAAAATAAATATAAATACTGCAGGACAAGAAGAATTAGAAAAACTTCCAGGAGTAGGCGCTTCAACAGCAACAAAAATAATTAATTATAGAAAAGAAAATGGAAAATTTAATAAAATAGAAGATATAAAAAATGTTAGCGGAATAGGAGAAAGTAAATATAACAATATAAAAAAATATATTTATGTAAAATAAATTTATGTAGATGACAAGGTTCGACAAACAAAATAGACATAATATGTTATACTCTTTTAAGAGGTGATTAAAATGAAAGAAATGTATAAAGAATCACTACAAATGATAAAAGATTTACAAAGAATTCCATCAACAGATGAGTGGAATAGTATAGCAAAAGAAAAATGTTTAATGAGTTATATAACTCTAGAATATTTAGAAAATAAAAAATTTAAAAGAATATGCAAGAAGGTAAGAAAAGCTAGTTAAAAGTAATAATTTTAAGAATTTAGCATATAATAATAGTAAAAAACTACATAAATTATGCTAAATTCTTAAAATCTATTGACAAAAATAATATGTAGGATGTATAATAAATAACGTAGACACATCGCGGGGTGGAGCAGTTGGCAGCTCGTTGGGCTCATAACCCAAAGGTCGCAAGTTCGAGTCTTGCCCCCGCAACCAAACAAAACTACTGAAACTATTTAGTTTTCAGTAGTTTTTTGTTTTCTTAATGTATAATATAGTAAATATTGTAAAGAGAAGGGATAATTCATGGAAATAATTAAATTAAAAAAATTACAATTTATATGATATGTAATGAATTCTAAATTATGTGTTAACTATTATAAAAGTACATTATTCAAAACTTTGTTTTATAGCCACTCACCGAATTTTTTAATATAAAATTTCTTTACTAATTGAACAAGTATTACATATAATAGAGATAATACAAGAACAATTAAATAATATATAGGTGGCAATATTTCAAAATGAAAAGATGAAATGTTATGAAGTAAAATAGGTGAAAGTATTGAACCTATAATTGTTACTAAAGTTAAGGTAGTTAAAATAGGATTTGCTCTAGATTGAACAAATGGTATTTTAGAAGTACGTACAAAATGAATAATTAATGTTTCACTTATTAAACATTCAACAAACCATGCTGTTTGGAAAAAAGTTTCTTTTTCAATACAGTTATATCCTAAAATAAACCAAAATGCTAAAAATGCTAAAACATCTATTATAGAACTAACTGGTCCCATAACATTCATGAAAGAGCCAAGACCTTTGGTATCCCATTTCTTAGGCTTTAGCAAAAATTCTTCATCTACATTGTCATAAGGAATGGCAATTTGTGAAAAATCATATAAGAAATCTTGAATAAGCATTTGAATAGGAAGTAATGGTAAAAAAGGCAAAAATAAGCTAGCAATAAAGATACTAAAAACATCTCCAAAATCTGAACTAAGAGCCATTTTCATGTATTTTATAATATTTCCATAAACCTTTCTTCCTTCAAGCACTCCGTTAAAAACTACATTTAAACTTTTTTCTAGTAGAATAATATCACTTGCTTCTTTAGCAATGTCTGTTGCTGTTTCAACACATATACCAACATCTGAGTTATGAAGAGAAGGAGCGTCGTTCACACCATCACCCATATAACCAACAACATGACCATTTTTCTTAAGAATTTTAATAATTCTTTCTTTTTGTAGAGGATTCATTCTAGCGAAAACATTAATATCTTCAACCTGTTTTGATAATTCTTCATCAGACATTTTATCTACATCTTCGCCTAATAGTATTTGCTTATTTTGAATACCAACTAATTTACAAATATTTTCAGTAGAATATTGATTATCTCCTGTTAAAATCTTAGTAGTAACACCATACTTTTTCAAATTTTTAATAGTATTTTTAACACCTTTTTTAGGAGGATCCAAAAATGCAACAAAGCCTATAAAAGTCATATCTTTTTCATCTTCTACATGTTCACGCTTTGAAGCAATAGCTATTACTTGCATTCCTTGTGAAGCAAGGTCACGAGCATTATTGTTTATATTTGCAATCATTTTAGGAGTAAGTGTTTTATGTTCATTATTTATTTTTACATCTTTGCAACTTTTTAAAACTTCTTCTAATGCACCTTTAGTAATTATTCTATAATGATTGTCGTGTTTAACAACAACACTCATTTTTTTTCTAACATAATCAAAAGGAATTTCATCAATTTTTTCATAATTAATTACTTGTTCATTTATTTTGTGCTTAATACCATATTCAATAACAGCTCTATCAACTAAATTTTTCATTCCAGTCCCATAGTAACTATTTAAAAAAGCATATTCTAAAATTGAAAGGTCTTCATTTCCTTCTACATTTATATATTTTTGTAAAACAATTTTATCCTCCGTTAAAGTTCCAGTTTTATCTGTACATAACACATCTATTGCTCCTAAATTTTGAATAGATTGAATATTCTTTACTAAAGTTTTCTTTTTAGCTAATGTTTTTGTACCTTTTGTTAAATTTACATTTACAATCATTGGAAGCATTGTTGGAGTAATTCCAACTGCAACAGATAGAGAAAACATTATAGCTTCTAAAAGATCTTTACGGATAAATGCATAAATAATAAAGACTGCAATTGAAACTACAATCATATATTTAATAAGTAATTTTGTAATATTATTCATGCCTTTTTCAAAATTTGTAATTTCTTTCTTATTATCAATTTGTTTACCCATGCTTCCTAAATAAGTTGAAAAACCAGTATTAATTACAACAGCTGTGGCATTTCCGCTTATTACACTTGTGCCCATTAAACAAATATTAGAAAGAGAGAATATCTCATTTGTTTCTTTAAAATTTGAAGTTTTTTCAATAGGAGCACTTTCTCCAGTAAAAACAGATTGATTTAAAAATAAATCTTTATTTTCTATAATTCTTACATCTGCAGGGATTATAGAACCTGCATTTAAATGGATTATATCACCTTTTACAACATTTTCTGTTCGAATGGTTTGTTCTTTTTTGTTTCGTACGACGGAAGCGGTAGAAAACATCTTACTTTTTAAAGTTTGATTAAATTTGTAAGTAGAGTAGTTTTGAAAGAATTTTATCATTGCACTTACAAAACCTATTGCTAAAATAATAATTGTTCCTAAATTATCTTTACCAACAAATTTATTTATTAGTGCTAAAATTATTAAAATAAAGATAAATTTATCTTTAAAAGAATTTATAAAAAAGTAAAACCAAGAGTGTTTTTCATCCTTTACAACTATATTTTCACCGTCTAAGTCAAGTCTTTTAGAAGCTTCTTTTATAGTTAGACCACTTTCTTTGTTTGTGCTAAACTCTTCTAAAATGTCAGATATATCTTTTTTTGAAAATGTTTTATAGTTTTCTAATATTTCATTGTCTTTATTACTTATGAATTTTTTATTTTTAAATTTATTTTTTATTAAAAATAGTTTTATCATTTTTTTCACCATCTTTTGTATGTTTTTATTAGTACTAAATTAACACAAATGAAAAAAATTTTCAATTGGTTTAGAAATTTAATGGGAGAAATAGCAAAAAAGTAAATTTTAGAAAGTTAATATGCAATATTGTAATAGAGTTTGTTGAAATATCTAAGTATTTCGAATAAAAGTTTTGGATATGTGTAATTATTTTTATATAATTTTGTGTAGGAACTTTTTACCAAAAAGATTGTAAATTATTGAGAAAAATCGAGATTTATGATATAAATTAAATAGAAAAATTAAAAAATTTGGAAATGATTAAAAAATGAAATTATGGAGATGATATAAAATGGAAAATAAGAAGATGCTAACAAAAGGAAAAGAAGAAATAACTACTTTAAATTATAATGTGATAATGGGATTTATTGAAAGAAATGAGATTAATATTTAGGAAATTCTTAATATAGAAATTGTTATTTATCAAGATGATAATTTTAGCGGAAAAAATACAGTAAAAGATTGTAGATTCAAATAAATGTAAAAATGTGAGGAGACTTTTAATGACAAATTCTGAACAAATATGTAGTGAATTAGGTAAATTATATTTTTTTAAGGAATTAGAAAAAAGTGATTTGGTTTATATAGATGAGGCAGATAATCAAGAAAAAGAATTAGCTGATATCATTTTAAGAGTTGGTAATTATATATTTACTATACAAATAAAAGAAATGGATGATACAAGTAAAGATATACAAAAATGGTTGGATAAAAAAGTCTACAGAAATGCTAAAAACCAAACAAAAGAAACATGTAAAAGGATTTTTTATGATATAAAATTTAAGAATACAGAAAATAGAGATATATTAGATAATGTTGATAAATGTACTATTATACCAATTATTATTTTTGATGTTAAAGAAAAAGAAATAAAATATAAAAAAATATATGAAACAAAGGATGGAAAGTTGTTAATTCATATATTTGATTTAAAAGATTTCAAGTATTTATGCCAAAAAATTATTTGCCCTATGGAAATGGTTAGATACATAGATGAACGAAAGAATTATGTAAGACTGCCAATAGTTTCATTAAAAAAAGATAATCAGATAATGGTAGTTAAGACATGGAATGAAAAAGCAATGATAGATCTATATTATAAAAAATATGATTTAGATAAAATAGAAAGAATTAAACTACTAAAATTTAATACTTATCTAGCTTTATTTGAAGAACACTGCGTTAATAACAAAGATAATTATGAAATTATGATAAAAAAAATGAGTCAGTTTTATGCAAGAAAAATAGATTGTCTTATAGAAAGATTAGATTTAATAATTGAAAAAGCTTTTAAGGATGAATGGTATTATAATAGCTATATAATTGATAATCAGCAATGTGTGTTATTTATGTCAATACCTAAAGATAAATTAGATATCAATTATATTAATTTTATAAGTAATTTATTTATGCATAAGTTTAAAATAAAAAATGTATTAACAATTATAAGCCATGCAATTACAAAAGATAATTATGAATTAGATTTTGCTTTGGTTGACTATGATGAAATTGATTCAAAACTATTTGAGGAAACATTAAATAAAAATTATTTAAATTTTTGGGATACTAAATTAAATAAAAAATGCTGATATAAAAAAAGGCGGGATCAATATAAAATCTCGACTATTTTAATTAGTTTTAACAGTAAGAAATTCTTCCGTAACATTAGCTACATCCTTAAACTCATCTTCAAAGAAATGAGAATAAATTCTATTAGTAGTTTGCACACTTGAATGACTTAACATTTCTACTAATAATCTGAGTTTGAATCCCTTTAGAAATTAATCGTTTAAATTGCAAAAACTGTCAAGTACTTATATTTTATTTAAAAAACCTTATAAAAAAATTGTATAAATGGTAAAATTAAATTACCGTTTATTAGATAAATAAAAAGACACATAATTAAACTTATGATACAATGTTGGTGACCAAACTAACATTGAAAGGAAAGAATAATTATGTGTCATACAAATAATATCACAAAAGAAAGAAAATGTAAACACCTAGAATATAGTGAGAGATTATCTATTGAAAGATGGTGGAATAGAGATAAACGTACAAAAGTTGAGATTGCTGAGCTTTTAGATAGGACTGAAAAAACAATAAGAAATGAAATAGAAAGAGGATTAGTAAAAAATCTAACAACAGAATTAATAGAAATATGGGTATATAGTGCAGATGTAGCTCAACAAAAATATGAATATTATTTAAAAGCTAAAGGTCCTAAATTAAAAATAGATAATGACTATGAGTTAAAAGAATATATTGAAAGATCAATTAAAGAGGACAAAAAATCACCAAGAACGCAAGTATATTATGCTCATCCATATCGTTGAGGAGAACGAGGAAGTAATGAAAATGCAAATAGATTAATAAGAAGATTTATACCAAAAGGAATTGATATAACACCAATTTCAGAAGAATATATACAAAAGATAGAAGATTGGATAAATAATTATCAAGAGCTATGTTTAATTATAAAAGTACCAACGAAATCTTAAGTGAAATATGTGCATAATAAACCGGAAATTTATCATTGCCATTTATATTCAGATTTAGAAAATAAAAGAGTACGGAATGGCTATTATAAAAACTAGCTGGGAAAAAGCAAATGAAGATGAAGAAAAAAATAACTATGCATCAATTATACTATCTGGATTTGTTCAAAAAGAATATGATTCAAATATCTTGCCAGGAAAATACTTATATCATAGATGCCATTTAATTGGATGGAATATTGGGGGAATAGATGTAGACGAAAGAAATTTGATAACAGAGACACGAGATTTTAATGTAAAAGTAATGAAAACATTTGAGGACAGAGTTTATAATTATTTAAAACAAAATCAAACAAATCATGTGCTATATAGAGTAACGCCATATTTTGAAGGAAATAATAAATTAGTAAATGGGGTTAATATAGAAGCATATTCTATTGAGGATAGTGGAAGACTACATTTTAACTTTTATGTATATAATGCGCAAAAGGAAATTGTTATTGATTATGCAACAGGAGAAAGTAAATTAGCAGAATAGGAGGCAAAACTTTGGATTTAAATTTATTTAATAACAGAAAGATTAATAATGATATTCCAAATAAAAATAATGATTTAATAAATACATTTATTGAAGAATTAAAAAATGCGCTTAAAAATATCATGAATGAAGGTATGGAAATGAATCAGAAAAAATATATATCAAATAAACTTAATTTAACTAAAGAAAATAATATTTTAGAAGAATATAATTTATATGAAACTAAAAAGATTTTTCTAGATAATAAAAGTTGGAAAGGAAATGATTTAGCTTAGATAATGGATGATAAATCTGTTTGTTTGTCAGAACATGGAGACGGTGGACCATATTTTATAAATGCAATAGACTTACCAAAGGATGCAAAGACCGGAGAAGTATATGAAAAAATAGATGAATAATTTATGAAAACATTAATGAAAAATAATTATGAGTAACATTAATAATACAAAAATATAAAATATAATAATAGTAATTACTTAAGTAGTTGCTATTTTTTGTGATAATTGGTATAAATAAAAAACATATACTGGAAAATAAAAAAACACTCATAACCCGAAGGTCTACACTCACACAAATCACCATTAAAAAACAAAACTGCATCCAATTAATCTTACACAAAAATAACAAAAATTATATGATATAATAAACAAAACAACGATATAAAAACATTTGAAAAAAGAAAAATAGAAAGAAATATAAAAAAAAGAAAACAAAATATGCAATTATAGGGTAAGAATAAAAAATGGAGCAAAATATGGAAATATTTGAAATAAAATCTAAAATATTAAAAAAATATCACTTAGTAAACGGACAAAAAATTACAATAAAACAACTTAAGGAAATTTCAAAAAACGAAAAAATTGAATTAAAAGATTTAATATTAATATTAAACTGTTATAAAAATGCAAAATATAAAAATCTAGAATCTTGGACTACTATAAAAATAAAACAAGAATATACAAAAAGAGAAATAGTAAACCTAATAAAAATTGAGTTAAAATATCTACTGCAATATGGCAGTCGAATGTATAGTAAGAAAGAATTAAACAATGTATGTCAAAAATATAGAATCAATATTGATGACTTTTTAACCTATGTATATAAATATAAAATTTGCTATTATGAAAATGCTTATATTCTATCAATGAATAAAAATGGAATTTGGATAGGAGAAAATACAAAATTATCAGTTGAATTTTTGAATGATAATTATTGGAAACTATATAAAAAAGTAGAAAAGATTGCAAATAAAATGTCAATTCTGTACAATTCTAAAATAACAAAAGATGAAATGATAGATGTAGGAATAAATTATATTTTAGACCAGGGAAGAATAGAAAAAAATATGTCTTTTAATAATGAAAGAGCTATTGGAAAATTAGTTTATAAAGCAAAATACAAAATGTTAGAAAAAGTAATAAAAGCATTCAAAGAAAGTAATTTGGATGATATCATGGATTTTGTAGGAGATTACGATAAAGTAGAACAAAAGAGTAAAATAGATAATTGGTTATATCCAATAAAATGGAAAAAAATTGAAAGAATAATTATTGATAGTATTCAAACAAATATAGAAGAAATTATAAAAAATAGAAAGCGCGGACTGTGTATGCTAGCTAAAAGACTAAATATGGAGTATAAAGAACTTTATCAAAACATAGAAAATATTTCTGAAAAATTAATAAAAGGAAATAAGGCAAAGGTTTGCAGAGATGGAAGGATAGTGATTATGAATGAATAAATATAAAATAAAAGGTACTAAAGTAACAGATGAAATAATAAGAATATTTGAAGAAAATAGTTTAAAAGTAATGACAATTAAAGACATGAGAAGTGTTGTAAATAAAATAATTATAGTAGGTATCTTTTATTTTTGTATTTCTTTTATATTAGAAAAAATACCATTAGCCAATCTAATATTCTTAGCTATTTTTATATTCGTAACTATTGGATATATGTTTATCAAATTTAATAATATTTTATATTTTAGAAGTAAGAAAATAGGAAGTAAACCATATAAAATTTTTTCAAAGAATAAATATTATGAAATTAACAAACATAATAGAAAAATAATTTCAAAGAGTGAAGTTAAATTAATAAAAAAGATTTTAAAAAATAATAATATGTATAATGTTGAATGTATGAAAGAATTAAGAGAGTATTTTAAATATAACAAGAAGACCGATAAATATGATGAAACAGGATTTGCACAAATAGTAGTAGGAATGTATGCTATTCCAATTACTTTTAATATAATTAGCATATATACTGCAATAAGTAAAAATGAATTGCCAAAAAATATCATAGATATTGGATACATTATAATTTTTTCTATTACAATAGTTGCAATTATATATATAATATATCTTATAAAGAAAATAAAAATGTTATCAATTACTAATTCGTATACATATCCAACTTTTATAGAGACTTTAACTGAATTTATTATATTAGAATCTAAAGAGTATAATAAATATCACAAAAATAATACAATTACAAGAAAAGTATAGAAATATCAACAATAAGTGATATAATTGTAAAAAATTATTTAATGTTAAATCAATATGGAAAATATAAAAAATAAATAAAAGGAGCAATTATGGAAAATCAAGAATACATAGAATATACATACAAACATAGAAAAATAGTTATATATTTAGCAAAGAAATATGTAAAAAAAGATAAAGAAAAAGTATTAAAGCAAATAGAAAATCATGACATAGATAAACTTTTTGCTTATTTATTTTACAACAAAAAAGATGTATCAAAAATACATAGAAACTCATCTTCACACCATCAAAATGAACTAGAAAAGAACAATATAGATTATATAGAAATGGTGCTAGATTGGGAAAGTGCAAGATATACAAAGCCAGATAAACCGTTAAACGCATATGATACTTTATACAAATATTATCCTAATATGGAAGAAAAAATCTTACCAATATTAAAAGAATTTGGAATAGATAAAACTAATTTGCCAATGGAAGAAGATGTATTAAAGTATGCGAATAGTATAAAAAATGTAACAATCGATGAAATAAAGAATGAGATGATAGAGTATATAAAGAACATTTGAAAATATAAAATCTATGTAGGAAAGGTAATTACATATGTGTAACATATATAATATTTTTGATAAAATGCAATTTATAGAAGAAGTAGCAACCTTAGAATATGAAGAATGGGCAGATAATAAAGAAAATAATAAAGAACAGAGAATTGCAAAAAAAATAGAAAAAATAAAATTAAATTTTAAAGATGAAAATTTTTGTAAATTGATATTATTAAAAGATAATGAACTAATTGGATTTATTTCGATTTTTCCAAATGATTGTGATGAGTGCAGAGATTTAACACCATGGTATTCAACGATGTATGTGAAAAAAGAATATAGAGGTCAAGGATATTCAAAAATACTAAATGATGCAATTTTAAAAGAAAGTAAAAAGAGAAATTATAAAGAAATCTTTTTAAAGACTAAACTAAATAATTATTACGAAAAGTTTGGTGCTAAATTTATTAAAAAATTAAATAATGGTGAAAAACTATACAAATTTGAGTTATAATTATATATAAATAAAATTTTTAATTATTATAAAAGAAAAGGAGTAAAAACATGGATATAACTTTAGATGTAGAAGAGTACAAACTAAATATAAGAGCAGCAGGAGTAATAATACATAACGGAAAAATATTAGCACATAGAAATATCGATTCCGATCATTACGCATTAGTTGGTGGAAGAGTGCAAATTGGAGAAAATTCAGCCAAAACAGTGAAAAGAGAAATGCAAGAAGAATTAGGAAAAAATATTGAAATAACAGGATATATAGCAACTATAGAAAACTTTTTTGAAATGAAAGGTTCAAAATATCATGAAATATTATTTGTACATCAAGCGGAATTTATAAATGATGAGGATAAGGAAATAGAATACACTCTTAAAAATAAAGAAGGAAAAGACTATTTACAGTATGAGTGGTTAGATTTGAACAAAATAGAAGAGTATCCATTATATCCCAAAGCAATACAAACTATATTAAAAGAACAAAAATTTCCAACACACAAAATAAATGATGAATTATAGATATAAAGTTATAGTTGAAGAAATAAAGTAATTACCAAAAAGTAATTGCTTTATTTTTTATAAATTATTACAAATTTCGACAAATTTTGTAGACATATATAGATAAAATAGAAAAAATAAAAATAGAAAGGAACAAAAAATGGAAAAAAGAAAAATGAAAGAATTAGAAATATTAGATGATAAAGGAATGTTAGACTACACAATAATACCAAACTATAAAATAAAAGAAGAATTTATAACTGAAAATGAATTAAAGCTATATAAAGTATTAAAAAAAGTAGCATATGAATTAAAATTAGACATATTTACACAAGTAGCGCTAAATAGAATACTAGAAATTAATAATAGAAGAAAACAACAACAATTAAGAAATAGAATCGATAGAAAAAGTATAGATTTTGTTTTATATGATGAAAAAACAAAAAAGATAGTGTGTTGTATAGAATTAGATGACTCAACACATGAAAGAGAAGAAAGAATAGAAAGAGATTTATTTTTAGATAAAATATTTAAAGATACAATAAAATTAATAAGAATAAAAGTACAGAATTATTATGATTATAACAAAATATTAAATATGATAAAAGACTAACTTTTAACACTTACTCCCACCTAAACTCCATTAAAAATGTGAAAATTTTGTGAATTTTAGCACTCTACTATTGACACTGCTAAAAACAGATGTATAATATTTATGAAAATGATAAATAATACTTATCATAAATATGTGCCACTCCCATCAAGTGTCAACACATAAATAAAAATTAAAGGAGTTGATTTTTATGATGATGATACCAAGAAGACATGATTTTGATTTATTTGATGACGTGTTTGGAGATGCATTTTTTAACGAGGGAGAAAGTAAGCTAATGAAAACAGACATTAAAGAGAAAAAGGATAAATATGTGATAGACATTGACTTACCAGGATACGAAAAAGAAGGAATAAAATTAAACATTCAAGATGGATATTTAACAGTCCATGCATCAGTAAATAAAGATGAAAAAGATGAAGAAAAAGGTAAATTTGTACGTAGAGAAAGATTTTCTGGAGAATGTTCTAGAAGCTTCTATGTTGGAGAAAATGTAACTGAAGATGAAATCAAAGCTAAATTTAAAAACGGAACATTAACAATCGAAGTTCCTAAAAAAGAAGAGAAAAAAGAATTGCCAGAAAAGAAATATATTCCAATTGAGTAAAATTTAAAACAAAATATACATTGAATAAACAAACTAAAAGAGATACCAAATAAGGTATCTCTTTTAACATGGAAATTTAGTTATTATTTAAATAATCTAAAATTCTATAAAATTCTTCGACATGATTATCTAAAAATTCATTAGTAGAAATAAGATGCTTAATTTTATCAATAGATAGCCATTTAACAGATTCAACTTCTTCTTCCTGAAGTGTTAGAATATCTGTAGAGAAGTCCTTTTTTATATAATATATATCGAAAAAAACTTTATCTATATCATCTCTACCAGAATAAACTAAATTTAATTCATCTTCGTTGACCTTTAAACCAATTTCTTCATTAATTTCAGTCATCATAGCTTGAATACTTGTTTCTCTAGTTTTTGCGTGACCGCCGGTTGAACCATACTTACTACCTTTTTGGATACTTCTTTTTTGGATTAAAAATTCACCTTTAGAATTCTGCATAAAAGATAAAACAACTAAAATAAATTTGCCGTCTGGAATAGAATCTCCTTTATAAATAGTTTCTCCAGTTAAATTTCTATTAATATCATATAAGTCTCTTTTTTCCATACAATATATCTCCTAATAATATTATGAAAAAATTATAACATATAAACACAAAAAAATAAATAATAAAAAAATATAAAAAGGACTTGAAAATTATGTAAATTAATGCTAAGATAAAAGAGTAACAAGTTGATTTTGTTTTATGTCGTAAAGGAGAAGCAATATGGAAAAGACAGATTTAGGAAAATTTCACGGCATGCGGATTGTGTCGGATATGGATCAAAAGCAGACAAAAAATAAAGGAGTACTTGAACTTACTTCAGAGTCTAACTTGGTTTACAGAGAATATGATGAAAACATGTATGATGTGAATACATTGGAGGTTGATCTATTTGAAGGAATGAAAAATGGAAAGATGACTGAAAGCAATTGTGTCGGTGGAATAATAAGACAGATTGGTAAAGGTTATCACATTTTGATTAGTGAATCTGTAGTTAATCTGATTAAGAACGTTACTCAAAATTAAAAAAAAATCCAGTTTAGAAATTTCTAAACTGGATTTTTTGTATAAATTATAAAAAAGCTTTTAATAATCCACATCAAATGATATAATTGTGGAAATATAAATCAAAAAGGAGAATAAGATGATAATATTTGGAATTGATATAAGAATATATTTTTTATTATTTATGACATATGCAATATTAGGATGGTGTATGGAAGTAACATGCAAACTAATTCAATATAAAAGATTTATAAATAGAGGATTTCTAATAGGACCATATTGTCCCATATATGGCTATGGAGCAATATTAATAACATTTTTATTAAAAAAATATACAAATGATCCAGTAATATTATTCTTTATGGCAATAATAATATGTGGAACACTAGAATATTTAACAAGTTATTTTATGGAAAAAATATTTAAAGCAAGATGGTGGGATTATAGTCAAAAGAAATTTAATATTAATGGAAGAGTATGTTTAAATACAATAGTTCCATTTGGATTATTAGGACTATTTATCATGTATGTTTCTAATCCATTCTTTATTAGTAAAATACAACTATTACCAGAAATATGGTTAAATATACTATTTTGGACGCTTTTAATAATATATATTGTAGATAATATTGTATCTGGAATAGTAATTAGATATGTAAAAAAGACAGAAAAAATTGTAGGAAAAGACTTAGACAATACAGAGGAGATAACCAAAAAAGTAAAAGAAGTATTACAAAACAAATCTGTATTACACAGAAGATTGTTAAATGCTTATCCTAGTTTAGAAGCGGTTAAAATTAAAATAAAAGAGAAAAAAGAAGAAATAAAGGAAAAAGTAGAAGAGCAACGTGAGGAATTTACAAACAAAGTGGAACAACAAAAGAAAGAATTTGAGAATAAGGTAGAAAATCAAAAGAGAGAAGTTGAAAATAAAGCACATGAAGTAGCTAAAAAAATAGAGATAAAACGAAAAATAGAAAGGATGAAGAATAATGAGAATTATATTAGCATCACAATCTCCAAGAAGGAAAGAACTAATGGAAGCAATAACAAAAGATTTCGAAATAATAGTAAGTAATGCAGATGAAAAATTAGAAGAAGGATTAACAATAGAAGAACAAGCAAAAAATATATCTTACCAAAAAGCAAAAGCAGTATTTGATAGGACTGAAGGAAATAGAGTAATAATAGGCTCAGATACAATGGTTGTAAAAAATAACCAAATATATGGTAAGCCAAAAACTAAAGAAGAAGCAAAAGAAATGATAAAAATGTTAAAAAATACAAAACATATAGTTTATACTGGACTTGCAATACTAGAAGAAAAAGATGGAGAATATAAAGAAATTTTAGATTGTGATACTGCAGAGGTGTATTTTAGAGATATGACTGAAAAAGAAATAGAAGACTGGGTTAATTCAGGAGAAGCAATGGACAAAGCTGGGGCATATGCAGTACAAGGAAAGTTTATGGTATTTATAGATAAAATAGAAGGAAATTATCAAACAGTAATGGGACTTCCAGTTCATAAATTATATGATCATTTAAAAAGATTAGGAGCAATAGAAAATTAATTCACAATCCTTTCATAAAATTGTTACTAAACGAATAAAAATTCATCAAGAAAAAGACATATTTAAATAGTACAATTTAAACAGTGAAAGGAAGTGAATGCCTATAAGATATAAAAAAATAAAAGAAAGACAATGTGATTAGTTAATACATAAATAAAAAAAGCAAAGCATTAGAAAATATTTCTAATGCTTTTTATAGTTATACTTTTTTTCATATAATTCTTTTGCAACTTCAGGGTTATGAGGACCATTAAAGTCCTTTATTGGAGCAAATTCGTCATTAGAATCTACTCTTAACAAAGTAATATCATCAAATAAAGAAAATGCATCAAATATAAAAGTTTCGAACTTAAAAGTATTAGGCGATTCAGGGACTTGTTTCATACCTTCATCATTTACAAAAGTATTTTTCTTAAAAGCTCTATGGTAAGGTAGAGAAATATTACAAATTTTTTCTATAGCATGCACATTAAACAAGTGAGCTAATATGTTTGTTTCTCTATATAAATAATTACCATTTTTATTTTTTGCACTTTTCATAGAATCTGTTAAATGACAGCAATTTATAATTGATGGTTTTCCATTTCTTTTAGCAAATATCCAATCTTTTGAATTAGGGTCTTCTTTTAATAAAGTTTTGGAAGCTATTAACGTATTTTCTTCAATTGTTAAACCTAAGAGTAGTGGATCAACTATTTTTAATAAAACATTATCAACCCCACTAAAAGAAACCCATTCTATATTTTTATTTTTCATATCATCTAAAATGCCACATTTTTTCATAGACTCAAAAACATCACCATTTCCATTAGATGCTTCTTTTACTTTATAAGTTTCTTCTAATAACAAATTCCCGAGAAGTATCTATTAAAGGTAATTGAGACTGAGTAAAAAATTTAATGCTGTCTTTAGGATAATCAAAATAATTTTTCTTTTCAAAGAAATCTTTTGTTTCTTTATCATTGTAAATGCTAGTCATTATATACCATGGAATTGTAATATTATACTTATGTTTAAAATCTTTTAAATTATCACATAAAATTTCAAAAAGAGATTTTTTTGGAATTATATCAAGTTCAAAAGTTCCCTTAGGTCCTTTGTATCCAAGTCTAGTGCCTTGACCACCAGCTAAAGTTACTACAGCATATTTATTCTCTAAAATTTTATTAAGACCTACTTCTTCATAATTCAAAGTTTCTTTATTACTTAAATCGTCTTTTATTTTGTATGGTAAAGGTTCAATTAAATTATGCGGAATTACTTCATCTTTTTTTGAATTTTCATATAAATTAAAGATTTGTTCAAAATTAATTGAACATATTTGATTAACTAAAAAATTTTTTTCATCTGTATCTAAATCTTCATAAAAGCTTAGCAAGTGTTCTTGATTATATTTTTTTACAATCGCTTTAGCTTTCTCATAATTTTTTATCATATAAATCACCATAAAAACTTTTTATATATAATATACAGCAAATAACAAATTAGTGATTTGCTGTTCGCAAAGACTTAATAATAATGTCTTTATTAGGCATATCTGAATCATCTAAATAAGCTATTTCTTTTTCAATGTCATAAGGTAATCTAACTAATGTAAATGAAATAGAAGAAAGTTTCTTAGAATCTAATTCGCCCTCCAAAATCATATAAGAAGCCATTGTAGAAAATTTAGATGTAGGTTCAATATCTTTGGATTCATTCATCATTTCTACAGGAACTCCTACACTTCCAACATTAAAAATAGTTTTATTTTTAAATCTGTATATGTTAGGTGTATGTAAATGACCATATCCTATAATATCTGGAATTGGGTCTTTGTCAGTTTTACCAATAAACTCAGTATTTTTAAATAAGTCATTAGGATCTGTAATTATTTTATTAAAGTAAATAGTATCTGAGTTTTGATACATAGGATTAAATATATGTTCTAAGCTAATAGGAGAGGCATGAAATAAACGTATTAAATGTCCGCTCATATAAAATTCATAGCTAACTGGTAAATTATAAAGATAATTAGCTCTTTTTTCGCCTATTCTATCACGGCTCCAAAATCTACCATATTCAATGCCTGGTCTACAAATAATTTCATCGCAATTTCCAAGAAGCATAACTTCGCACTTATCATGTAATATGTCAATTACTTTATCTGGATTTGCACACTTAATAACACTATCACCAAGGCAATAGATTTTAGAAATACCTCTTCTTTCTATATCATTAATAACAGTATTTAAAGCTGTTAAATTTCCATGTACATCTGATAAAATAGCAATTCTCTCCATAATAAACTCCTTTAATTATAGATAAATTATACTATAAGAAAAAATTATTTACAATATAATAAAAATATTTTAAATAAAATGAATTACTTTTTTTATTTAGTGCTATACTAAAATAAAAATTACATAAGGGAGGATTAAAATGACAGAAAAAGAAGAACAACTAAATATAAGAGAAAAATATGGAGAATATAATGTATTAAAATTAGAAGAATTTATACAAAAAAACAATATAAATATTGAAAAAGGATTGGAAGAAGAGAAGGTTCAAGAATCTATTCAAAAACATGGGAAAAATGAAATAAAAAAAGGAAAGGTAAAAAAATGGTATAACTATCTTTGGGAAAGTTTTACAAGTCCATTTAATTTAATATTACTAGGAATAGCAGTAGTATTGAGCTATACAGACATATACTTAACTACGCCTCCAAATTATTCAAATATAATAGTAATTATATTATTAATAATTATTAGTACTCTATTAGATTTTTTTGAAGTTTATCGTTCAAATAAAGCAGCTGAAAAATTAAAAAGTTTAGTAGAGACAAAAACAACAGTAATAAGAAATAATAAAGAAATAAAAGTACCATTAAACGAAGTAGCAGTAGGAGATATAATTGTATTATCAGCAGGTGATATTATTCCAGCAGATAGCAGAATAATAGAAGCAAAAGACTTATATGTAACACAATCATCTTTAACAGGAGAATCAGAACCAACTAAAAAAGTAGTAAATTCACAAAATGAAACTATAGATAATATAGAATTTATTACAGATTTAGATAACATATGCTTTATGGGTACAAATGTTATGAGTGGATATGCAAAAGCAGTTGTCGTTTATGTAGGAGATGAGAGCTATTTTGGAAAAGTAGCTAATAATATAAAATCGGGCAAACCAAAAACATCATTTCAAAAAGGAATGGAAAATGTAAGCAAGCTTTTAATAAAATTTATGCTTATAATGATACCAATAATATTTTTAATAAATATAACAAAACATGGACCATTAGTTGCATTTACTTTTGCAGTAGCAATAGCAATAGGAATTACGCCATTGTTATTACCAGTTATCTTATCTTCAAGCTTAGCAAAAGGTGCAACAAGAATGTCTAAGAAAAAGACCATTATAAAAAAATTAGACGCAATACAGAGCTTTGGAGCAATGAATATTTTATGTACAGATAAAACAGGAACATTAACAGAGGACAAAATTGTATTAGAAAAATATTTAGACATAAAAGGTCAGGAAGATAAAAGAATATTAAAACATGTATTTTTAAATTCATATTTTCAAACAGGACTAAAAGGAAACATAGATGTAGCAATAATAAATAGAGCTCAAAAAGAAGGAATAAAAGAAATTTCTAATAACTATAAAAAAATAGATGAAATTCCATTTGATTTTTCAAGAAGAAGACTGTCAGTAATAGTTTCTGATGGAAAAAAACAACAATTAATAACTAAAGGTGCAATAGAAGAAATTTTGTCAATATGTACAATGGTAGACTACAAAGGAGAAGTAACACCTCTTACAAATGAAATAAAAACTAATATAAAAAATATAGCAAAAGATTTGAACAAACAAGGGTTAAGGGTCTTAGGAGTTTGCCAGAAAAATGATATAAAAAATATAGAACAATTTACAGTAAAAGACGAAAGTAAAATGGTATTGTTAGGATTTGTAGGATTTCTAGATCCTCCAAAAGAAAGTGCAAAAGAAGCAATAAAAAAATTAAATAAAAATGGAATTAGAGTAATAGTTTTAACAGGAGATAATGACTATGTAACAAAGGCAATTTGTGAAAAAGTTAATATTAATACAAATAAAATTGTACTAGGAAATCAAATAGATAAATTATCAGACATAGCTCTGTTGAGGCTTTTAAGAACAACAAACGTATTTGCAAAATTATCACCAATACAAAAGGCAAGAATAGTAAGAGTATTGAATCAAGCTGGAAATGTTGTAGGTTATATGGGAGATGGAATAAATGATAGTCCATCACTTACAAATTCTGAAGTTGGAATATCAGTAGACACAGCAGTCGATATAGCTAAAGAAACAGCAGATATAATACTTTTAGAAAAAGATTTAAACGTTTTAAATGATGGAGTAATAGAAGGAAGAAAAACATTTGGAAATTTAATGAAGTATATAAAAATGGCTGCAAGCTTTAACTTTGGAGAAGTAACATCAATATTAATTGCTAGTATTTTTTTACCTTTCTTTCCAATAACTCCAATACAGTTATTAGTACAAAGCTTAATTTATGATGTAGGGCAATTATCACTTCCGATGGATAATGTAGATGAAGAATATTCAAAAAAACCGAGAAAGTGGAATATGGATAGCTTAAAGCATTTTATGTTGTGGATGGGACCAACTAGTGCAATATTTGATTTATTAATTTTTTCAACATTGTGGTATGTATTTAAAATTAGAGAAGAACAAGCAGCGCTATTTCAAACTATATGGTTTTCATATGGAATAATATCAAATTTAATAGGACTTCATATTATAAGAACTGCTAAAAAACCATTTATTGAAAGTCATGCATCGAAAACAGTATATTTATTTACAATTACAATTTGTGCCATTGCTATATTAGTTCCATTTACCTTTGTAGGAAAATTTATAGGACTAGTTCCATTAACACCAATTTTAATATTATTTATCTTCACAGTTCCAATTTTGTACTGCATATTAGCAATAAATATAAAGAAATTATATATAAAAAAATATAAAGATTGGATATAAAAAAGCAAGAGTGAAAATGATTCACTCTTGCTTTTGAGTATATTAATCTCTATTAATAATAGAAGAAATATACTCTTGTGCAGAAGGCGTAATTTTTGAAAATGTCCAAAAATCACTACTTTCATCCTTCGTGCATTCAAGCTTCGTTAAAATGTCAAGTGTAGCCTGGTTAATGATTTTCATAATGTCCGGATCTGCATCATAAGAATGAATAGACATATATACCTTAGGTCTAAAATCATAAGTACGGTGTGGGTCCATAGTAAGCCAAATCATTCCTCCGACAATAATGTCTTCTAACAAACTACTACTTCTTGATGGATCAAGTAATCTAGGATCTACTACGTCAAAAGCCATCCGAATACCATGAGGAGACTTGTCGTAATTTGGATCATGATTGTATCTAATTTGACCCAAGAAACGGCTAGAACTCCTCTCTATTATATCGAGATAGATGGTAGGTGTAGGGGAATCCTTTTTCCGGTCGATGGTAGCTACTTTAAAGAATACTTTTCCACAATGTTGAAGCATATAGATATCTCCTTTCAAATTAAAAATTATTTAATTGTAACTAAAACATAATATCAAACATTATGTAAAATGTCAATAAATTTCTTGAAAAATAGTACGTCTTTAAAAAATAAGATACAAAAGAATAAGCGTAATTTATATTAAAAGTATAAAATTACTTGAGTTATGTTAAATGTTGTGTTATATTAATTAGCAGTAACATGTCAATTAAAATAATTTGTTGAAGGAGGACACTATGAAACGGGACACATTACAAAGTTATTTTAAAAGTCTATGCAATAGCTTTTATATTGCATATGCAGAAGTAAAACGGTTAGAAAAAGAACTAGAAGAGGTAGATTCAACAGTTGAAGAAAAAAACTTGGAAAAGGTGAAAGAAGTATTGACAGCAATGAGAGATACTGAGAGTCCAATTTATAAGTACATTAGCTTTAAGTATACAGAGGCAGAACTGGAGCTAGAAAAGGCAGAATTAGAACTAATTATTCATCAAAAATATGAAAAAATAAAAAATATAGAAGAAGAAAAGAGTCCTTGGTCTAAATGGATGTGGGATTTAAGAGGACAAATTTATAGAACTTTGTTACAGATAAAAAGGGAGAAGCAAACAATAATTGTTACCTCAAAAGAGGAAGTGTATGCACTCATGCTTATTTATCGCGAAGAAGGATTAATAAATGTGTTAGAAATTAAAGAAGAATATTTAACATCATTTCCTAAAAACGATAAAGTTTGTAGCAATTTTTTAGAAATTTATTTGAGTAAAAATGAAGAAAGAATGAAAGAATTCTGCTTAGAAAATGTCTAACCTAAAACACCATTTGCATTTAAATAAGTGCAGATGGTGTTTTTATATCAGAATTTTAGATCTGATTTAACAAGACCTTTGAATAAGGCGACAATTATAAAATAAAAAACAACAAATAATAAAATTTGTATAATTAATTCAAAAACAGAATTGCAACAAAATCCTTTAACAATAAAATTTAACAAAACGAGAGATAATCCAGGTTTAAAAATCCAATTAACAAAATCAAATTTAATTTTAGTTTCCTTTATTAACAAACATAAACTAACAAGACCATTTAAAATTTCACTTACAAACAAAACAACAATATATCCTTTAATTCCTTGTATAGGAAGTAAAAAATATATTAAAGTAACACTAATTAATAAATCTAAAATATTAATTCCCATAACAGAGACTTGTTTATCAAGTCCCTTTAAAATTCCATCAACTACATTATCAACATACATAAGAACAACTAAAGGAGATAAAATTTTTATAAAAATAGAAACTCCTTCATCCTTATAAATGTAAAAAGAAAGTTTATCAGAGAAACACCAAAAAATTCCCATAATTAAAAAAGAAAAAATAAAGCAGAATTTTAGAATTTTACAAATAGCAAAATTAATCTTTTCAAAATTTTTTTTAGCATTCAAATAAGAAAATTCAGGAATAAGAAGCATACTAAAAGAAGAAATAAAACTGCAAGGAAACATTATAAGAGGCATAGCCATACCATTTATAATACCATATTTAGATAAGGCACTTTCACAAGAAAGACCAGATTTCTCTAAACGAGTAGGAATTAAAATTTGTTTTAAAGTAGAAAGACCAGAGCGAATGTATGAGGTAAAAGCTATAGGAAGAGTTATTTTTAAAATCTGCTTAGTAAAAGAAAATCTTTTGTCAAATGTGGAAGTATTATTTTTAAAATCGTTTTTATAAAAAATAAAAAGTGCAAAAAAAGATAATATTTCAGATATACAGCTACCAAGAACAAGACAGATACAGGTATATTCAATATTGTCTGTAGAAAAAATACTCATAAAAAATAGTATAAAACTAATTTTTAGAATTTGTTCAAAAACTTGGCAAATAGCAGTTTTCTTTACATTGCGAATAGCAGAAAAGTACCCATTAATGCTACAACTCATAGCTAAAAAAGGTAGGCTGACACCCATAAGTTTAAGACAAAAAGAACTTACTTTTTCATGTAAACAATAAATAGAAATAAAAGGTGCAAGAAAATATAAAACTAAAAAAGCAACAGTTCCAGTAATAAAACTATATAATATACATTTTCTAACAGCAAATTTAATGTGTCTATCATTTCCAAAAGCTAACTGTTCAGAGACAATTCTAGAAGTAGCAAGATGAATTCCAGAACTTGCAAAAGTAACAAAAAGCATATATACAGACATAATTAAAGAATATACGCCAACGGCTTCACTACCTATTTTATTAGAAATATATATACCAAAAAACATACCTATACTTCTTAAAAAAAGAGAAGTAACAGTAAGCAGAAATCCATTAAATAAAAATAACTTAACTTTTCTCAAAAAATCACCTAAATAATTTTATGAAGTAAAAATAAAAAAATGACGTATCTTTTAACTATGTCACAAATTGTAACATTTTCCCAATTGGGGACTGTCCCTAATTGGAAAAGTAATCACAAAAAGTATCTCATTTTTATAAAATATATAAACTACAAAAAGAGAGGTGAAAATATGAAAAATATAAGAAAAATACTTGTAAGTGTACTAATAGTAATTACCATGCCAATGTATGTGTTAATAGCACCAGTATATGCGTTTGGACCATCCAGTTCAAATATATATGAAGGAATAGATGTAAGTGGTTGGCAAGGAAATATAGACTATAAGCAAGTAGTAAATAGTGGCATACAAATTGTATATATGAAAGCAAGTGAAGGAACAAACTTTGTGGATCCCTATTTTAATCAAAATTATTCTAATGCAAAAGCAAATGGGTTAAAAGTTGGATTTTATCATTATTTAACAGCAAGAAGTATAAATGATGCAATAAAACAGGCAAATTTTTTTGTATCTACAATTTCAGGAAAGACACCAGATTGTAGATTAGCAATGGATTTTGAAAGCTTTGGAAGTTTGAATAGAAAAGAAATAAATGAAATAGGCCTAACTTTTATGAAAACAGTAGAAAATTTAAGTGGTAAAAAAATGGTTATATACAGTGACACAAGCAATGCTTCCAACGTTTTTAGTGGAGAACTTACAAATTATCCAATATGGGTAGCTCAATATGAAGTACAAGAGCCTACATCAAATGGAAATTGGAATAATTGGATAGGGTGGCAATACACAGATGCAGGGGAAATATCAGGAATAAATGGGTATGTAGATAGAGATAAATTTACAGAAGAAATATTATTAAACGAAAGTTCAGAAATTCCATTGCCTGATAATACAAATAAACCATCAGCAGGAGGAACGACAACAATAATTATACAAAGAGGAGATACTTTAAGTAGAATAGCTATAAAGTATAATACAACAGTGCAAAGACTTGTAGAATTAAATAATATAGCAAACCCAAATTTAATTTATGCGGGAAATACACTAATAGTACCAAGTGGAGAAGTTGAATCAGATACAGATGGAAACTCAACTTCAGGGCAAACTATTTATATTGTTCAAAGAGGAGATACATTAAATAAAATAGCTTTAGAATTTGGAACAACAGCAAGAGCAATAGCAGAGGAAAATAATATAAGAAACATAAATTTAATATATGTAGGTCAAAGATTAATAATACCAACCCATAGATATGACTTAAATCATACACTATATAAAATACAATACGGAGATACTCTTTGGTCAATATCAAGAAGATATGGAGTACCAATTGCTACAATAGTAAGATTAAATAGAATTCAAAATCCAAATTTAATATATGCAGGTACAACAATAAGAATATAAAAAGCACCAAAAGACATTTAACGACATAAAATATTATATAACATAAAAATGAACAAAAAAGAAACAGACGAGCTAAAAGTAATGTTTCAAAAAGTTCATGAAAGTAGGTGCAATATGAAAGATATTTTAAAAGTAAAAAATATTACAAAAAAATATCAAGCAAAAAATGGAGAAGTAGAAGCATTAAAAGATATAAGTTTTTCAGTAAAAGAAGGCGAATTTGTTAGTATTATTGGACCAAGTGGCTGTGGAAAATCTACAATATTATCAATAATTGCAGGTCTAGAAGATAAAAATTCTGGTGAAATACAAATAGATGGTCAAATAGGATACATGCTACAAAAGGACAGTTTGCTAGAATGGTTAACAATATATAAAAATGTTATGTTTGGATTAGAAATAAGAAAAATGAAAACCACAGAAAATGTAAGATATGTGGAAAACTTACTTAAAAAATACAATTTATATGAATTTAAAGATAAATATCCAAATCAACTATCTGGAGGAATGAGACAAAGAGCGGCATTAATTAGAACATTAGCAATAAAGCCTAAAATTCTATTATTAGATGAAGCTTTTTCTGCATTAGATTATCAAACTAGAATAATGGTTACAAAAGATATTTATGATATTTTAAGGAAAGAAAATATAACAGCATTAATAGTAACTCATGATATATCAGAAGCAATAAGTATGTCAGATAGAGTAATTATACTAAGTAATAGACCAGCTATAGTAAAGGAAATATGTAAAATCGATTTTGAAATGGAAAATAGAACGCCATTAAATTGTAGGGAAAGTCCAAAGTTCAGTAAATACTATGATTACTTATGGAAAGGACTTGATGTACATGAATAAACAATTATCAGAAGAAAGAAAACAATATTTAAAGAAAAAAAGAATAGAAAAAATTTCAATAAAAATAATTCAATTTGGAATAGTAATAGGAATTATTGTTTTATGGGAAGTATTAGCAAATAAAGGAGTAATAGATAGCTTCATAATGAGTCAACCTTCACGTATGGTTAAAACATTTTTGAATTTATCGTCCAATAATTTATTAGAGCACTTAAAAGTTACTTGTATAGAAACATTAATTGGATTTTTATTGGGAAGTTTTTTAGGAGCAATTATAGCAGTAATACTATGGTGGTCTAAATTCTTATCCAAAGTTTCAGAACCATTTTTAGTGGTACTAAATAGTTTACCAAAAGTAGCACTTCGGACCAGTTATTATAATATGGGTAGGAGCAGGAATGCCAGCAATAATAGTAATGGCACTTGCAATTTCATTAATAGTAACAATACTAGAAATATTAAATGGTTTTCTAAATACAGATAAAGAATTAATAAAAATGGCTAAAACGTTTAGAGCAAATAAATTTCAAATACTGACAAAAATTATAATACCAGCAAATAAACACACATTTTTTAACTCATTGAAAGTAAATATAGGGTTATCTTTAGTAGGAGTTATAACGGGTGAGTTTTTAGTGTCAAAGGCAGGACTTGGATATTTAATAGTATATGGAGGGCAAGTATTTCAATTGGATTTAGTAATGACAAGTGTTGTAATACTTGCAGTTGTAGCGTATCTAATGTATCAGACTGTTGCCGTATTAGAAAAAATATTTGTAAAAAAATGAAATTTAGTAAACTATTAGGGACGGGCCATTTTAGCTTATTACTAAACTAAAATGGCCCGTCCCTAATAGTTTATAAAAAATATATGTTAAAACTGAAAAACTAAAAAGGAGATTCCACTTTGGAATCTCCTTTAAGGATTACATACCTTCTACATTTAGCTCTTCTGTTCCTTTAAGAACAAACTTACCATTTTGAATGATAGGAATACTTTCTTTTCCGATTGCTACAATGTCTCCTAATTCGTAGTATGGAATTGTGATATCTGTATGGCAACCAAAGTAAGAGTTTTCATCTCTCTTAATAGAAATCTCATTATCTTTAGCAATAACTTCTTTTCCATCTGGATTAAACACCTTTGTATCTTCATCCATAGAATAGCAAGTGTCTCCAAATGCAAAATGTGGGCCAGTTTTCTCTGCAATAAGAATATCAAGCTTGTCATTGATTTTATACTTATTTCCCATTACATATGCAAGAGTATTAGTACCAATTGCAAATTCGCCCATAGGTAAAGTAGGATGATCAAAAAGTAAATGTTCATTGATGTATTCATCATTTTCCTTTTTAGTAGGATAGTTGTTACAACTGTATTCTTTTATAAGTCCATCTTCTATTTTAAGCATTAAGTCTACAAACTTCCAGCCATTAAGGTAAATTTCAGATACATTAAGAATTCCAGTAGTACCTTTTAACATAGGACTAGTAAATACTTCACCGACTGGTACATTTACATCAGCAGTACAATTTTCAAATTTTGATTCTTTAGTAGGGTCATTTAACTTTGCAAGGCAAACAGTTAAGTCCGTTTTGTTAGCACCTTTTCCAGTTACATGAACTGAATCAGAAGAATCAAGAACATCAATTATACTTTGGTGAATTCTTTCATACTTGTCATTATCAAGAGTGTTGATGGCAATAGTGTCATCGAAAATTTTCTCAAAATCTTTACCAATTTCAGGACAAGGATATGAAATGATAGTAAAAGAAGTATCTTTTCGTATTTCGTTCATATAAAGAACAGAGTATTTTGAATCAAAAGAGCTATTTAACTTAGCTAAATTAGCGTTTTTTATAAATACCTCTGAACCATTTTGTGGAACAAAACGATTCTCACCAAAACTTTCAATAAAAATAGGTCCTGCATATCTATCAAAGATATCAGAATGTTTCTTTAAGCATGCCTCAAAACAAGAAAGATAATTTTCTGCGTATTCATTTGTAAGGTAAAAATTATAATCATATCTATGATTGTAAGATAATTGTTTATCAAACTCAGAATTATCCATTAATCTAAGAACGACACTAAATTTACCATTTAAAAGAACACAAATTTTCTTGGCAATTTTTTCGAAACCTATAGGGAAGAATAGACAGACATAATTCTTTTTACTAATATCAACTCCGCCTTTACCTATTTTATTAAATCCCCTTATAAAAGAATTAATTGTGCATTCAGCAATTTCAGTAATTCTTGAATCATCAAACTTGTTAAAATAATCAACTATTTGCATATGATTTTTAGTAACGTTATAGCCATAAAAATACAAATAATTGTAATTACTTAAGTCAGATTCAAAAACAATTCTTCGAATGTAATTATTAACTAAATAATTATTTTTAATAATCTTATTTGTTGCCCAAATTACATCATTGTAAAACGTTAATATTACTTTTTTTAAAGAGCTTAATGAGTTCTCAGAAAGTGCTTGTAAAACAGAATCTAAAAACAAAAAGTTTCTTTTACAAGCTTCTTCGTTTTTCTGACAGAAGTTAGGATAAAAATTCAATACATCATAAGCTAACATATTATAAACTCTTTCCTCTTCAGAAGAATTTTTACGAAGAATATCATTTGAATAAAATTCTTGCATATTTTTTTGAAAACCTTCTAACTGCTCTAATGTAAGTGTTCCTAAATTTGTGTGGTATACCTCCTCATAAAATTTTTTTACTTCCTTAATAAAGTTAGTAATCATGTATTTTTCCTCCTATATTTTTTCTTTTGATCTAGAATAAAAAGAGTATATCATAAGATTACATAAATATCAACAACTTTTAAAATATTAAGACTGGGTAAACTTTTAGGGACGGGCCATTTTAGTTTAGCTTATTACTAAACTAAAATGGCCCGTCCCTAAAAGTTTACCCAGTCTTAAAAATTAAAATTAGCACAATTAAACAAGGAAACGAATAAAATATAACATAATATTTTTACATTCAAAATAAAGAGAAAGGGGAATAAAAATGAAAAAGTATTTTATCATTGCAATTGTAATTATACTTGTAGCAGTAGGAATTATCTGTTACTTTACTACAAGAGATAATTCAAAAGAAGTAGCACTTCAAAAAGTAAAAGTAAATGAAGTAACAAGATCAGTTTTTTATGCACCACAATATATAGCAATAGCAAAAGGATTTATGAAAGAAGAAGGGTTAGAAGTAGAACTAACAACAGGTCAAGGAGCAGATAAAGTTATGACTGCAGTTTTAGCAAATCAAAGTGACATAGGCTTTGCAGGGCCAGAAGCAAGTATATATGTATATAACGAAGGAAAAGAAGATTATTGTGAAGTATTTGCACAATTAACACAAAAAGACGGATCATTTTTAGTTTCAAGAGAAAAAACAGATAATTTTTCTTGGCAAGACCTAAAAGGAAAAACAATTATACCAGGAAGAAAAGGTGGAGTTCCATACATGACATTCGAATATGTATTAAAGAAAAATGGACTAAACCCTCAAACAGATTTAATATTAGATGATAGTATTAAATTTGACTTAATGGCAGGAGCATTTTCAGGAGGAACAGCAGACTATGTAACACTATTTGAACCTACAGCAACAATGACTCAAAATGCTGGAAAAGGTTATGTAGTAGCATCTGTTGGTGAAGCTTCAGGAGAAATACCATATACAGCATATTTTGCTAAAAAAAGTTACATTAAAAACAATAGTGAAATAATTCAAAAGTTTACAAATGCAATATATAAAGGACAAAAATGGGTAGAAGAACATAGCATGAAAGAAGTTGCAGAAGCCATAAAAAGTTTCTTCCCAGATACAGATGTAGAATTATTAGCAAGTGTATTACAAAGTTATAAAGATATAGATGCTTGGAAGACTACACCAGTAATGAAAGAAGAGTCATACAACTTACTACAAACAGTAATGGAAGAAGCAGGAGAGTTAAAACAAAAAGCACCATTTGATAAAGTAATAAACAATTCATATGCTGAAAAAGCAATAAAAAAATAATTGCTTTTGAGGTAAACTATTAGGGACGGGGCATTTTAGTTTAGTTGCTTACTAAACTAAAATGCCCCGTCCCTAATAGTTTACCTATTTATATAATAACTTAATTTTATTTCCATTTCTAGCAATAAAGCCTTCATCTACTAAATTTTTTAGTTCTCGCATCATAGCACTTCTATCTATACTTAAATAATCTGCCAAGTTTGTAAGAGAGAAGGGAAGAGTAACAGATTTACTAAAATCTTTACTAGATAAAATAGAAAAATATGTTAAAAGCTTTTCTCTAATAGTTCTTTTAGATAAAACTTCAATTCTCATATTTTGATGAACTGTATTTTTTAAAGTTAACTCTAATATAGTAGAGGATAAAGTATTATGAAATTTACAATTAGGCTTACATTTACGAGCTAAATCATCATGAAGTAAAAATAAAACATCACAACATGAAGAAGCAATTACTGTAAGTTCATTATTTGTATGAACAGGATAAAAAGCTTCTCCAAAAATATCAGAAGTATTAAATTTATCTACAATATCTTGGTTACCGTTTAAATCAAACCTAATTAAATCTGCTTTACCATTAATCATAATACAGATTTGATTTCTTTTTTGAATATATGTAGTTATAGTTTCACCCTTATTAAAGTGTTTCTTTTGTATTCTAGAACAATTATTTTCAATGTCATTTATTAATTCAAAAAAGTCAGACATAATATAAATCACACTACTTTCTAAAAAAGATATAATTTATTGTATGTTAGAGTTTGTCTAAAAATGCATGTTTTAATTATGTTAAGATTATACCCTAAAAACCGCACTGTTGCAACAAAAAACAACAAAAAAGTTTTGTAATGTAATTGTAATATTTGAAATTTTCTTACAACCACAACTATTACAAAATTTGAAAAAGGTTATTTTTAAAATAGTTGCAAATGCAACAGAAATAGAAAAAAATTGATATATAATAAACACATCAAACAAATAAAAAACTTGGGGGGAGAAAAATGAAGGTAATAAAAAGAGACGGAAGAGCAGTAGACTATAATAGAGAAAAAATAGCTATCGCAATCGAAAAAGCAAACAAAGAAGTAAAACCAAAAGAAAGAGTAACAAAAGAAGAAATAAGAGAAATATCAAAATATATAGAGGAACTTGATAAAAAAAGAATACTAGTAGAAGATATACAAGATATAATAGAACAACAATTAATGGATTTAAAAAAATTTGAACTTGCAAAAAAATACATGATATATCGTTATACAAGAGCACTAGTAAGAAAAGCAAACACAACAGACGAATCAATATTAGGATTAATAAAAAATCAAAATAAAGAACTATTAGAAGAAAATTCAAATAAAAATGCAGTACTAGCTTCAACACAAAGAGATTACATAGCTGGAGAAGTTTCAAAAGACTTAACAAAAAGAATTTTATTACCTGAGAAGATAACAAAAGCACATGAAGATGGAATTTTACATTTTCATGATATGGATTATTTCCTACAACCAATATTTAACTGTTGTCTAATAAACATAGGAGATATGTTGGATAATGGAACAGTAATGAATGGAAAATTAATAGAATCACCAAAAAGTTTTCAAGTAGCATGTACAGTAATGACACAAATAATAGCAGCAGTGGCTTCAAACCAATACGGTGGACAATCTGTAGATATTAGCCACTTAGGAAAGTATGTAAGAAAAAGTTATGATAAATTCAAAAAATCTTTTGAAAAAGAATTTGGAGATGAATTATCAGAAGATATAATTGAAAGATTAACAAAACAAAGACTAAAAAAAGAAATATCAGCAGGAGTACAAACAATTCAATATCAAATAAATACATTAATGACAACAAATGGACAATCACCATTTGTAACAATATTCTTAAATCTAAAAAAAGATGATCCATATATTAAAGAAAATGCAATGATAATTGAAGAAATTATTAAACAAAGATATGAAGGAATAAAAAATGAAAAAGGTGTATATGTTACACCAGCTTTTCCTAAATTAATATATGTACTAGATGAACATAACTGCTTAAAAGGTGGAGAATATGACTATTTAACAAAACTTGCAGTAAAATGTTCAGCTAAAAGATTATATCCAGATTATATTTCAGCAAAGAAAATGCGTGAAAATTATGAAGGAAATGTATTTAGCCCAATGGGATGCAGAAGTTTCTTATCACCATGGAAAGATGAAAACGGAAATTACAAATTTGAAGGAAGATTCAATCAAGGTGTTGTAAGTATAAACTTACCTCAAATTGGTATTATAGCAGATGGAGACGAAGAAAAATTCTGGAAATTATTCGATGAAAGACTAGAATTATGCAAGGAAGCATTAATGTGCAGACATTATGCTTTATTAGGAACAACATCAAACACAAGCCCAATACATTGGAGATATGGAGCAATAGCTCGTATGCAACCAGGAGAAAAAATAGATGAATTACTAAAAGGTGGATATTCAACACTTTCATTAGGATATATAGGAATATATGAACTTACAAAACTAATGAAAGGTGTATCACACACTACTCCAGAAGGACATGACTTTGCAATAAAAGTAATGAAACATTTAAGAGATGCAACAGCAAAATGGAAACAAGAAACAGGACTTGGATTTGCATTATATGGAACACCAGCAGAAAGTTTATGTTACAGATTTGCAAGAATAGATAAAGAAAAATTTGGAGAAATAAAAGACATAACAGATAAAGGGTATTATACAAATTCTTATCATGTTGATGTTAGAGAAAAAATTGATGCATTCTCAAAATTAAAATTTGAAAGTGAATTCCAAGAATTATCACTTGGAGGAGCAATTTCTTACGTTGAAATACCAAATATGAGACATAATTTAAAAGCATTAGAAGATTTAGTAAAATTTATTTACGACAATATTCAATATGCAGAATTTAATACAAAATCAGATTATTGCCATGTATGTGGATTTGACGGAGAAATAATAATAAATGATAACCTAGAATGGGAATGCCCAAATTGTGGAAACAAAGATAAAAATAAAATGAACGTAACAAGAAGAACATGCGGATACTTAGGAGAAAACTTCTGGAATGAAGGAAAAACAAAAGAAATAAAAGCAAGAGTATTACACTTATAAAAAAAGCAACATTAACTAAAGGAGGCTAAAAATGAAATACGCAAAAATAAAAAATTGTGATGTAGCAAATGGACCTGGAGTTAGAGTATCACTATTTGTAAGCGGATGTAACCATCATTGTAAAAATTGTTTTAATAGAGAAGCATGGGACTTTAACTATGGAAATGACTTTACTGAAAAAGAGGAAAAAGAAATAATAGATGATTTAAAACCAGAATATATTACAGGATTAAGTCTTTTAGGGGGAGAACCATTTGAAAAAACAAATCAAGAAGGACTAGTTCCATTAATAAAAAAAGTAAAAGAAATATATCCAGATAAGAAAATATGGTGTTATACAGGATTTACATTTGATAAACAAATACTAGGGCAAATGATAAAAGAAGAACATAGAGAAACTACAAAAGCAATGTTAGACAACATAGATTACATAGTAGATGGAAGATTTGTAGATGAATTAAAAGATCCAAAGCTAAGATTTAGAGGCTCTTCAAATCAAAGAATAATAGATGTAAAGAAAAGTTTAGAACAAAATGAAGTAGTAATATGGGATGGACTAAATAAAGATGTAGGATAAAATAGGTCCCCAAAAGGTCCAGGTTATAATGGGGTAATAGATAATTTATTAAATAATTGTTACCCCATTATAACCTGGACCTTTTGGGGTAAGGTTTTGGCATTTCCTTTTTCTAATTATGGTAAATTTTACAAAAAATTGTATACTTGTATTGACAAAAAGTAATGAATTAAGTTATAATACATAACGTGTAAAGAAAATACATATCCCGCACAAAAAAGTGTAGTTACCGGAAGGAGGGGAATATTTAAATGTCAGAGATTAAAGTAAATAATGGAAATATAGAAGACGCTCTAAAAAGATTTAAAAGACAATGTGCAAGAAATGGCGTATTACAAGAGGTTCGTAAAAGAGAACACTACGAAAAACCAAGTGTAAAAAGAAAGAAAAAATCAGAGGCTGCAAGAAAAAGAAAATTTTAATTGAAGTGGAGGTTGGAAATTGATGGAATACCATAATTTCCAACTTTTTTTAAACAGTATTTTATTTTCAAACTATAATATATAATTATTTGCAATGCTGCGTAGCGACCAAACGAGCGATTTCGCGAGTGCGATTGAAGCGGTCGACATACTAAGTTATAAAAAAGGAGACCGCGACAACAAGGCATAAAAATAATTATATATTATAGTTTGAAAGAGAAAATAAGGAGGAATATAAATGTTAAAAGAAAAATTATTAGAAGATATGAAAGTATCTATGAGAGAAAAAAATGTTACGAGAAAAAACGTTATTCAAATGGTAAGAGCAGCAATATTACAAGTAGAAAAAGATAAACACATAGAATTAAATGATGAACAAATTACAGAAATAATAGCAAAAGAATCTAAAAAAAGAAAAGATTCATTACCAGACTATGAAAAAAGTGGAAGACAAGACTTAATAGATGAAGTGAAAAAAGAAATAGAAATATTAGCAGAATATTTACCAAAGCCATTATCTAAAGAAGAAATAGAGAAAATAGTAGAAGAAATAATAAAAACTACTGGAGCAAGTTCAATGAAAGATATGGGAACAGTAATGAAAGAAGCAAAGGCAAAAATTGGACCTGCAGCAGATGGAAAAACAATAAACGAAATAGTAAAAGCAAAATTAAATTAAAAACAAAAAATATACAAGGAAACATCTTGTATATTTTTTTATTTTTGTATTATAATATAAAAAATAGGAGGAAAAATATGTTAGATAAAAAGATAGAAATAAAAGAAGGAATAAAATTTCATGAAATAAATACAAATAAATTTAAAACAAATTTATTTGCTATTTTTTTGAGTATGCCATTAACAAGAGAAAATGTAACAAAAAATGCTTTATTAACAGCAGTATTAAGAAGAGGAACACAAAAATTTCCAACACAAGAATTAATAAGTAAAAAATTAGAAGAAATGTATGGTGCAGAATTTGACTGTGGAATAGAAAAAACAGGAGACTACCATAATATAAAATTCTATTTAGAAGTAATAGATGACCAGTTTTTACCAGAAAAAGAAAACTTAGCGCAAGAAGCAATAAAATTATTATTAGAAATAGTTTTAAATCCAATTACAGAAAATGGAGCATTTAAAGAAGAATATATAAATGGTGAAAAAGAAAATTTAAAACAAATAATAGAAGGAAAAATAGACAATAAAGCAAGCTATGCATTAGAAAGATGTATAGAAGAAATGTACAAAGATGAACCATATGGATTATATAAATATGGATATATAGAAGATTTAGAAAAAATAACAGCAAAAGACTTATACGAATACTACTTAGAAATGATACAAAAATGTAAAATAGATATATTTGCATCAGGAGAATCTATAAATAAAATAGAAGAAACGGTAGAAAAAGATGAAAACATAAATAAGCTTCTACCAAGAAAAATAAATGCAATTACATCAAAAAATAAAACAAAAAAAGAAGAAATTAAAACAATAGAAGACAGTATGGAAGTAACACAAGGAAAACTAGTAATAGGAATGAATGTGCTAGGAGAAGGAAAAGACTTAAGTTATATAACAATGGTATATAACACAATTCTAGGAGTGGGTGCTAATTCAAAACTATTCCAAAACGTAAGAGAAAAAGCAAGTCTAGCATATACATGTTCATCTAACTATGTAAAGAGAAAACAAGTAATATTTGTAAGAGCAGGAATAGAAATAGAAAATTATGAAAAAGCATTGGATATTATAAAAATACAATTAGAAGATATGAAAAATGGAAACTTTACACAAGAAGAAATAGAAAGTGCAAAGAATTTGATCTATGCAACAATAAACAATATAACAGAAGAACAAGACACACAAATAAGCTATTGTTATGGTCAAGAATTGGCTAATAAAAATGTTACTGTAGAAGAATATAAACAAATAGTAGAAAAAGTTACAAAAGAGCAAATACAAAATGTAGCAAATCAAATAGAAATAAATACAATATATTTCTTAAAAGACTAAATAGGAGGAGAAAATGAAAATAATAGAAAGCCTTAAAATAAAGGAAAAATTATATGTAGAAAAGTTAGAAAATGGCTTAACTGTAATGTTATTACCTAAAAACACTACAAATAAAAAATATGTAATATGGGGTACACATTTTGGATCAATAGATAATCATTTCGTAGAACCAAATACAAAAGAAGAAATATATGTTCCAGATGGTGTAGCACATTTTTTAGAACATAAAATGTTTGAACAAGAAAATGGAAAAAATAGCCTAGACGTATTAATGTCATTAGGAGTAGACGCAAATGCATATACAACTAATAACCATACAGCATATTTATTTGAAACAACTTCAAATTTTCTTCCTGCATTAGATGAATTAATGGATTATGTTCAACATCCATATTTTACAGATGCAAACGTAGAAAAAGAAAAAGGAATAATCTCACAAGAAATAGGAATGTATGATGATGATCCAGGTTGGCAATTATATATGAATGCATTAGATTGCATGTACGAAAAAAATGCAATAAAAATAGATATAGCAGGAACAGTAGAATCTATTAGCAAAATAGATAAGGAAGTTTTATATAAATGCTATAATACATTTTATCATCCATCAAATATGGTAATGGTACTATGTGGAGATTTTAATCCAGAAGAAATGCTAGAAGAAGTAAAGAAAAGATTAGTAAAAAGAGAAAAACAAGCAGAAATAAAAAGAATATATCCTACAGAAAAAGAAGAAATAAATAAAAAATATAAAGAAACAAAAATGGAAGTAAGTAAACCTTTATTCATGATTGGTTTTAAAGATAAAACTAATCAAGAAAACTTAGTGACAAGACATATAGCAATAGAAATATTATTAAATATGTTAATAGGAAAAAGCTCTAAACTATACCAAAAATTATATAATGAAGGACTACTTATGGGACAGCCAGATTTAGATTATGAATTTACAAGTGATTATGCACATGTTCTTATAGGCGGACAATCTAAAAATCCAGAAAAAATAAAAGAAGAATTACTAAAAGAAATACAAAACTTAAAAAATGAATTTGATGAAGAAAGATTTGAAAGAATAAAAAAGAAAATATATGGAGATTATGTAGTAGAATATAATAACATTTCAGATGTAGCAAGAATGTTATTGTCAGATTATTTTAAAAATATAGAATCATTTGATTATATAGAACAATATTCTACAGTAACTGCAGAATTTACAAAACAAATATTAGATGAAATATTTGACGAAAATAAATGTATTTTGTCGGTTGTTAAAGCAAAATAAAATATAATGTCGAAAAAAGGAAAAAAACGTAAAATTTTGAAATACGAAAGTTGCAAAAAATACTCATAAATGAGTATTTTTTTGTTGACTTAAATGTAAAAATATGGTAACTTATAAATATACAAAAGATAAAAAGACGAAAAAAAGGAGTGTGGTTATATGTTAAATGATGAAATTTGTAAATTAAGAGAAAAATTAAACGAAAGCATTCTAACAGGACAAGATTACACTATAACTTATAAATTGAGCGTTGAATTAGATGAATTAATAGCAAGGTACTATAGAAGAGATTATGAAAAAACACATGAAGAAGTATTGGTGAGAAGTTAATAAATATAAATAAAAATATGCAACTTAAATGTTGTATATTTTTTTGTTTTATTATAAAATGATTAAAAATCTATAAAGGAAAGTAAAAATGAAGAAAAAACAATATTTAAAAATAATATTAATACTAATTGTAATATTATCTGCATTTACTTTTAATATGAAATTAGAAGCAGGTGATGACTTATGGAACTTTTCAAATATATACAAAATGACAAAAGGATATACCATATATAAAGACATGAATGTTATAATAACACCATTGTTTTTTTACTTAGGAGAAATATTTTTAAAAATGTTTGGAACAAACATGATGGTATATAAAATATATGCATTTTTTATTATATATTTATTTTTATTCTTAGAAATATATATATTATACAGAAAAATGAAAATGAAAAATATAGATGCAACATTATTTACAGTAACTATAACAATAATTACAGTTTTAATTATTAACATAGCAAGTTACAATATGTTTGCAATAGCATTTGTTATATTAGGAATAATAAATGCATTAAAATACAAAAGAAATATTATAGATAATATAATACAAGGAATAATAATATTTTTAGTTTTCATGACAAAACAAAATATAGGAATATATTATATATGTGGACTTGCCTTAAGCAATTTATTAAAATATAAAAAAATAAAAATAGTATTTAAATATACATTTGTACAAATTACAACATTTTTATTATTGTTTGCTATGTATTTATTAGCAATTAAAAATTACAATATGTATGATTTTATAAATTATGCTTTTCTAGGAATATCAGAATTTGCAGTAAAAAATTTAAGTTGTAGAATAGATAAAATTATTCTTGTAGTATTTGAAACAATAGTATCAATAATTATGATATTACTTACTTATAATAAAAAGGTTAAATTTAAATTAAGAGAAAAAATAAATATAAGAACATTGTTTCCTATTTCAATATTTATGATCGCCATTTCTTACCCTATTTTTAATTTAACTCATATGTATATATCAGGATTTATGTTTTTTATATCAATGATATATGCATTATACATAATAATAATAAAAGATATTTTCGAAAAAAATGAAAAGCAAAAAAATAAAATAGTAATATTAATAACAATTATATATGCTATTATAAGCATTTTAGCAAATACAATATATTTTATAGAAATAAATAAAAAAGATTATTATTTTGAAAAAACAAGCCCATATTATGGAACAATAGCAGATAAAGAAACACTTGAAGAAATAGAAAATATATGCAACTATATAAAAATGAAAAATAATGAAGGCGTAGAAGTAAAAGTAATATCATATTACTCAAACTTGTACATGAATATATTAAATAAAAATAATGGAGATATGGATTTGCCATTCTATGGAAATTTTGGAAAAGGAGGAGAAGAAGGATTTATAGAAAAAATAAAACAATTAAAAAACACAGAAGTATTAATACTAAAAGAAGAAGATAATTTTTTTCAAGAAAGTAAAAAAGTAACAGATTTTATAAGAGAAAATTACAAACAAACAGGAGAAATTGAAAGATTTTTGATATATACTGTAAATTAAAGTTGAAAAGAGATTAAAAATAAGATATAATATAAATAGGTGAGGTAAAATGAAAAAAATAAGAAATATAATATTAATAGCAATAATTTTAATGGCTGTTACTATAAATACAAGTTGCTATGCAAAAATAGAAAATGAAATAAAAGTTGATACTTCAACACAAGTAAGTGCAAGTCATGGTGGTGGAGGAAGAAGTCGTGCAACAAATACAACCAATACAACAGCATCAGATTTGATAATAAATCCAGATAACTACAAACCAACAGAAGTAAAAGGAGAAGATCTGGGAACTGGAAAGAGTAAGGTTGAAAAATTAATAGGAACTATTACAACAATAGGAATAATAGTATCTATAGCTTCTATTATGATATTAGGAATAAAATATATGGTAGGAAGTATAGAAGAAAGAGCTGAATATAAAAAAACTATGTTACCTGTTTTGATAGGAATGATATTGCTATTTGGAACATCAACAATTCTTAATATAATAAATGCAGTAATTAATGGTTAAAAGAAAGGAGAATAAAGAAAATGAAAAAAACTAAAAAAATGCTAATATTAATGATGACATTTTTTCTTTTAATATTAACAGTTATGCCTAAAACATATGCTACAACATTTGGTGATATAATGAAACAGGGAGATAACTTTATAGCAAGTAATGACTCTAATATTAAAACTTTAAAAGATGATGGAATAACGAATTTATCAAATACTTTATATAATATTTTATTAATAATTGCTATAATAGCAGCATTTATTGTAGGAGGAATACTTGGAATTAAATTTATAACAGAAGGTGTAGAAGGAAAAGCAGATGTAAAAGCATTATTGCTTCCATATTTTATAGGTTGTATTATTATATTTGGTGCATTTACAATTTGGAAATTAGTAGTTTTAACATTAAAACAATAAAAAAGTAAAAAAAATAAGAAAAAGTATTGAAAAATGTAAAAAAATAAATTAAAATATAATTATATAATAAAAAGAGGAGGAAATAAACTATGAAAAAGCAAGTTAAAATAATAACAACTATTTTAATGATTTTAGCTATATTATGCTCTTTAGCAAATATTGTATTTGGTTCAGCTATAATAACTTCTTTAAGTGGTGACAAAACTACTGCAATTACTAGTACTGGAATGACAAATTTAGGCGGTAAAATTATAGGAACAATACAAGTACTAGGAATTATAATTGCAATAGTTGTTTTATTAGTATTAGGTATAAAATATATGGTAGGTAGTGCTGAAGAAAAAGCAGAATACAAAAAAACTATGATGCCATATGTAGTTGGTGCTTTATTAATATTTGCAGCAAGTACAATAGTAAATATTTTATATGGTGTAATTAGTGGCGCTGCATCATCAACAAGTGCTTAATAATATTACAAAAAAATTACAAAAATGTTACAAAAATAAGAAAAATGCACAAAAGTGCATTTTTTTTTGTGTTTTTGTTACATTTTTAAAAGCTTTATGTTATACTTTATTTAGAGAAATTATATACATATGAAAAGGAGGCAATTGTATGGGTACATACAACATACCAAGAAATGTAAAAGGAGAAGGAAGAATACTATTTATATTTTCTACAAAAGCATTAATATATACTGCAGTAGGAGGTTTATTAGGATTACCTTTTTACTTTATATTTTCATCACTTAAATTAACAATAGTAGGAATCGTTATAGTTGCTGTGTTTGCACTATTAGGATTTGGAATAGGAACAATAAAAATGCCAGAGATAGGAAGCTTTAAATTTAGTAAAGTTGTAGGCGGAGAAAATATAGATGACATTATAAAAAGAGCAGTAATGTTTAAGAAAAAAGGAAAGAAAATATATATTTATACAAAGGAGGAAGAAAAGAATGGATAATATACAATTATTGTCAACAGTATTAACAGTTGTAATAGCTATTATGGTAGTTTTACTATGTGCATTAGTATTTATATACTTTTCATCTAAAAGAAAAGAAGAAGGAGAAAAACAAACTAATAACACTGGAGATACACAACTAAAATCTAGAAAAAGAACATTTAAAGAATATACAACAGATTCAATAATGAATTTTATGGAATTTGATACTGTTGTAGATAATATGATTGCACAAAAAAATGGTATGAGATACATAATGGTTGTAGAATGCCAAGGTGTAAACTATGACTTAATGTCTGAAATGGAAAAGAATAGTGTAGAAGAAGGATTTGTTCAATTCTTAAATACTATAAGACACCCTGTACAAATATATACTCAAACAAGAACTGTAAATTTAAATAATAGTATACAATCATTTAAAGACAAAATGAGAGAAACAGAAAGCGCATATGAAAAACAAGAATTAAAGTACAATCAAATGCTAAGATCTGGACAGTATACAGAAGAACAATTAAATAAAGAATTTTTTGAATTAACAAAAAGAAAGAATTTGTATGAATATGGAAAAGATATTATATACAATACAGAAAGAATGAGCTTAAACAAAAACGTATTAAATAAAAAATACTATGTAATAATACCATATTTTATGGAAGATTTAGATGATGCAAATTTAGATAAAGAAGAAAAAATAAATACAGCATTTTCTGAACTTTATACAAGAGCACAATCTGTAATAAGAACATTAAGCGTTTGTGGTGTAAATGGAAAAATAATGACATCTAATGAACTAGTTGAATTGTTATATATGGCATACAACAGAGATGAAGCAGATACATACGGAATAGAAAAGGCTTTAAAAGCAGGATATGATGAATTATATAGTACAGCACCAGATGTATTAGATAAGCAAATGAACCAATTAGATAAGCAAATAGAAGAAGAAGCTTTTGAAAAAGCAAAACAAAAAATAACAGAAGTTAAATCTGAAAAACAAAAAGCTTTAGAAGAAAAAAGAGAAAATAAAGATGACATAATAGACGAAATAGCTCAATTAATACTAGAAGAAAACGCACAAATAGTAGGACAAGATATTGCGCAAGAAGCAATAAATAAGATAGAAGAAGAAAGAATAGAACGTGAAGGAGGTACAAAAGAAGATGTTAAACAAGAGAAAACAAAGAGAACAAGAAAGACAAAGACAGCTTAATAACGATTATTCAAACCCAAATGAATATCAAATTTTAAAGAAAAAAACTATAAAAGAACTTATTGCCCCTTCTGGAATAGATGCAAGTAATATTGACCACTTAGAAATTATTTCTAATGTAACAAGATATGCAAGAAGTTTCTTTGTATCTGAACTTCCAAGAATGGCAACATTCCCAGAATTGTTTAGAGATATGTATGTATTTGGAGATATAAATACATCAGTTTATATAAACCCTATTCCAGAATCACGTTCACAAAATGAATTAAATAGAACAATAAATGAACTAGAAACAGAAAGAATAGTTGCAGCAGATAGAGGAAATATAAATAGAGAGAGTACATTAGCTCAAAAAAGATTTGAAGCAGAACAACTAAGAGATGAAATTGCAGCAGGATATAATAAATTATTTGAAGCATCTGTTATATCAACATTATTTACATATAGTTTAGAAGACTTAGATAGATATACAAAATTATTAGCAACAGAAATGTCAAAATCATTAGTTGGAATAAAAAGTGCATGGGCAATGCAAGAAGAAGCATTTAAAAGTAACTTGCCTTTAATGGAAGATAAAGTAAAGAAAGTACATACATTTGATAGACGTTCAATGGCAACGGTATTCCCATTTACAACATCAGAAGTAGGACATCCTACAGGAATTCCTTTAGGATTTAATAAACAAACAGGAGTACCAATATTATTTGATAATTTCCATTCATCACTTACAAACTATAACATGGTTATATTTGCTAAGTCTGGTGCTGGTAAATCTGTAACAATGAAAACATTAATATCTCGTTCAGCAGTATTAATGGGAATACAAAGTTTAGCATTAGATGCTGAAGGTGAATATAGAATAGTTGCAGAAAGTTTGGGCGGAATAAATGTAGTAATTAGCCCAACATCTAAAACAGTTATAAACTTATTTGATATAGAAACAGAGCTTGCAAAAGACGAAATAACAGGAAAAACAAAAAATGTATTAAATGTTGAAAGTAAAGTAGAAGATGTTACCCAAGCTTTACTTACTATGGCAAGAGGTAGTACAAGATCTCAAGATGTAAACGAACTTACAAAGCAAATTATATCTGAATCTGTAGCAGAAGAATATCAAGCTATAAATATAAATAGTGACCCTTCAAGCTTATACGAAGCGGACGAAAATAATACATTAGGAAAGAAAAGAAAAAATATGCCAACAATTGGTTCTTGGTATAAAAGAATATTAAGAAAAGCAGAAGAAAATAAAAACCCAGATTATCAATTCCATTATAGTTACTTAATAAAAGTTATGAAACAATACATAAGAGAATATAACGGACAAATGGCTTACTTTGATGGACAATCAACATTTGATTTATTAGATGACTCATTATTTATAAACTTAGATATATCTCAATTAGAGGAAAGATTTGCAAGACCACTTGCTCAACAAATTTTACTTTCTTGGATTTGGGAAAAATATGTAAAGAAAAATAGTGAAGATAGAACAAAAGCTTCAAAGAAAAGGGTACTTGTTGATGAGGCATGGATGTTACTTCCATATCCAGAAGCCGTAGACTTTTTAAATACTATGGCACGTAGAGCAAGAAAAAGAAATGTATCACTTGCTATAATTTCACAAAGATTCCAAGACTTTTATGAGAAACCAGAAGCACAAGCTGTATTAACATCTTCAGATACAAAACTATTTTTAGCACAAGATAAATCTGAAATAGAATACTTAAAAGAAGTATTTAAATTAAGTTCTGGAGAAGCAAACTTCTTAGTTACATGTTTAAAAGGAGAAGGACTTTTAAAAGTAGGATCAGATACAGCAATTATTCAGATAAAACCAACTGCAAAAGAATTTGAATTTGTTGAAACAAATATCAATAAGTTAGTGCAGATGAGAAAGAATCAAAATGATTACTAGGAGGAAAATATTAGTATGAACTTATTTACACAAAAAAACATACTACAAAAGATAATTATATCAATATTAGTAGTAATACTATTATTTGAATTTATAACGCCTAATATTAGTAGAGCTAGCAAAGAAGGTTTTGCAGGAGTTTTATTTACACCAGTTCAAAAATTGGTTGCAGGACTTGGTGATTCTATAATGCATATAATGGGGCAATTAGTGGCAGGGCAACAAGGAGATTCGGTATTGCATTTAGAAACAGAGTCCAATGTAAAATTGGTAGGAAAATATATTTTTAATTGTGCAATGAGTTGGTTTCATCCAATTAAATCTTATGTTAATAATATAAAGATAATAAAACAATTAAGTGAAGAAGGAATATTCCCTGATAAATTTGATGTGCCAATATATTTAGTTACACCAGAAAAAATATTTTCAGATGAAGTACCCTTTTTAAATGCTAATATTATAAATCCTAAAGAATACTCAGACTATAAAGACAAAGATGGAAATGACAAAGAAACTCCAGCAATGCAGTTTAAAAGTATAATAAGTACGTGGTATATAGCATTAAGAAATTTCGCAATAGTAATAATGCTAAGTGTACTATTATATATAGGAATTAGAATTATTATATCTTCTACAGCAAATTCTAAAGTAAAATATAAAGAAATGCTAGTAGATTGGTTAATAGGAATGTTTTTAATATTCTTTATGCATTATATAATGGCATTTGCTTTTTCAATGACAGAAATGTTAACAAGTACAATTAAACAAAGTATACAGTATCCAGCATTGCAATTGAATTTATCAAAATATAAAGAAAGTGCAGATGAAGATACAGAAAAAGCTTTAAAACAAATAGGAGGAATGTCAGATAATGAAACTTTAGATTGGAGTAATGTAAAAATAACTACGGACTTTACAGGAATGGCCAGAATATATTCTCAACTTGAATATTCAAATGTAGATGGAGAAGATAGATTACAAAATAATGAAGTAAGCTATATGGGATATACAATAATATTTGCAGTAATGGTTATGTACACAGTTATGTTTACATGGAAATATTTAAAAAGATTAATTTATATGATATTCTTAATAATGATTTCACCATTAATAGCTCTTTCTTATCCATTAGATAAAATGAATGATGGAAGTGCACAAGCGTTTAACATGTGGATAAAAGAGTTCATATTTACTTTATTAATACAACCATTCCATCTATTATTATATACTGTTTTAATAGGTTCAGCTATTACAATGGCAACTGATAATATGATATATGCATTAGTTGTACTTGGATTTATGCTACCAGCAGAAAAAATATTAAAGAAATTCTTTGGATTTGATAGAAAAGCACCTATTGGAGAAAGCACAATGGGAGGAGCTGTTGGAGGAGCAATTGCAATGCAAGCAATTAATGGTATAGCTAAAGGAATAAAGAAAGTTCCATCTAAAGGTGGAAATAGTTCTTCAACAAGTAGCAATAATAAAATTAGAACACAAGAACAACCAGTAGCTATTTCGGACAGAAAGGCAGATCAAGGAGCAGATGCAGAAGATGCATATATGAATGAAGCACTTGGAATAAATGGTGTTCAAAATGTTGAAGTAAATAATGCTTCAGATTCAGCAAATGTAGATGAAGCAAGAAGACAACAATTAGCAGATTTAAATGATAATTCAGAAGAAACTGGGGCAAGATTTGAAGCTCCGCATTCAGACGAGGAATGGACAGATATGATGGGAGAAAATTATAATATTCCAACAGTTGAACCTCCTAAGGTAGAGGCTACAGAAAATGAAGGCATTAGAACAGTAGATATTCCAGATGCAGATGATAGTAATATAGAAATTCAAGAACAGGAAGAAAAGGCATTTTCTAAACCTAGAGTTATGGTAAATAAAGTATGGCACGGAGTAAAAGCAGTGGCTCCAACAGTAGGAAAAGGATTAGGTAGTGTAGCAAAAGGAGCAGCAACTTTAACTATGGCAGGAACAGGAGCTACTATTGGTATTGCAGCAGGTTTAGCTTCAGATGATTATACAAATGTTCTTAAATATGGTGTAACAGGAGCCGGTGCAGGTGGAGCAATAGGAAAAGTTGGAGCTGATACAGTAGCAAAAGTACCTTCTGGAGTATCTAGTGCTTATAGAAAAGTGTTAGGTGGAACAAGTAACATAAGAGAGAGATATCATAAATATGAAGGAAAAGAAAGATATCAAGAATATTTAAACAAACAATCAGATAAAGCATTTATGAAGAACAAAGAAGTTAAAGAACAATATCAAAAAGCTTTTGATAAACAATATAAAGAAGCTATGGAAAAGGCTATGGAATATAGAAAACATGGAGTAACAGACAATGAAGTAATAATAAAAGCAATGAAATCAAAAGCAAAGGGTGTAGGAAAAGATTATGCAGATAGCAAGAGAATTGCAGCAGCTAAGTTAGCTAAAAATGTAAACAATGAAAAAGATGTAGAGACAATTGGAAACAGACTAAAAGATAGAGGAGTTAGTGAGACTCAAATAAGACAACAAAAAGAAATGTTAAGAGATATTAGAGGATTATTCTAGGAGTAGTTAGTATATGAATAAAATTTTTAGATTATATAATCAAAATAAGCGGAGTTTTTTGGATTACAATATTTATAATAATTTTAGTAATAATATTAATACAAGTTTTAGATCATTTAACCATATTAAAAAATAGTGAAGAGTCAAATAAAGTATATATTGATGAAACTTTGTATGAAAATAAAATGGATATAAATGAAGCTGTAACTGAAGAACAAGTAAAAGAAAATAAAGAATTAATAATAGATCAATTTATAAAATATTGTAATTCAAAAGATATTAATAATGCTTATAATTTATTATCAGATGATTGCAAGAACGAAGTTTTTAAAAATATAGAAACATTTAATAATAATTATATAAAAGTTAATTTTAAAGAACAAAGATTATATAGTAAAGAAAAATATTATGGAAATACATATAAAGTACAATTATATAATAACGGATTAAGTACTGGAAACCAGGAAGAAAGCTTATCAGAAGACTACTATACAATAGTAGAACAAAACAATGAAAACAAATTAAACATCAGTAGTTTTGTAAAAAGCGAGAATATAGAAAGAACTACTAATGTAAACAATTTAAAAGTGAATATCATTAAAAAACTTGTATATATGGAATATGAAATATATGAATTTAATATAACAAACCTTACACAAAATCCATTATTGTTAGATACAAAACAAAAAACAAGAACAATGTATTTATTGGATAAAAATGATGTTAAATATTATGCTACAGGACACGAAGTAGCAGATACACTTTTAAAAATAATGCCTAATGCAACAAATAAAATAAGAATAAAATATATTAAAGAATTAAAAACAAATTCTGCAAGAAAAGCAGTATTTGAGGATATTGTATTAAATTACCTTGAAAATTCTAATAACAACCAAAAGACAAAAATTGAAGTTAATATATAAAAATTAAATACAACAAGAATCGAGGTGATAAAATGTACGATGATGATGAAAATAATGAATTGTATGAAGATGAGACAGGAAGAAAAATAAAAAAAGCAGGAAAAGATGCATTAAATACGGCCAAAAATAAAGGAAAAAGAGAATTTAAAGAATTAGTAAAAAAAATTTTAAAAAAAATTGGACTAAAGTGGTTATTTATAATAGCAATTGTAATAGGAATTATTATAGCAATAGCTTCATTCTGGTGGGCAATAAAAAAGGAATCTTTTGATGAAATGTCTAAAATGGCTCAAGAAAGTACATCTGATAGTTCAGGGCAAATAAAAAAAATTACTCAGATAGATGAAGATAAAAGAGAAATAAAAGTAGATTCAGATACATATATTGAAAATGTAAAGGATTATCTAAAAAGAGCAGGAATAAATCCAACAGAACTTGGATTTTATGATGATGATTATTCTACATTAGTTACATTTTTACAAGCAGAAGCAGTTTCCTCTTTTCCAGATTTAAGAGAAAGAAGTAAAATAGGTACACCTGTAAAAAAAGGAGAATTGCAAGGTACAGTTCAATTTAATAGAAAGTATAAAGATGGTTCAGAACAATTACTAGAATTTATGAAATATACGGACTATAGAAAAGAACTTGCAAAATTTGGAGTAAAATTAGATGATGAGGAAACTCAAGAGCAAGTATATTTTAATAAACCAGATGTAGAAAGTGCATATAATAGTTTAAAAACATATTTTACTTTAGATGAAGATTATAATCTGATTATAGCAACGCTTTCTTCTAATGAAAAGAAAGTGACTTATAGTTCATATGCAAAAGAAGAAGGGATGCAAGATGATTATAGTTATGATTTTACAATTGATGTAAGTAGAATTGATTATCAAAGTGTAGTACAAAAATATACAATGCCATTTGAATATCCTTTAGCCTTTTTAATGATTTCAGCTAATCCACATTTTTGTGAAGAAATTGCTAAGCTTGCTATGTTAAAAGAAGAAGGAGAAGAAGAAAATGGAGCAGCATTTACTCCTAAAATTGTAGTTGATGTACAAGATAATACAATGGACACATATACAAAAGAAGATTATGGATATACTGCTAATTTTAAATTAGAAAAATATGTTAAGTATAAAGTTACTGTAAAAAATGACAAAGGACAAGTAGTTACAGAACAAGGAGGAAATAAACTAGATACATATCCTATAACAATAGAAAAAAATGTATCTGCAGTTTCATATAGAATTACTGAAAATTGGAATAACACAACAACAGAGCAATTATGTGTTTCAGAAGCAGATACATGGATACAACATTATACATCAGTATACGAAAAAGTTGATGAACTTACAGAAAATGAAACAACTAGTACAGAAGGCGATGATGGAGATTATAGAGAAGTAGCAGATAGTCATGGATATTTAAAAGATGCACAATTTACATATTCACTTCCATCAAGTACTAGTAAAAATACTTCATATTCTGAAGATTCTTCAGAAACAAAAATAAAAGAAAAAGATACAGATAAAAAAACAACTATTACAACTCAAATAACTACAACGAAATATGAAAAATCATCATCAAAAGTAACACCAAAATGGGAAAGATTTTTATCACTTCTAAAGGTAGAGTCTGAAAAAAAAGTATTTAATTTAAACGATTTGACGAAAAATGATAAATATATTAAATACACTATAGAAGATGGATTAGGACAAAAATCATCTCCAAATAGTAATTTACTTTCAGCAGAGGATGCATTATATGAATTAATTGCCTCAAACGATAAAACAGTATCTTTAGAAGAAATAACAAGAGATTTATTTGATATATATACAGGAAGAAAAAAAGTAAGTGAAATAGATTATGATTTTAGTATATACGAGCCAAGTGAGTTTTCTACTACTTCAGGGTACTACTATGGAGGTAGCTTCGAAGAAAAGGTATGGTTTGCTTTAATAGGAGCAGGATATGACGAATATGCAACAGCAGGTGCAATGGGTAACTTTATGAAAGAGTCTGGGTTTAAATCAAATAACGTACAAAATTCATATGAATCTAGAGTAGGCTCTGATGAAGTATATACTCAAAAAGTAAATAGTGGAGCGTATTCTAGACAGCAGTTTATTAGTGATTCTGCAGGATATGGTTTAGCACAATGGACATATTCTAGTAGAAAAGCTGGATTATACGATTTAGCAAAAACTAAAGGAACAGGTATAGACGATGAAGACACTCAAATAGAATTTCTATTAAAAGAAATGCAATCATATGGATGTAAAAAATCTCAGCCAAATGTAAAAGAAGCAACAGACAATTTTCATAATGTGTATGAGAGTTCTGCTGATACGAATTTAACTCAAAGAGAAAATTATGCACAGGAAATATATAATAGATATCATGGAAAAACAGCACCAGAGGGTGGAGCACTTACTCAAGGATCTTCATCTGAAAAATTACGTTATCTATTTCCACAGGGGGTGCCAACTACTAAGTCTGACTGTGAAAAATATTTAACTACTGTGCAAGTGGCTTTAACTAAAAAAGATGGAACGAAAACTACAGGAAATATTACTGTACACCAAAAACTAGCAGCAGATGTGCAAAAGGCATTGCAAAAAGCTCAAGATCAAGGATTTAAAGTCTATTCGGCTACAGGGTATAGTTACAGAGTTATGAATAATGGAGGAAGCGGAAAATTATCTCATCATTCTTATGGTGTAGCTATAGATATAAATGTAAATGAAAATTATTCACATAGAGGTTCAACTGTATATGCAGGAAGTTTTTGGGATCCTTCAAAAAGTGAATTTTCAATACCAAGAAATGGAGCATTAGTAAATGCTTTTAGAGAAATAGGATGGTCTTGGGGAGGAAATTGGTCAGGAAATTATCAAGATTATATGCATTTTTCATATACTGGACATTAATTATAGGAGGTATTATACTTGAATAAATTAAAAAAAATTATTATTATAATATTAGTGTTTACGGCAATAATAGCTATATTATTATCAATACTTTTAATGTTAAATTTAAAAAATGATAATAACAATATAATAACGGAAGGAACTATAGAAAAAGGACACAATGAAGCTTCAACAGAAGCAACAATAATAACACCTTTGTACAACAATGTTGAATATTTTAGAGTAAAAGATTGCATAGATACATATACTTCATTTTCTTTGGATTTACTATATAGCCAAAATGCAGAAAAAGAACAAGTAGCTACTATGCAAGAACGAATGTTAAGTATAATTCCAGATTTTGTAAAAAAAGACTTAAATATAAATGCTCAAAATGTGTATAAAGCAATAGGCTTACCAGATAAATATTTAAGAGTTGATAATATAACAGTATCAAGGCAAATAACAAAAGAAAATGATGAATATGTAGCAACTAATATATATGCATATATATTAGAAGGAGTACTTATAGATAGAGAAAATTTTTCAAAAGAAAATTTTAAAATTATAGTATTGATAGATGATTTAAATGAGACTTTCTACATATTACCTCAAAAATATATTGAGAACAAAAGAATTGATACTACAGAAGGAAAAGAATTACAATTATATTCTGAAGAAGAAATAGAAGATAAAACTTATAATAAATATCAATCAAGAACATATACAGATCAATATATATGTGAAGAGTACTTTAATACTTTTAGATTAAACTTAGAATATGATGCACAAGGAATGTATGATAAATTAGATAAAAATTACAGAGAAAAAAGATTTGGAAATTATAGCGAGTTTGCAAAATATATAAAAGAAAATAATATAAACAACGCAAAATTGGCAAGCTACTTAGTAAATAGAGAAGATGATTATACAGAATATGTATGTAAAGACCAAAACGAAAATTTATATATTTTTAAAGAAGTAGCAGTAAAAGATTATACTATAACATTAGATACATATACTTTAGAACAAGAGAAATTTAATGAAGAGTATGAAAAAGCAACAAATCAAAAGAAAGTAATGATGAACATAGATAAATTTTTCCAAATGCTAAATGCAAAAGACTATAAAGCAGCATATGAAAAACTAGATATGAACTTTAAAAATAATTATTTTAAAACTGAACAAGACTTTGAAAATTATATAAAACAAAGAGTATTTTCATATAATAAAGTTGAATATGTAAGTTATAATGGAGATATTTCGGGAATATTTAAATATGATTTAAACTTAAAAAATAAACAAAACGAAACACAAGAAGTTAGTTTTTCAGTTGTTATGCAATTAAAAGAAGGAACAGACTTTGTAATGTCATTTAATATTCAATAATAAATAAAATAAAAAACCTTAAACTATATGTTTTTCTAATAAAATATGGTAGAATATTAGAAAAATAAAGTTTAAGGTTTTTATTTATAGAGGTGAAAAATGAATATAAATGAAATTGTAGGAAAAATAGTATTAGTAAAAATATTAGAAAAAAAAGGAAATTACTATTTAGCTAGAACATTAGATGGAAATTATGAAATATATATTGAAGACACTAATGACTATATGGAAGAAGAATTAATAGGAATAATAGAAAAGTGTATAGTATTAGAAGAAAAAGAAGGGTGTTTAATAGGTTTTCTACTAACTAATAAAAAATTTGAAAATGATATAAATAAGATTAATAAAAATTTAGAGAAAACAGATGAGTATAATAAAATAAAAGATATTTATTTAGTAAAAAGATTAAAAATAAACGGAACAGTGTCTGGTTTATATTTAGTAGATGAAGGTGATATTGCAAAGTATTATTTAAATACAGTAGAAATAGGTAAATATATAAAGAAAATTAGGGAAAATAATATATTATTCAAAGAAAATACAATAGAGAATTCTTTAGCAAAACAAATAAAAGATGTAGTTCAATCTATAGATTTAACTAAAAAAGAAATATCATTAAGAGATGAGCAAGAAAAAGAAAAAAATTTAATAGAAAAAGCATTAGGATTAAAAAATGAAAAAGAACTAACAAGAATAGTTACATTAGATTTAAAGCAAAAAGTGTATGAAAAAGAAGAAAAACAAGATAGAAAAACAGAGCAAGAAATTCAGAATCAAAATTTCATAGAAAAAAAGCATGAAAATACTGTAAAAGATGTTAATATAAAGCAAGAAATGGATACTAAAGATAAAGTAACAGATATGAAAACATTAGGGCAAGTATTAGAAAAAAGTGGAAAATTGCCAAATGTAGAAGGCAAAAAGTTTACTAAAATAGGAATTATTGAATCAGACCAAAGGGATAATTTGCAAAACGAAAAAGGTCAAAAGGAAAAAGTTAATAGTACAAGGTATTCATTTGTGGCTATTGCAAATGATGGAACAGTAGTACCATTGGATTTAGAACAAGATCATGCAGATGGAAATAATCCAAGAAAATCGAATTATCAGGTAAATCAAAAAGGGCAAATAAAGCAAGATGATGTTTTGTCTAGATATAAAATTGGAGAAGGAACTATTGCTGTAAAAAATGGTGATTATGGAGAAATAAAAGTATATCATTCACCAAGAAAAACACTTGGCGGAGCTGGTGTTGAAGGAAACAAAAATTTAGATAGAGAGCTAGAAACCAATAATGTGTGGGAAATAAAGAAAGATGAAAGAGATTTAGCAGGAGAATATGAAGATGGATATCGTAGTGTAGAAGAAGGATATAAAGAGGCTTCAAAACATGAGGTAAATGGAAAAGTTAGAGATAATGATTTAAAAATAGACGATATAGATGGAGAAAAAAATACTAAATCACATGTTCACGATAATGTAGATTATAGTAATTTAGCAGTAAAATGGGGATATTACAAACAAGGAACGCCAAATGCGGAAAAAGCTAAAGAGATATTTGAGCAAAAAAGAAAAGAAAATCCAAATAAAGAAACAAAAGAAATAGTGGATATGGTTACAGATGAGTTAGAAGAAGAATTAGGACACGATATGGAAAGAAGATATTAAAAATAAGAATAAAAATTACCTTTTAAAATATAATTTAAAAGGTGATTTTTTATGAAAAAGAAAATAATTATATTACTAACAATAATATTTCTTTTTAATATAGGTATTGTATATGCTGATGATGGTGAAGAGGAAGAATATAATTCAAACGAAATAGAAAATCTTGTTGTTGAATCTTCAGCTAAAGTAGTAAAAGAGCCACAAATTAATGGTAGAGCAGCGGTTATATATGATAGAAGTACAAATGAAATAATATGGGGTAAAAATGAAAATCAAAAAAGGCCAATGGCATCTACTACTAAAATTATGACTGCGATAGTTGTAATAGAAAATAGTAATTTGAATGATGAGGTTTGTGTATCTAAGAAAGCAGCGTTAACAGGTGGTTCAAGATTAAAATTAAATACAAATGATAAAATATCTGTAAAAAATTTATTATATGGATTAATGCTTCGTTCACGGAAATGATGCTGCCGTAGCATTAGCAGAGTATGTAGGGGGTAGTGTAGAAGAATTTGCAAATCTTATGAATAATACTGCTAAAAAGATTGGATTAAATAACACTAATTTTGTAACTCCTCATGGATTAGATGAGGAGAATCATTACACAACAGCATATGAATTAGCACTTTTGACTAATTATGCTTTAAAAAATGAAACATTTAAACAAATAGTAAATACAAAAGTAGCTACTATAACTATAAATAATAGCACTAGACAAATATGTAATACAAATGAATTATTAGGATATTTAGAAGGCGTAAACGGTGTAAAAACAGGTTTTACAAATGGAGCAGGTAGATGTTTAGTAACATCATGTACAAGAGGAGAAAATCAAATAATAACTGTAGTGCTTGGCTGTGATACAAAAAAACAACGAACTTCAGATAGCACAAAGTTAATAGAATATGCTTTTAATAATTATACAAGAGTAGATATAGAAAATTTAGTAAAAAAAGAGTTTGAAAATTGGAAACAAATTAATCTAAAGCGCATATATATTAATAAAGCAAAAACAAATAATATAGAAGTAGAACTTGGAGACATACAGAAGAAACAGATTCCAGTGAAAAATGGAGAGGAAAAAGATATAACAATAGAAATAAATGCAATATATGAATATGAGGCACCAATAGAAAAAGGCACAAAAATAGGAAATTTAATAGTAAAAAATAAATCAGAAATAATAGAAACGATAGATATAATAAGTAGTAAAGAAGTAGAAAGAAAAAATACAATAACATATTTAAAATATTTAATCAAATTTATTAGAAATCCTATAGTGTTCTAAAATAATGTATTAAATTTTAGTAACACATATTGACTTTTAGTTATAATTTTGTTATTATAGATATGCTTTAAAAAAGCATATGCGGAAATAGCTCAGTTGATAGAGCGCTGCCTTGCCAAGGCAGAGGTCGCGGGTTTGAGCCCCGTTTTCCGCTCCAATATAACGTATATTCGGCGCTATAGCCAAGTGGTAAGGCACGAGTCTGCAAAACTCTGATCCCCGGTTCAAATCCGGGTGGCGCCTCCAATAAAAAAACGATAAAACGTTGGGATATCAACATTTTATCGTTTTTTTTATATTTTATGCTAAAAATATAGTCATTTCAATCCTTTTTTGAAGATGAAAAGTAACAAAATAATTGTAAAATTTTATTCTGTTCGCTTGTCTGTCTTTGAAAAATGTTATATAGTATTAGACATAGAGAATGAGATAGCAGATATGTTGTGGCTACCACTTTCAATACTCGATACATTCGAGAGCAAGGAGGTGGTTGTTTATGGTAAATTTCTTACTATTCCTAATATTAGGATTTATGTTTTCAGTAACTATAAACGTAGCCTTGTTGTGTATTATATACATAATGTGGACTAATAAACAATAAAAAACAACACATTCTGCTTTCGTCGGTTGGAATGTGTTGCTAAAACAAATTATGTGGTAGTCACATTCTGTGACTCTCATTTTCTATACTATATTATATACAGATTTTTTTAATTTGTCAAACACAATTTTTTTATGTATTTTAATCTTTAAAATAAGAATTCAGTATTTTTTATCTTGTTCAATTCTAAATTTTTCAAATTCATTTTCTTCAAAGTTGTTTTGCACCAGCTTTTTAATTGCTTCAAAAATTAAAAAAAACATTAGGCAACATAAAAAGTAAGAGCTTCAAACCCGTATTTTCCTAGGGAAATTCACATAAAACCTTGAAAAATATGTAAAAATGTAATATAATTGTAATGCAAGTGTAATATTTTGTACTAAAAATTGAAATTATACCTTCCGTAAAGGTATTTTTGATGTCTTTTTTTAGATTGGAAAAAGTGCCAAATATTACTATTGACTAATAAAAAAAAGGATTCTAAAATAGAATATAGATAACTATAACAAAAATAAAAGGATGGAGAGTAGTATGAAATTTAAAAGTAAAATTTTAAGTGCAATAGTTATGGGAGTAACAACTATAGGAATGTTGATGGCTGGTTCACAGTCATATGCAACTCAAGCAGCAGATGGAGAAGCTTTAACTTTAACAATAAAACCAATTCGTTCAACTGGTTGGTCTTATATGGTAAATGGGAAAGTTATACATAAAATATATGAAGCAAATAAAACAACAGGAAATGAAGATAGAGCATTGTATTGTGTTAGAGGTGGACCAGGGTTTGGTTCTAGTGATATGTCAAGTAGTAATGGCATATCTTCACAAGTATATAATCAATATTTTGATATGAAAAAAGATTCTATTCCAGATGCATATAAATCAGTACTACCAAAAGGTGAAGATTATAATTCACTAGTAGCTGTATTAGAAAATTGTTATGTTCCAGCACCTCAAAATTCTTCTGATAATAAAAAAGAATTAGCAACAGCATTTAAAAAAGAGTTATTAAATAAAGCAGGTGTTACAGGAAACATGAGTGATGAACATATTGAAATTGCTCAACAAATTGCAATATGGTATTTTACAAATAAAAATGTATATACAGAGTGGAAAATAGACGATGAAGTTGAAACACCAGCAATAAATGCATCAAAGGATAATACAATTGTAACAGAGGACTCTCCTTCAATAGAAGATTATAATAGTAGTTATAAAGAAAATATAGATAAAATATTTAGTTATTTAGTAGCACAAGGTAATGCTTCTAAGCAGAAAGATCCTTTAGCATCAAATGATAACGGAACAATAGAAATAGAATCAGCTAATGCTGTTATTGCAGAAAGTCAAGGAAACTATAAATTAGGACCATATACAATAATCAATAATTCAAATTATAATATAGAAGGAAGCTTAACAGATGTAAGTGGAAATATTATTAGTGGATATCAAATAGTAGATAGTAATAATCAGGTAACGGATTTAACAGCAGGAAAAGAAATATACATCTTAGTTCCAAAAACACAAAATGTAAAAGGTGCTAAATTTACAATTAAAGCAAAAGTATTTTCTTCAAAAATTACGTATTGGATGACAGGAGAGCCAAACTTATTTGCACAACAACAACCAGTAGCCGAAGTAACACATGATATGAAAGAAATTACAGCTACAGCAAGTACTTCAGAATTTGATTTGGCATTAAGAAAATTTATTACTAAAATAAATGGAGAAAATGTATCAGTAAGTAGAGAGCCTATTGTTTCAGCAGAAACATTAGAAAATTTAAAAAATAATCAAATAACAACAGTAACTAAAACACATACTAAAGATCCTGTAAAAGTAAAAACTGGAGATACAGTATTATATACAATTAGAATATATAATGAAGGTAAAATTGATGGATATGCAAAAGAAGTAACAGATTATTTACCAACTGGATTAAAATTAAAAGAAAATAGTACAATAAATGATGAAAATGGATGGTCAAATCCATCTGGTGATGAAAAAACTATTGTAACAACAAAGTTGGGAGAAACATTATTAAACAAATTTAATTCAGAAACAAATAATATAAGTTATGCTGATTTACAAATAGAGTGTGTTGTTACAGCATCTTATTCAGGACAAGAACAAAGTTTAAAGAATGTTGCTGAAATTACAAGTCATAGTGATGCAAGTGGAAATACATCAGTAGTAGATAGAGATTCTATACCAGACAATTTAACAGATGATCAAAAATCAAATTATAATCCAGGAACATCAACACAAGGATGGGGTTATGAAGATGATGATGACTATGAAGAACTTATTTTACCAAAGCAAGATTTTGATTTAGCATTAAGAAAATTTATTACTAATATAAATGGTAAAGAATTAGTAAATGCAGATGGTACATATGTAAGAGAACCAAATATTGATGTTACAAAATTAGTTAATGGAGCAGAAACAACAGCAGAATATAAACATAGAAAAGATCCAGTAGGAGTAGCAGTAGGAGATATAGTTATATATACTATAAGAGTTTATAATGAAGGTAAAGTTGATGGATATGCAAGTTCTGTAACAGATTATTTACCACCACAATTAGAGTTTGTTGTAGATGACGATGAAAACTTTAATGCAAAATATGGATGGCAAATAGATTCATCTTTAAGAAAAGCAACAACAACTATACTTAAAAGAGATGATATAGACCCAGAAGCAAACTTATTAAAGGCATTTGATGATAAAACTTTAGATTACAAAGAATTAAAAATTAAATGTAGAGTAAAATCTACAAGTGATTTAGACAAAGTAATAACAAATATAGCAGAAATAACAGCTTATACAGATAAGGATGGAAATACTATAGCAGATAGAGATTCTTCAGAAAATAATATAGTTCTTCCTTCAGATGAAAATTTACCAGACTATAAAGGAAATAGTAATAATAAATCTATTTTAACAGATTCTACTTATTTCTATAAAGGACAAGAAGATGATGATGACTTTGAAAAATTAATATTACAAGAGTTTGATTTAGCATTAAGAAAATTTATTACTGGAGTAAACGACAAAGAAGTAACAAATAGAATTCCTAAATTTACAAAAGTAAAAGACGAAAATGGAAATTATGTATATGAACATACAAAAGAACCTGTTGAAGTAGAAACAGCAGATATTGTAGAATATACTATTCGTATATTTAATGAAGGTGATATTGCAGGATATGCAAAAGTAGTAAAAGATGATATTCCAGAAGGATTAGAGTTCTTACCAAATAATGAATTAAATAAACAATATCGTTGGACAATGTTAGATAAAGATGGAAATACTACTGAAGATGTAACAAAAGCTGCTTATATAACAACTGATTATTTATCAAAAGAACAAGAAAAAACAGCAAAAGAAAACTTAATTAAAGAGTTTGACCAATCTACAATGGAATCACCAGATTACAGAGATGTAAAAGTAGCATTTAAAGTAGTTGCTCCAAGTACACATCCAGGAATAATTACAAACGTAGCAGAAATAGCAGATGATTCTGATGAAGAAGGAAATCCAATAAATGATAGAGATTCTACACCAAATAATAACAATAAAAAAGAAGATGACATAGATGTAGAACATATTAAGTTAAATTACTTTGATTTAGCATTAAGAAAATTTATTACTGGAGTAAATGATAAAGAAGTAACAAATCGTTATCCTGTATTTAAAATAGACGAAAATGGAAAATATGTATATGAACATACAAAGGAACCAGTAGATGTAATGAATGGAGATATAGTAACTTATACTATAAGAGTTTATAATGAAGGTCCAAAGGCAGGATATGCAGAGCAAGTAAAAGATGATATCCCAAAAGGATTAGAATTTTTACCAGATAATGAGATAAATAAAGAAAACCGTTGGACAATGTTAGATAAAGATGGAAATGCTACTGAAGATGTAACAAAAGCAGTTTCAATAGTAACAGATAAATTATCTATGAGTGAAAATAAAGACAATTTATTAAAAGCATTTGATAAAGATACAATGGAAGAACCAGATCATAAAGAAGTAAAAGTTGCATTTAAAGTAACAGAACCAAATACATCAGATAGAATTATAATAAACCAAGCTCAAATTTCAGAAGATGCTGATGAAAATGGAAATCCAGTTATAGACATAGACTCTACTCCAAATAAATGGATAGATGGAGAAGATGACCAAGACATAGAAAAAATTAAAGTTAAGTATTTTGACTTAGCATTAAGAAAATGGGTAACACAAGCTATAGTAATAGAAAACGGTAAAGAAAAAGTTACTGAAACAGGTCATAAAGCAGAAGATGATCCAGAAGAGGTTGTAAAAGTTGAATTAGTTGAAAGTAAAATAAATAAAGTAGTTGTTAAATTTAGATATAAAATAAGAATTACTAACGAAGGCGAAATTGAAGGATACTGTACAGAAATTTCAGATTATATTCCAGAAGGATTAAAATTTGTAGCAGCAGATAATCCAAATTGGAAAGAAGTAGATGGAAAAATAGTAACAGATCAACTAAAAGATACATTATTAAAACCAGGAGAATCAGCAGAAGTAGAAGTATTACTAACATGGATTAATTCAAAAGATAACTTAGGATTAAAAGTAAATGTAGCAGAGATTAGTAAAGACAAAAATGATAGTAATACACCAGATATAGATTCTACTCCAAATAACAAAAAACCAGGAGAAGATGATATAGATGATGCACCAGTTATATTAAGTGTAAAAACAGGTGTAGGATTACCAATAGAATATGTAGCTACTATAGGAGGATCAATTATACTTTTAGCAAGTGGAGCTATATTAATTAAAAAATTTGTATTAGAATAAATTAAACAAAAATGTCAATAGAAAATATCTATTGGCATTTTTTATATAGTAGAAAAATTTTCCAATTTTAGGTTTACATTAAAAAATGGTTATGATATAATTTTTTTGAAGTTATGAGGTGAAATTATGAATCAAATTTTATATACACAAACCAGTAAAAAAAGTGGAACATTAGATAAAAAGACTATTATAATGATATTTTCTATAGGAATAATTTTATTTGGACTAGTACTTGTAGGCAAAGGGTCTTTTGCTATTATTAGTGACAAAGCAAATAGTAGTTTAGATAATATACCTGTAGTTACAATGAATCAAGAAAAAAATAAAGTAAAATTAGTTGTAAAACATAGTAAGGTAATAGATAAAATACTATATAACTGGAATTCAGATAATCAAGAGTATTTGTTATTAGGTAAAGGTAGAACAGATATAGAAGAAGAAATAGAAGTTCCAGAAGGAGAAAACTTATTAACAGTAAAAATAATAGATATAGATGGAAAAACAGTATCATATACAAGACAATGTAAATCAACAGATGAAGATGTTACTAATCCTGAAATAGAGCTTTTAGTAGAAGGCTCTAAAGTAAAAATAGTAGCTAAAGATGAAACACAAATAGATTATATAAAATACTACTGGAATAATGAAGATGAAACAGTAGTAAATGCAAGAGAAGATTCACCAAAACAAATAGAAGAAAAATTATCTATAATGAAAGGTGAAAATACCTTAACTGTTATAGCCGTAGATAAAAATGGTAACGAATCAACTAAAGAGCAAACATTTAAAGGTGCTAAAAAACCAACTGTAGAATTATATAGAGATGGACAAGATTTAGTTGTAAAAGTAAAAGATGAAGAAGGAGTACAAAAAATAGAATATACTTTAAATGGAACTTTATATTCTACAGATCCTAATAATACAGGAGAAAGTTTAAATCAAAAAGAAATAGAATTTAAACAACCTTTAGCATCAGGTTCAAATACAATTACATTGAAAGCTTATAGTATAAATGGCTTGGTAGAAGAAGTTACAGGAGAGGTTACTATATAAAATGAACATAGAAAATATATTACAATTTATACTTTACATTATTATATATTCGTTTTTTGGATGGATTTTAGAATCTGTGTTAAAAACGATATATCAAAAGAAATTTGTAAATAGTGGCTTTTTAAATGGACCTATTTGTCCAATATATGGTTTTGGAGCAATCATAATGGAATTATGTTTAAGCTCCTTAAGAGATAAGCCAATAATATTATTTATAACAGCATTCTTATTATTATCTTTATGGGAATATATTGTAGGATACTTAATTGAAAAAATATTTAAAACTAAATACTGGGATTATTCAAATTTAAGGTTTAACATTCAAGGAAGAGTGTGCTTGAAAAATTCTATATATTGGGGGTTATTAGGACTTATATTTGTAAAATGGGTTCATCCTTTTATAGAAAGTATTGTAAAATTAATTCCTATTAATACATTATTTTATATTGATATAATAATTGGAGTAGTAATACTTATAGATACAATTATAACAATTATACAAATTACTAATATAGATGTGGCTATTCAAAAGTTAAATGATTTAAGTGAAAACATAAAATCTAAAGTAGAAGAATTAAAAGGATTAAAAGATAAAGCAAAAACAAAGACTGAAGAATTAGAAAAGAGTAATATTGAAAGTGTAGAAAAATTAATAAAAGATTTAAAAACAACTCAAGCAAAGTTAAAAATAAGAATATATAAGCAAGCAAATAGACTAAAGAAAGCTTTTCCAACTATGAAGTCAGAGACGATAACACAATTTTTAAACCAAAAAATAGATTTGAAAAACTTGAAAAACAATATAAAGAAGAAAGATAAGGAGTAATTATGATACAAGAGATATATGTAATTGATAATAATCCAACATTAAAAGATACTTTAAAAAAAATGTTTAAAAATAATAAAGAATATAGATTCACAAGTGTACAATCTGAAAAATTAGAAGTGGCTTTAAAAAATATACCATCACTTATTATAATAAATGAAGATAATATAGATGAAGATTCATTAGAAATATGTAAAAAAATAAAATCAGATGAAGACAATAGTATTACTCCACTTATAGTTTTATCTTCAAATAAAGATCATGAACATAGACTTAATATGTTAAAATTAGGTGTTGCTCATTATATAAAGCATCCAATAGATGAAGACTATTTATATTATACAATAATAAATGTGTTAGGTTTAATATATATAAATAGAAGAGTAAGTCCATTAACAGGTCTTCCTGGAAATGTACAAATACAAGCGGAATTGAAAAAAAGGTTTTTAAGTAAAGAAACTTTTGCAATGATGTATTTAGATTTAGATAATTTTAAAGCATACAATGATGTATATGGATTCTTAAAGGGAGACGAAATTATAAAATTTACTGCAAGAACTATTTTAAAAAATATTCATACAGATGAATATGAAGATAGTTTTGTTGGACATGTTGGTGGAGATGACTTTATTGCAATTGTATCAGAGACAGACTATGATAGAATATGTCAAAATATTATTGCAGATTTTGACCATAATGTAACTAAATTTTTTACAGACGAAGATGCAGAAAAAGGTTATATAGAAGTTGCTAACAGAAAAGGTATAATAGAGCAATTTCCTTTAACTTCAATATCAATAGGTGTAGTTGAAGTAGAAAAAGGTAGATTTGCAAATGTTTTAGAAATAGGAGAGGCTGGTGCTAGTGTTAAACATTTATCTAAAACTATTCAAGGAAGTACATATGTAATTGATAGAAGAAAGCATAATGAATGTTAAGAGGTAAACTCGAGAAAATTGTAAAAATTTTATAAATTATACATTTTTGAATATAACGAAAAAGGGATGAAATTGGAAATGAATTCAAAAATAAAAAAGATGCTACAATTAGAACTAGGAATTTTATTTTTAGTTCTAATTATTTTTATAATAACAAAAACTAAATTAATATATTTAATACCAAATTGTTTGATTAATACATATTTTGGTGTTTTATGTCCAAGTTGTGGAGGAACAAGGTGTGTAATAAATCTGCTACAAGGAAACTTTGTACAAAGTTTCTTATATCATCCAGTATTTTTTATAACAATTATATATTTGATTTTGGTTAATATCTTGTATATAGTCAATTCATTTAAGAAGAAACAAATATTAACATTTTTATATCCCAAAACGAAATTCTGGATAATATTTACAATCGTTATAATAATATTTACTATATGTAGAAATATTGGAAATTAGAAAATTATAAAACAAATAGTTGAATAATGAAAGTAAAGATAAGTAAAATAAAAAGCATACGGAAAATAGCAAATTAGAGTTAATATTACAATAATATAACAATAGTAATAAAAAAAACACATAAACTTAATATTTGAAATAAAATCTTGAATAGCCCCAATTTCCGTAAAATTCTATAATGTAATATATAAATAAATATAAAATAAGTGTAATTGACACTTATTTTTTTTTATTTAATAATTATTAATAATATTATTATTTAATAAAAACATGCGAAAGTATGCTAATAAGTAAAACACAAGAATGTGTTAAAAATAAAAATGGGGGGAGAATAAGTTGCTAGTGATTAACAAAGTGCAAGAAATGCTAAAAAAGAGAAAAAAACATAAAGCAATGTTACTTGCAATAATACTTACGATGATGATACCAATCGTCGGCATAAGTATTTATTCACATGCAGATACTACAAAAATATTGACACCAAATGAAAATCAGTATTTAGAGCTAAAAGCAACGTCAATACTAGAAAAAGAAGATGGGAAAAAGCAACTTATTATGGAGTTGTGGGGACATAATTTAGAATTTAAAGGCTTTAGTTTTAGGTTCTCTTATGATGGTGAAAAGTACAAGCTTTCAGATGTTACAACAAATGAGGTAACAAATAATTGTGAAAAATACTTTAAGTTTGAAAATGAATTTTTAGATGTATTAGAATTTTTTGACATAGATTATAGAGGATTAGGAGACGGCGTAGAAGCAGTGGTTTCATTTACACCACCAACAAATACATCAGAACATATCATAGAAAAAGAAAATGTAGGAAAATTAATCCATACACGGAGATTCATTATTATTAGGAAAATTAAGTTTTAATATGATAACAGATAATTTTGATGTTTCAGAATTTAACTTGGTAGAAAACTTAAGCTATTCACCAAATACAGGAATAAAAATAGATTATACTGCCCAAGAAAGTTATCAAGCACAATCTACATTTAGATTTACAGATGCAACAGCTTCTAAAGATGCTTCACTAAAAGACTTAATAGTAAGTTCAGGAACAAAAGATGGAGAAGAACATACATATAAAGAATACGAATTAACACCAACATTTGATAAAGAGGTAAAAGAATATGAAATAACATTATTAGAATATGTAGACAAAATGAATATAACAGCAATACAAAATAATGAAAAAGCTACTATGAAAGTTAAACATCCAAAAAGAAATGAAGATGGAAACATTGTATACGAAACAGATGGAACAACAATAGTATATGAAGAAAAAGAATTGTTAAATAACACAGAATACATGATCACCTTAAATGAATTGGGAAAAGAAGATACTAATATAACAATACTAATTACAGCAGAAGACGGAAAAACAACAGATGAGTACAAGATAAAAATAAAAAGACCATATGGAACAATAAAAGGAAAAATATATACAGCACCGACAGCATCAACAACAGGAAAATATATTGCTACAGTTAGAGTATATAAATCTGAAGACGTAAGTAAAATTATAAATTGGTCAGAGGTTACACCAGGAACAGATGATATAGTACATAAAGATTTAATGACTCTTACATCAAATAACATAAAAACAAATGATGATGGAACATATGAAATTTATGTAATTCCAAATAAATATGATATTTTACTAGATAAAGCGGGATATTTAGACGATGTATATATAGAAAGACAAGTAGATGAAGGCAATATTGTTGATTTAGGAGAAAGCGAATTAATAGCACGGAGATACTAATAAAGATGGAGTTGTGCAATTAATAGATTATGCAATGATATTAAATTCATTTGGTTTAGATAATACTAGTGAAGATTACAAACTAGACTATGATTTTAATGAGGATAACCAAATACAACTTATAGACTATGCGTTAGTATTAAATAATTTCTCAAAAACAAGAGTTATAAAATAGAGGAGGAAGAAAGATGAAAATAGTAGAAAATGAATTTACTAAAAACAAAAAGATATATGCATTGGTAATACTTATAATAATGATATCAAATTTATTTTCACCATATGGAGTGCTTGCAAATAAAGTTTTGGCAGCACCAGCAACAGGAGAACCATATTATAGATTAACATTACTTAAACCTAGTGATAATCCTGATCCAGATGCAGAAGATATTGATGATGCTACATACTATTACTATTACGATTATATGAATGGAATGGTTGATACTCCAGAAGAGAAGCAAGCAAGAGCAATAGTGATGGAATTATCAATAGAAGGTTGCAATTCTGTCAATAGTGCAGATATTTATTTTAGATGGAATACAGATAAATTTGTAGCAGGTCAGACAACAAAGCTAACTAGAAAAGGAACACCTTATTTAGAAGCTGCAACTGAATATACTAATAATTCAAAATATCCTGATGCAGATTTTGGAATAACAAATTGGGGTTCACCAGTTTATGAGATTTTAGATGCAAGTGCAGGGACATTAAGATTTACAGGTGGAATAGCAACAGGAAGTTCTTATTTAACTAGTGGAACAGTAGTTGGGCAATTCTTATTCTTATTAAAAGATGGAGTAACAATAGATGATATTACAACAGATGATATAAGCTTAGTAACAGGAGCTGTGGGATTGGAGCAAGGTTTACAAATAGCATACTTCCCAGATGGAAAAACAGCATATCACACAGATGGTAAAGATTATTTATTATTTAGTGGATTTTCTGCAGGTGCAAAACAAATAAGTAGTGTAGAATTAAAAACTTCACCAACTAAAACACAATATTATGTAGGAGAGACACTAGATTTTACAGATGGAGAATTAACTGTAAAATATGATGATGGTTCAGAAGAAAACATTTCAATTGCAGATGCAATAAGTAGCGGAAAATTAACGGCAGATAGTACAGTTGCTACAAATAGTAAAAAGGTAACACTAACATATGATAGTGAAACAGTAGAATTTGGATATTATGTATTAGATAGTATAACAGTTTCTAAAAATTTAAATAAAATGGACTATGAGCACGGAGATACAATTGAATTTACTGGAGGAGAATTAACAGCGACTTATAAAAATAGTGCAGGAGCAAGTACTACAAGGGTACTTAATATAAAAGATGAATTAACAGCTGGTACATTAATTGTGGATAAAACAACAGCAGATGTAGATAACAATGTAATTAATTTTAATTATTTTGGAAAAACAGCAAGTATAAACTTAACAGTAACAGATCCAATTGCAAGTATTTCAATAACAAAACAACCAAATCTATTAACATATGATGATGGAGAAACAATAAACTTAGCAGGTGGTCAAATAACACCTGTAACAAAAAGTGGAAAAACATTAATACCAGTTGCGACAAATGCGTCTACAGTTACAAGTTCCACAACTACAGCTAGTATAGCTCAAGCTACAAACAAGTGGACAATAGCAGGAGGAGATGGACTACAAGCAGGAAATCAAAAAATAACTTTAACTTATGAAGGAAAAACAGCAGATATAACAATAGTTGTTAATGATACTGTATCAGGAGTATCTATAACAACTCAGGCTACAGCCGAAAATAAATATGGAACACCAGCAGGTGCTTTAAACTTTGACGGATTAGTAGCAACAATTACTACAACAGGTGGAGGAACATTTACAGTAGGTGCAAGTTCACTTACAATAGATACAACTACATATAATCCAAATAGTGTAGCAAAACAATCACTTCCTGTAAGATATGGAACTATAAGTTCTACAAATAATGCAGAAATAACATTAAGTAATTATATAACAGGAATAAGTGTAAACTTTACACAAACAGAATTTGAATATGGAACAGAACTTGGAGATGTGTTAGTAAAAGGAACATATGTAGAAAATTATGCAGATGGAACTACAAGTAGTCCAAAGGCAATAACAAGTGATATGGTAACAGGATATGTTGCATCACCAGCAGCAACACTATTAACAAATCATAAATATAAAGAAACATTAACAATAAAACTTTCTACATCAACAAACTCATTTGATCAATTACCAGCAGTAGCTACTCAAGTTATTACATTAAAAGATGTACCAGTGAGTATTGATGTAGCATCAAAGCCTAATAAAATATCTTATGATTATGGAGAAACTTTCTTAACAAACGGAGGACAATTAAAAGTAAATTATAAGAGTGGTGCAAGTCAAAATATTTCTATGGGTGCAAATACAGTAACACTTACAGAAACAGATGGATCTAATATAAATATGAGTCCAGCAGTAAGTAAATTTGTAAATGGAAAAGTAACAAAAACTATAAAAGTAAATTATACATCAGATGGAAAAACATTTGATACAAGTTTTGATATAACAATAAAAGATAGTGTAGACAGTATAGCAATAACAACAAATCCAAAATTAGTATTTGAACATAACGATACTTTTGATGCTTCTACAGGAAAATTAACAGTAACATATAAATCTGGAAATTCAGAAGTAGTAAGTTTAGATGAAGCAAACATAACAGAAACTGATGGAACTACAGTAAATATGGCTCCAACTGCATCAGAATATACAAACAATCAATTAACAAAAACATTAAAAGTTGAATATGCAGGATTAACAACAAATTATAATATTACTTTAAAAAATACTGTAGCTAGTATAACAGTTACAGCACCAACAAAAGTAACATATAATTTAAATGATAGTACTGATTTAACAGGAGGAAAGGTAACTGTAACAAGAAAGGCTGGAGATACAAAAGACTTAGCCTTAACAGATACAAAAATAACAGTAACAGACTTTGATACAAGTGTAGCTGGAACAGGTAAGACAGCAAATGTAAAATACACAGAAGAAGGAAAAGATTATACAAGTACATTTACATATGATGTAGTAAATAATATTACTGATATAGAAATAGTAGCTCCAAGTAAAACAGAATATAAACATGGAGAAAATATAGCAATAAATGGAACAATAACTGTAAAATATGCAGATGGAACAAACTCTACAAGAACAATGACAGAAAGTATGATAACAGAAAACGATGGTTCTGCAGTAAATATGACTCCATCAAGTTATGATAATAGCACAAATAAATTAACAAAAACTTTAAAAATAACATATACAGAAGATGGAATAACAAAAACAGTAAATTATACAATAACAATAATAAATACAGTAAAAGAAGTAACATTATATGGAACACCAAAAACAAATTATAATGTAAATGAAGCTATGCAACCAGGACTTTCAATATTGGTAACAAGAGAAACAGGAACTCCAGAGACAATAGAAGTAACATCAGATATGATAAGTAATTTTGATACAACAACAGAAGGAACAAGAACAGCAATAATTACTTATACAGAAAATGGAGTAACAAAAACAGTAAATTACGAATATACAGTAACAGATTCTGTAACAAGTATCTCAATAGATACAGCAGTAAAAGAAGCACAAAAATATAACGAAGAATTAGACTTAACAGGTGCAACAATTAAAGTTATAAGTGGAAAAGGAACCAAAGTAATAAGCTTAGAACAAAATATGATAAAGGCTGGAACATATGATAAGACAACATTAGGAGAGCAAACTGTAACAGTAGAATACGGAGGACAACAAACAACATTTAAAGTAAATGTAAAAGATTATGTAACAAAAATAGCTGTAAATCCAGCAACAGTAACAGGAACATATGGAGATACATTAACAAACATTATTAACAATAACAACGTTATGTACACAGTAACATATGCAAAAGCAGGAGATAAAACAGCAGTAGCAGTAGCTGAAAGTATGGTAACAGGATATAACCCAAATATACTTACAGCTCAAAACTTAACAGTAACATATATAGACTCAGACACATTAAGCTATACAAATGGACAAGGCTTTACAACAACATTAACAGTAACATTACAAGATGAGATATCAAACATAGAAGTAACAGCTCCAACAGTAGACCAAACATATAATTATGGAGAAACATTAGACTTAACAGGAGCAACAATAACAGTAAATTATGTAAGTGGAGCTACACCAAAAACAGTAACCCCAACTGTAAATATGGTAGTAGAAAAAGGAACAACAAATGCAGTAAACATGAGTCCACTAGCAAGTGAATTTACAAATAACAAATTAAATAAACAAGTAACATTAAAATACACAGAAGATGGAAAAGAGGGAAGCATAGATTACTTAGTAACAATAGTAAATGACGTAAAAGAAGTAACGTTATATGGAACACCAAAAACAAATTATAATGTAAATGAAGCTATGCAACCAGGAC
>OIWT01000125.1_pt1 | contig 103339 bp, 104 predicted proteins | sample 1587701 | NCBI WGS metagenome assembly OIWT01 (sample SAMEA3888904, study PRJEB22519) | human gut metagenome | biome: human gut; feature: human-associated habitat; material: faeces | place: Denmark | collected 2009
ATGATAAATGCTTTTAGATGCTTTCGTGCTTTTTTTAAGTAAATTTAGTCAAATTTAGAATTAAAAAGAAAAAACAGCTAAAGCACAGATGTATAAAGTGCTGCACGAGATAAGGGAAAATTTCTGAAAAGAGAAAAATATTATTGACGAATTTTAACAATTATGATACAATAAAAACATATTTTAAGAGTTTACCTAGAACATATAATGTTTAAGCGGTAAAGGGTAATGTAATTACCTACACGAAGTAAGAAATTAAATCTTGCAAAGGAGTCTTAAAGACTTTTTTGCAGGTTTTTTTGTTTTTTAAAAGAATATAATAATTAAATAGAAAGAAGTGAGATTTATGAAAGGTTTATTAATTAGAAACGTAGAATTAGCGGACTTAAAAGACGTATCAGAAATCGTTGTTAAAGGGTGGCAAACTGCCGTTAGAGGAGGTAAAGAGTATAAAGAAGTTGGATTTATATATGATTTAAATGAAAAATTTATGCATGTATGATTAATATTAGGTTAGAATTAAATGAAAAATTAAAGAAGTTTTAATGGATTGCGATAAAGATAATTCCATAAAGAAATAATCAAATAACACATAGAAGTATATTATTAGATATTGGAACTGGTGGAGGGGAGAAATTAACTAATCTAATTAGTGACAAATGTTTATTAAAAGTAGGAACAGATTTCTCGGCAGAAATGATAAAAGTTGCTAATAATAACAATAAGAATTGTAAGATAAGATTTTTTGAAATGAACTCAGAATCAATAAATTTTCCAAATAATTTTTTTGATATTATATGTGCAAGACATACACCTTTCGATTCTAAAGAAATTTTAAGATTGTTAAATAATAACGGAATATTTTTTTCAGAGCAAATTGACGAAGACGATTGTAAAAGTCTTAAAGAGATATTTAAAAGAGGACAAGGATATAATAATAAAGTAAAATTAATTAATAAAATTAAAGAAGAAGTAGAACAACAGACTTTTAAAAAGGTAGAATTTTTTGAAATAAAACAACAAGAGTATTATAATACAGAAGAAGACTTATTGTTTTTATTACGAAATACACCTATAATACCAAATTTTGGAGAAGAAAAAAATGATTATAAAAAATTTAATGAATATATCGAAAAATACAAAACAAATAAAGGAATACTTTTAGAAAGAAAACTATTTGGAATAATGGCAAGAAAATAGATAGTTGTGATAATTTACCAAAAAATATATAAAAGGAGAGTGGGTTACATGCCAAAATTTATACAAATTATTGGGCCGCAAGCAGTTGGAAAAATGACTGTAGGTCAAGAACTTGCAAAAATAACAGGATATAAGCTATTATATAACCATATGACAATAGAAATGGTAAGATTAATATTTGATTATAATAGAGAGGCATTTAGAAAAATAAATAGCATAATTAGATATGAAATATTCAAAGAATTTGCCAAAAGCAATGAGAAAGGCATTATTTTTACAGGATGTTTCGACTTTGAAAATGACTTTGAATCAGAGAAAGAAGAAACAGAAAAATGGATGAATTTATTTAAAGAAAGTTATACAATCGAATTGGAAACAACATTAGAAGAAAGATTGAAAAGAAATAAAACAGCCAATAGATTAAAATATAAAGAATCCAAAAGAGACTTAGAATGGAGCGAAAAAGATATATATAGATCACTAAAAAAACATAGGCTAAATTCTAAACCAGGAGAAGGAGAAAAAATATTTAAAAACTTTTACAAAATTGATAACACAAATATATCAGCAGAAGAAGTTGCTAAAATAATAAAAGAAAGATTTAAATTGTAGGAGAAAATATATATGAAAAATTTATTACAAAGTCAATCAGCAAATGAAAACAATTCAAAGTGGAATAATATAATACAAAGAAATAAATCCCTATATCAAAGAAACAACGACATACGTTCAGAGTTTGAAAGGGACTATACAAGAATTATACATAGTAAGGCTTATAGAAGACTAAAACATAAAACCCAAGTATTTTTTTCACCAGAAAATGATCACATATGTACAAGAATAGAACATGTAACATTAGTAGAATCAATAAGCTATACAATAGCAAAATATTTAGGATTAAATGCTGAATTAACAAAAGCAATTGCAACAGCACATGACATAGGACATAGTCCGTTTGGGCATCAAGGCGAAAAAATATTGTCTGAAATATCTAAAAAAGAAATTGGCAAAAATTTTTGGCATGAGAAAAATGGATTAGAATATGTTGACAAAATTGAATTATTAGAAACACCAAATGGTGAACTTCAAAATTTAGACTTAACATATGGGGTAAGAGATGGAATAATTTCACATTGTGGAGAAATAGATGAAAGATGTTTAAAGCCTCGTACAGAATATATAGACCTATATAATTATGAAAAACCAAATCAATATGCTCCATATACATGGGAAGGATGCGTAGTAAAAATTGCAGACAAAATTTCTTATCTAGGTAGAGATATAGCAGATGCCATTACATTAGGAATTTTAGATAAAAAAACAACAGATTTATATGAATTTTTAAAATTAAGCAAAAATACAAAAATAAACAATACAGTCATTTTAAATATATTTATAAATGATTTGTGTGAAAATACAACAATAGAACAAGGGTTGAGCTTTTCAGAGGAAAAATTTGAAATGATAAATAATTTAAAAAGTTTTAATTATAAAAATATTTATTTAGCAGAAAAAACAGTTAATAGTATAGAATATTTTAAACTAATTTTAAATAAAATATTTTATTTTTTAAAAGAAACATTTTATAACAAGAACAAAATGGAAAAAATTTGTCCATATTTAGTTAATGACTTTGAAGACTGGTTAAAAAATTATTGGAATTTAGAAAGAAACGAAGAAAATAAAAATGAAGTCATCTTTAATAAAGAGGATTTAAAAGATTATTGCCAAGCTATAATTTATTATATTGCTGGAATGACTGATAATTATGCTATTGAGATGTACAATAAAATTATTTCATTTTAATTTCAATATATTTAACAATAATTAGAGTTTTTATGATATAATAAAAATGAAAATTTAGGAGGAAAAATATGGAGTTAATTGATATTGTAGACGAAAATAATAACTTAACTGGTCAAGTAGAAGATAGATGGGTAGCATATGAAAAAGGTTTATGGAGAAGGACTGTTTCTTGTTGGATAATGAATGAAAAAGGTGAAATACTTCTTCAAAAAAGAACAGCCGATAAAGTTCGAAATCCAAATAAATGGGCTAAAACAGGAGGACAAGTTGATAGCGGAGAAAGTGTGGAACATGCAATATATAGAGAAGTAAAAGAAGAATTAGGAATAGAAATTCCTAAGGAACAAATTAATATTGTAAATATTCATAAAAGTAGTGATAAAAATAAAAGATTTGCATATAATTTTCTTTTTATAGTAAATTACCAAATAGATGAATATAAATTACAAAAAGAAGAAGTGGCAGAAGTGAAGTATGTAAAAATAGAAGAAATGGAGCTTGCTAAGAAAAATAATGATTTAAATTATACATTTTGCAAGTGGGATGATGAAAAATTCTATAAAGAAATGGAATTATTAAAAAATAAAAGAAAAGAAATTATATAACAATATTTAGAGGAGTGAGCATATGTTAGAATTAGAAGAAAATTTTAAAAAAATTAAGGAGATGGAAATAAAATTAACAGATTTAGGTGAGTCTCTTTGACATAGTTAATTTAGGAAAAGAATTAACAAACTTAGAAAATCAAACAATGGACGAAAATTTTTGGAATAATCAAGAAAATTCAACTAAAGTACTAGCAAAAATTAAAAAAATAAAAAATAAATATGCACAATATAAAAAAATAGAAAACGAAATTGTAAATCTATTAGAATTAACTAAACTAGTACAAGCTGATTTTGACGAAGAGCTAAAAAATGAAATATTAGCCAATACTAAAAATTTAAAGAGAGACCTAGAAAAATTAGAAATTGAAACCTTATTATCAGGAAAATATGATTGCAATAATGCAATTATTACAATCCACCCAGGAGCCGGAGGTACAGAGTCACAAGATTGGGCAGAAATGCTTTATAGAATGTATTTAAGATGGGCTAACAAAAATAATTATAAAGTAAAAGAATTAGACTATCTTGAAGGCGAAGAAGCTGGACTAAAAAGTGTAACATTTGAAGTAAGTGGAGAAAATGCTTATGGATATTTAAAAGGTGAAAAAGGAGTTCATAGATTGGTTAGAATCTCACCATTTGATAGTGGTGGAAGAAGACATACATCATTTGCCTCAGTAGAAATATTACCAGAAATAACAGATGACATACAAATACAAATAAATCCAGATGATTTAAGAATAGACACATATAGAGCATCACGGAGCTGGGGGTCAACATATAAATAAAACTTCATCAGCAGTACGAATTACTCACATCCCAACAAATACTGTTGTTGCTTGTCAATCAGAACGCTCACAAATACAAAACAGAGAAACTGCCATGAAAATGCTAAAATCTAAATTGTTAGAAATAAAAGAAAAAGAGCAAAAAGAAAAAATAGAAGATTTAAAAGGAGATCAAAAAGACATAGCATGGGGAAGCCAGATTAGGTCATATGTATTTTGTCCATATACTATGGTTAAAGATCATAGAACTAATTATGAGGTTGGAAATGTTGAAGCTGTAATGAATGGCGAAATAGATGGCTTTATAGAAAGTTATTTAAAATCCAACATATAAATCTTTAACAGAATTCATCACATTTTAATATAATATTATAAGCCATATTTAAATAAATATGGCTTATAAATTAATGTAAAGAGGGTAATGGCAATGGACACAGTAGTTTTAAAATTTGGAGGGAGTTCTGTTGCTGATAATGAAAAATTATATAAGGTTGCAGAAAAAATTATTAGTTTAAAAAATTCATATAAAAGAATAGTTGTTGTTTTATCAGCACAAGGAAAAACAACAGACAATCTAATAAAACAAGCAAAAGAATTAGCACAAAAACCTAATTATAGAGATTTAGATTTATTATTAAGTACTGGAGAACAAATATCAATTGCTAAATTAAGCATATTACTAAACAATCTTGAACATAAAGCAATAGCTTTAACCGGATGGCAAGCAAATATATTAACAACAGAAGAAAATCAAAATGCATTAATAAAGAATATAGATATATCTAGAATAAATAATGAATTAAATAAAGGAAATATTGTAATTGTAGCAGGATTTCAAGGAGTAAATAATAAAAATGATATTACCACATTAGGAAGAGGAGGATCAGACACAACAGCAGTTGCATTAGCAGCAGCTCTGCATGCAAAAAAATGTTATATTTTTTCAGATGTAGATGGAGTATATACCACTGATCCAAACAAAATAAAAAATGCTAAAAAAGTACTAAATCTTTCATATGGAGAAATGTTAGAAATTTCTAGCGAAGGAGCTAAAGTGCTTCATAATAGATGTGTAGAGGTAGGAGATAGATTTAATATTCCAATTATTACAAAATCCACATTTAATGAAGAACCAGGAAGTGTAATTTCAAATTTAATAGAGGAAAATACAGTAAAAAGTATTGTAAAAAAAGATTTATCTAGAATTTCTATTATAGGAAATGGTATAATAAGAAATAATAATTTAATTCAAAAAGTAATAAATATAATAGAAAAAAATAAGTTAGAAATATTAACAATTGATATTTCAGAATCAAAAATTGCAATTGTATTTAAAAGTATTGTCGATGACGAGATTTTAGAAATAATGCATAACGAAATAATAGAAAAAAACACAATATAGAAAATTACAGAATTAATTGACATAAATATGAAAAGATGATAAAATATTTGTACAACTAGTTTGTAATTTTTAGCACTAAGGAGGTTTTACTATGAAAAATCGGAAGGAAGACTTTAAGTTTGATGCTATTGTGTATGAAACACTGAGTGGGGCAGAGACTTTCCTTGAAGAAGACTCTGAAAATCTAAAAGTAATTGGAACCTGGGAGTATGCATGTGCACTATTCCAAGCATCTAATAACTTTTTAGGGCAATATTTAACAAAGTTGAATATCACCCAAGAAGAAAAAAACAGAATTATAAATGAAGTTCTTGATGAGATTGATGCACAGTTAGAAGAAGAGGAAATTGAGGAAAACGATGGAGAAGCAGAGATATACTACATCATTACAGATACAAAAAATAAAAGAGAGTATCTGGTAGACAATTTGTTGTTTCAAGCATTTACTTTAGCCAATCGTTTTAGAAAAATGATGGAAGAAAGCAATATAACCGTTAATCATGTTATATACGGACTGATTCAAGTCGATTTTGAGGTAATCTCTACATTTCTTAAACTCTTTGGTTGCAATGAGAGAAAGGTACTAAATGACTTTTACGTTTCTATAAATATGGTAGTATTTCCATATGAAATTAAGGACTGTTTAAGAGATTTAACTTCTGAAGTTGACAAAAAATCGGAATGTTTAGTTCAAGGAAGAGAAAAAGAAACTCGGGAGCTTGTAAGAGTGCTGTTAAAAGCCACAAAAAGAAATGCTATAATAACAGGCAAGGCTGGTGTTGGAAAAACTGCACTTGTAGAAAAATTGGCGTGGAATATTGCAACAGGTAATTGTTGTGAAGAAATGAAGAATTTTAAAATAATTTCTTTAGACGTCAATGCTTTAATTGCAGGAACAACATACAGAGGTATGGCTGAAGAAAGATTTAATTGCTTAGTTCAATTTCTAGAAAATAACCCAAATGTAATTTTGTTTATTGATGAGGTTCACACTATTCTGGGTGCAGGAAGCACAATGAGCGAAAATTTGGATTTAGGAAATTCGTTAAAGCCAATTCTTGCAAGAGGCAAAACTAGAGTAATTGGAGCAACAACAGAGAAAGAATATTACAGGTACTTTTCAACTGACATGGCTTTGAAAAGAAGATTCGAAAGAATCGATGTTAAAGAACCTAAGTTTTCGGAAGTTCCAAAAATGATTTCCAAAAGAGTAAAAGCTTTGGAAGCATATCATGGAGTAAAAATAAGCAAAGAAGTTCTTAATTACATTATGCTTTTGTCATCATGTATCTACTTTAATGAAGTTAATAATCCTGACAGAACAATAGATGCAATAGACAGGGCTATGGCAGAAACAAAATTGGCTGGAAAAAAAGAAGTTAGTAGAAAGATTGTTACTATGGCATTTGATATTAATTTAGAAAAGTACAACCAATTATCTATACAGGATAAAAAGAGTACTGCATACCATGAAGCGGGACATTTTATTGTTAATCGTTTTTCTAATAAATATGGAAAGACCCAAACAACCCTTGCAGTATCTATTTTGCCAGCAGAAAACTATTGGGGTGTGAATGTTTATGAAGAGTCAGGGGAAATTGTTAATATGGACAGAGAGTTTATTATTGAGAAAATTGCAACATACCTTGGAGGAAGAGTTGCAGAGAAACTCTTTACAAAAACAGATTCAGCTGGTGCTTCTTCAGATTTAAAGTTTGCTACATATTTAGCAAAAAATATAATCGAAAAGTACGGTCTTTGCGAAAACTTTGGAAAAAATAGAGTTTACAATGGTGAACTTTATAACGAAAAAGCCATTGATAGACTTAATGAGGAAATTGACAAAATAATAGAAGAGGCATATGCTTTAGCAGAAAAAATCATAAAGAAGCATGAAAATACTTTGAAACAGATTGTAAATAAACTTCTAAGGAAAGGAATTCTTTCGGAAGAAGAATTAAAAAACATCTGTGAGGAAAAAGTTCCAGAAAAAACTCCAGAGAAAGTTTAAAAGTTCATAGTATAATCTAAAAGAGGTAGATATTTAATAATATCGCCTCTTTTTATGTTCTAAAATAGACAAACCATGAATATATATAATTTAGCAAGAAAATTTATTGGAGGTGTACTAATATGACTGTAGAAGAAAGAAATAATTTTAAAAGCACAGGAGTTATACAAAATTTAATTCTAGAAAATAGAGAAAAACTTAGCATTTCAGGTGTAATAGATGTTTTAAGTTTCGACGACCAAGTAGTTATGGTAGAAACAGAGTTAGGATTATTAACAGTAAAAGGAGAAAATATTAGAATAAATAAATTAAGTATTGATACTTCAGAAGTAATAGTAGAAGGAGATATTTCTTATTTGGCATATAGTGACAAAGTAACAGATAAAACAAAAGGAAATTTAATAAGTAAAATATTTAAGTAAAGGAAAGTGTGTAAAATATATGGTTACAAATCAAGCATATTTATTTTTAATTTTTGTTATAAATGGAATTATAATTGGGTTAGTTTTTGACTTTTTTAGAATTTTAAGAATAAGCTTTAAAACTAAAGACTTTGTAACCTATATAGAAGATATTATTTTTTGGATTATAACTGGAATTATCTTATTATATTCTATATTTATATTTAATAATGGGCAGATTCGTTTATTTATGTTTATAGGAGTTGGGATAGGAATAATATCATATATATTGCTAGTAAGTAAATATGTAATAAAAATAAATGTATTTATAGTAAATATAATAAAAAAAATAATATTAATACCACTAAATTTTATATATAAAATAATAAAAAAAATATTTTTTCGACCAATTTCTTTTGTTATAATAAACATTGGCAAATTTTCTACAAATATAATTAAAAAAGCTAAAAAAAATATAGTGAAAAAAGAAGGATTTTTCGTAAAAAAGTAGAAAATATAATTATAGTCCGATTATAATGGGACTATTAATACTGAGTATGAAAAATGGAGATAGATTACATATGAAAAAAACTAAAAAAAATATATATAAGAAAATATTAATACTAGTAATAGCTATATATGTTATAGTTGTATTAGTAAATCAGCAAAAAACGCTTAATAAATATAGCCTATCAGCAACCAACTTAGAAACACAAATAGAAGAACAAGAACAATATAAAACAGAACTTGCAAAAAAACAAGAAAATGTTGGTTCATTAGAATTTATAGAGCAAACTGCAAGAGAAAAATTAGAAATGTATTTACCAAATGAACGTGTTTATTTAGATAAAGGAAATTAAATGTTATGATAAAAATCATAGCATTTTTTTTATTTTAAAAAAATTTTTTGTTTTTAATATTTTTTTAAGGTTTAAGGGGTAAATTTATATTAATAAAATAAAGGAGGAATAAATTATGAAAAGAAGTTTAAAAAATATTATTATGATTACAATTGTAATACTTGTAGGAATAGGAAGCTATTTTACAATGAAAAGTGTAAATAATAATGAAGATTCAATTAAACAAATGCCAATGCAACAAGGGCAACCACAAATGGAGCAAAGTGATAAAAAATAAGTTAACTTTTAGTGAGGCATTAAAACAAAAATTAATATTTATTATTATGGTATTAATTCTTACTGCTGTTTTAACAGGAGCACAAGTAATGCTAACAAAACAAGTATTTTTATCAAATAAACAAGCAGGTCCAGACAATATGCAAATGAAACCAGGAGAAGATATGAATTCTTCGTCTGCATCAGTAACTCAAACTGGAGCTACAACAATAGAAGAAACAAAAACTTTAGATCAATCAGAATATACCACATCAAATAATGACGAAAGCGTAATTTTGGTTGAAGATGGAGGGAATGCAACAATTAATGGAACAACTATTACCAAAACAGGTGGAGATAGTTCAAACACGGAAAATTCCGAATAGTATATTACATTCCAAATATTCTACCTAACTAAATAAGGAATTAGTATGCATCCAAGCATACTTTTTTTCGTTATTTTCTTTAGTTTCAAAAACGTTTTTAATTCTCTCAATATTTAAATTTTCAGAATTTGCTATTTATTTAATGGAGTTTATTTGGTCTTCATAATGAACACTAGCATAAACTTTATGTCCTCGTCTTGCAAGCAAAATTGCTGCAGATTTACCTAAACCAGAACTTGCACCAGTTATAAAAATGTTTTTCATAAAATATTCACCCTTAAAATAGTATAACCTAAGCAATAAATTTTTATAATAACGAAAAAAATATATACGTTTTAGAAAAATCGAATTTTGTCATAAACTTCTAAACAATCGACAAAACTTCTAAAGTTTCACTCTTGGAAAAATTTACCATTTATACTATAATAATTTAAGAAAAAATTAGAGGAGGAAATATATGGAAACAAAGTTTTATAAAGAGGACAAGCTTCTAGTTTTAAAAATCACTGAAGAAATAGATGATTGTAAAGTACAAGAGATAAGGAGGAGGGCTGATTGTGAAATTGAAAGATATATGCCTAAAAGAGTTGTATTTGATTTTGATAGTGTTACTTTCATGGATAGTGCGGGAATAGGTCTGATTATAGGTAGATATAAATTTGCTAACATGCTAGGAGGAAAATTAGAAGTTGCTAATTTAACAAATAGTGTAAAAAAAATATTCGAAATGAGTGGCATTTTAAGACTAATACCTGTAACTCAAATTTAATTTTAATAAGCGAAAGGAATAGAAAAAATGGAAAAAACATTAGAAAACGAAATGAAATTAGAATTTATAAGCAAATCATCAAATGAAGCATTTGCAAGAATTACAGTAGCTGCATTTGCTTCACAGCTAGATCCAACAATAGAAGAGCTTTCAGATATAAAAACTGCTGTTTCAGAAGCAGTTACAAATTGCATTATACATGGTTACGAAAATAAACAAGGAATTGTAAAAATTCAATGTAAATTAAAAAACGATCAAATAATAATAGAAATATCAGATTCTGGCAAAGGAATAGAAAATGTAGATATGGCTAAAGAACCTTTATATACAACAAAACCAAATCTGGAACGTTCAGGAATGGGCTTTACAATTATGGAAAGCTTTATGGATGAAATGAAAGTAGAATCCATTGTTGGAATAGGAACTAAAGTTACAATGAAAAAAACAATAAAAAAAATATTGGATGAGGACGAAAACAATGAATTTGAATTTATTACAAAAAAATAATATAAAGCGGGGTAAACATATGTATGAAAACTGTATAGAGAATATAAAAAAAGCCCAAGCAGGAGATAAATATGAACTAGAAAAACTAATAAAAGACAATAATCGGACTTATTTGGAGTATTGTAAAAAGATTTAACTCAAGAGGATATGATTTAGAGGAATTATATCAAATAGGATGTATAGGTTTTATAAAATCTATAAAAAGGTTTGACACAAATTTTGAAGTAAAGTTATCAACATATTCAGTACCTTATATATTAGGAGAAATAAAACGATTTTTGAGAGATGATGGACCAATAAAAATAAGTAGAAGTATAAAAGAACTATCTGTAAAAATAAAAGAAATACAAAAAGAATATTTAGCTAAAAAAGGAAGAGATATAACATTAAGTGAAATTTCAAAAGAACTAAATGTATCAAAAGAAGACATAGCAATGGCAATGGAAACATCAAACAAAATAGAATCAATAGACAGTTTATGCTACGAAAATAACACAAGTGGCAATAGCATAAACTTAATAGAAAAAATTGCTAGTCAAAAAGATGAACAAGAATTAGTTATAAATAAATTAACAATAAAACAATTAATAGACGGATTAGAAAATAGAGATAAAGAAGTTATATTATTAAGATTTTATAAAGAAAAAACACAATCTCAAGTTGCCAAAATATTAGGAATTACACAAGTACAAGTATCTAGAATAGAAAGAAAAATTCTTAATTCAATGAAAATGAAATTGACATCATAAAAGAAGGTGATTTTTTTGAAGAAACTAATAATTTATTTATCAGTATTTATTCTAATCTGTTTTATTTTGCCAGCAATGCTTACAAAAAAGAAAACTAATCAAACAACTGCAAATATTCAAAGCAATGAAGAACAAGTTTCAGTTGAAAAAAACGAACCAGAAAATAAATACGAATATTCAAAATATGCAGTAATAAAATTATTGCATTCAAAAACAAATGAAATAGAAGAAGTTGAAATAGATAATTATTTATGTAATGTTGTATCAGCAGAAATGCCAGCAACCTTTGAAAAAGAAGCATTAAAAGCCCAGGCAATTGTAGCTAGAACATATACAATATATAAAATTAATCATAAAAAACATAATAATGCAGACATATGTGATAATTCTGCATGTTGTCAAGCTTGGATTTCAAAAGAAGACAGACTTGCTAAATGGGAAGAAGGAGTAAGGGAAGAAAATTGGAATAAAATACAAGAATGTGTAAATGAAACCAAAGGCAAGATTGTTACATATAATAATGAACCAATAAATGCATTTTTTCATTCTAACAGTGGTGGGACAACAGAGGTTCCAGCAAATGTATGGGGAGGAACAGGGTACCCATATTTACAAGTTGTAGAAACAGCAGGAGAAGATAGTTATAGCCAATATAGCTCAGAGGTTAATTTATCATTTGATGAAATATTAAATAAACTAAAGGGAAAGTATGAAGATATTGAAATTGATTTTCAAAATGAGGAGAGTATAAAAATTTTAGAGTATACAGAAAGTGGAAGGGTTAAAACAATAAAGTTTGGAAACCATGAAATCTCAGGTGTTGAAGCAAGAACAATATTTGGCTTAAAATCAACAAACTTTGAAATGAAAAAAGACCTGCAAAGTATAAAGTTCTTTGTAAAAGGTTATGGACATGGTGTTGGAATGAGCCAAACAGGAGCGGACGCAATGGCAAAAAACGGAAGTACAGCAGAAGAAATTATAAAACATTTTTATGCAAATATAGAAATAAAAGATATAAATTCTCTTTAACAATGTATAATTTTTATAAATAAGGAAATACTTGTAATAACATTAATTTAAGGAGGATTATATGAGAAGGGATTCAAGAAATAAAAACAAGAAAACTATTAATGACAAAATACTTGTTTACAGTGGAATTGGAATAACATTGCTAGCCGTGGTGGTATTTGCTCTTTTTATGTATAGCAAAAGTTTAAGTAACAATGTAAAAGAAAGTACATTGAGCTCAGACAAAATTGCAAGCATTATAAATAATACTAACAATTCGGAAAGAGCTAGCAGTTCAATAGGAAAATCAGTAGAAGAAGCGGAAAACAAAGAAAAGGAAAATACAAATACCACAAAAGTGGAAAATAATAATGTTAGTACAAAAAATAATTCTACTAATGTAAACGCCACAAAAACAAACACACAAACAAATAATACTAAAAGCAATGGTGTTACTAAAAACACAAACACAACTAAAGTAGAAAATACTACAGCAACTAATAGTAAGACAGAAGAAAGCAAAGAGGTAAAAAAAGAATTAAATTTTGTAAAACCAGTAGAAGGTGAAATATCAAGAGAATTTGCAAAAGATAATTTAATTTATTCAGAAACATTACAAGAATGGGTTACACATACAGGAATAGATATAAAAGCAGACAAAACAACAGTTGTAAAGGCAGCAGAAGCTGGAACAGTAAAATCTATAAAGAATGACCCTAGATATGGTATAACAATAGTTATAGAACATCAAGATGGATTTCAAACAGTATATGCAAACTTATTAACAACAGAATTTGTTGTAGAGGGCGAAAAAGTTGAAAAAGGACAAAGTATAGGAACTGTTGGAAATACTGCTATATTTGAAATAGCAGATGAAGCACACTTACATTTTGAAATTTTAAAAGATTCAGTTCAAGTTGATCCAAGTTTATATATAAAATAAATCTTACGGTTTCGTAAGATTTATTTTATAATAGGAGAATTCTATTGGCATTTCGTCAATTATTTTTTATATTCTTCTTTTAATTGTTTTATTTCATTTGCAAATGTATTTTATAGTTAAGAGTTAATAAAAAAATATATAAAGGACTTGCAAAAAAAATAAATATAGTGTATCATTGTATTGAACAAAAGACAAAAAGGGGACAAGATTATGAAAAAGATAATAGCTATAAGCCTTGCGGCTGGACACACACACACAATAGTTTTAAATAATACAAAGATAAATAGATATAAAAAAAGATAGTAATATAAACCTATAAAAAATAGGTTTATATTGCTATCTTTTTGTGCATTGAAATAAGTTATTAAAATTTCATATAAAATATATATGAACAAAAAATAAATAAAATAATAAAAATAGAAGGAGGAAAACCAAAGAATGAAAAAATTAAAAAATATGAAAGGAATAACGTTAATTGCTTTAGTAATCACAATAGTGGTTTTGCTAATATTAGCAGGAGTGACAATAGCAATGTTAACAGGAGACAATGGAATATTAACCAAAGCCCAAAGTGCAAAAAAACAAAATGCAGAAACAACATTGGAAGAACAAATAAAGTTAGCTGTAATGGCATCAAGAATGAACGAAAACAATAACTTTGAAATTGATTTATCATTATTAGAAGAAGAACTAAAAAATAACATTGATGAAGAGGTTGCAATTAGTAAAAAAGGTGAAAATGAAAAATTACCATGGATTATTCAATGGCAAAAATATATGTATGAAATAAAAGGAAATGGAAGTATAGAAAAAATATCAGGAGTAATTTTAAGTAGAACAGAAATAAAAGTACTAAAAGGAGCAGATAAACAAAAAATAATAGCGACTTTAACACAAGATGTAAGTGGTACAATAACGTGGACTAGCTCTAATAATGATGTAGCGACAGTGGATAATGGAGAAATAACATTTATTGGTATAGGAACCGCTACTATAACGGCGATGATAGATGAGGAACATAAATCAACATGTGTTGTTAAAGTTATGGAAGCATTGAACTCGATAGTTTTAACTGAAGATGATGAAGAAATAAATTCAATTTCAATAGAACAAGGAAAAAGTATAACTTTAAAAGCTATCCCGAAAGGAGAAACAGGGAATATAACAGAATATGAAGAATTAAATATGAATATAAATAATGATAATATAAGTGGTACTATTGATAAAAATGCAGATGGAACATATACAATTGTGTTATCATCAACTAGATCAAGTAAGGTTGGAGAAAATGCATCACAAATAACAATATTTGGAAAAGAAACATCAAACATAACTAAAAGTTATGATGTAGAAATAACTATAGCACAACATACATCAAGAGAATTGGATTATACATGGGCAGAATTAAATGAGGTGGCTAAAAGTATTTCAAATAATAGTGATATAAATAAAGATACATTAGAATTTACTATAACTGTAAATGGAAAAGAATATTTTTTAGGAATAGGAGATACAAAAGCTGTTTCTTATAATGGTACAGAACAAATAGCAAGAATAATAGGATTTAAGCATGATGAATTAACTAATAAAAATATTTATGGAGGAAATAATGAATATGCAGGAATAACGTTTGAATTTATAGATTCAATAGATTATATTAGTATGAATATACCTAATACGAATTCAGGTGGATGGGCTGTTATGCAATTGAGAGGTTCAATAAATGATTGGAATAATGGAATGGTTTCAAAACTTGATATGAATGAATATATAAAACAAGTAAGAAAAGATTATATATCAGATATTAGTGAGGGTACAGTATCAAAATGTGATGATTATTTATGGTTATTATCATGTTCAGAAATGTATAATTCTGGATCTAAAGATGGATACTATGGGAATTCAATTGCGAAAGAAGGTGAAGAATATAAGTATTATGCGGATTACAATGGTTTTGATTCATATCGTGGAAAAAGTTCTAGTTCAGGTTTGTACTGGCTTAGATCTCCTAATTATGTTGGAGATGGTGATTTTATTGTGGTTAATACTTCAGGAGGTTATGGCGGTAGGTATAGTGGTTGGGCAGATGGTGTTGCTCCTGGATTTGCTATATAAAGTTATCTAACTTAATCCATTCACCAGGACTAAATTATGAAATTTTTTTAAAAAGTCTGTTAATCAAGCTCATGATGTAGGTTCTGATTCGCTCGTGTATTCTTTTGATGAATCTAAGTTAGGTTACGATTTTGGAGGGGCGAGTTTAATTTATGATAGTATGTATTGCATGCATACTAGAAGTGGGCAGGTATGGCTAGGTTCGCCTTCAATTAGTGGGGGGAGTAATGTGTGTGTGATAGATCGGAAGTTATGCGGTATGTGCATCTTGTGGATACACAGGTACTCGAGAGGTAGGTCCTCTCGTTTCTCTGAAACCTGGTTTTCAACCAGAAGTTGAGATGTAGAAGGTGTATACTATATTACTCTTAATTAGGGTAACAAAGTTATTCAGATGCTTATGAAAAAGTAACTCAAAAAAATAGTGAATTTGAAAATAAGTTTTCTGATTCGCTATTTTTTGAACTAAATTGCTACCGCAGTGGTCGTAAAGAAGAATGTATTGATTAAAAATGTTTAAGTACTTCCAAATTTATTGATGTTATGATATACTATCAATAAATTTGGAAGTTATTTTTATGCTAAATATATATCCTAAAACAAGCCGGTATTTATATTATTTCTTAAAATTGAGATGTAATATATATGCCACTATTTTTTTGAAATTAAAAAAACTCAAAAATATGTTTGACATTTTTTTGTTTGTATGATATGATAACAAAAAAATAAAAAAATGGAGTGATGAAGATGCCTAGAAAAAAAGAAGAATTAAATAAAAGAGAAAAAGCAATTTTAAAATTCATTGAAAAACAAATTATGACAGATGGTTACCCACCATCAGTAAGAGAAATAGGAAAAGCTGTAGGATTAAGTTCAACTGCTACTGTACATGGCTATTTAGCTAGATTAGACGAAAAAGGTTATATTAAAAAAGAAAATAAAAAAGGAAGAACATTAAAGTTATTAAAAGGTGGTTCAGGAGAAACAAAAATAAAATCAAGTAAAGAATTTTATACTCAAAAAGAATTAGTGGATGTACCTATTATAGGAAAAATAACAGCAGGACAACCAATTTTAGCAGTTGAAAATGTAACAGATACTTTCCCAATACCAATAGATTTTGTTGGGAATTCAGAAAGTTTTATGCTTACAGTTAGAGGAGAAAGTATGATAGAAGCTGGAATATTAGATGGAGATTACATATTAGTAAAAAAACAAAATGATGCAAGAAATGGAGAAATTGTTGTAGCATTAATTGGAGATGAAGCAACAGTAAAAACATTTTATAAAGAAAAAGATTATATTAGATTACAACCAGAAAATAGTACAATGGATCCAATAATAGTACCAGATTGTAAAATACTAGGAAAAGTAGCAGGAGTATTTAGGAAAATGTAATTTAATACTTAAATTAGGACGAGTTCACAAAAAATTCACAAAATAGATACAAAAATATGTTGACAAATGACACTGTGTCACTTATAATGATGACACAGTGTCATTTTATACATGAGGAGATGTGAAAAAATGCCAAGTGAAACTTTTTTTAAACTTTCAGAGGATAAAAAAAATAAAATCTTAAAAGCTGCTCAAAATGAATTTTCTAGGGTATCTTTTGAAGAAGCCTCTATAAAAAATATAGTAAACAATGCGCGGAATTGCAAGAGGAAGTTTTTATCAATATTTTCAAGACAAAGAAGATTTATTATTATATATTGTAAAAAAACATACCGAAAAAATGAACAGCACAATTGAAAAAAATTTAAAAGAACATAATGGTGATATATTTAGTTGGTATATAGAAACATATGATTTTATGATACAAAGCTTTGCCAAAAAAGAAGAATTTAATTTATTTAAAAAAATATTTGAAAATATAAAAGCTTCAGATGAGAAAATATTTAAAGCAATAATAGAAAGGAATAGACCAAATAAAATTATAGACTATTATGAAATAATTGATAAAAGCAATTTAAAAATACAATCAAAAGAGGATTTAGAAATTATATGTAAAATATTAAATACAGTTACTAAAAATGCAGTAATGTCTTCATTTAAAATAGATTCAAATGAAGCAAAAAAAATATTTTTAAAAGAGCTTGAATATATAAAATATGGTATATTAAAACAAAAGTAAGAAAGGAGAAATTTTATGTTAAAAGTATTAAAAAACTTAAAAAGATCGTTTGTATCTGTTATTGCAATAGTAATACTTTTATGTGTGCAAGCATGGGCAGATTTATCTTTGCCAGATTATACATCTAAAATAGTAAATAACGGAATACAATCAGGAGGAATTGAAAAAGCAATTCCAGAATTTATTAGTGTAAAGGATATGGAAAATATTAATTTATTTGTCGATGAAAATAATAAAAATACAATATTACAAGCTTATACACTAATTGAAAATAACATAACAACTAAGCAAAAAATGACCATAGAGAAATACTTTGGTAAAAATTACAAAATAGAACCAGGAACAATATATATTTTAAATGACTTAGAAGAAGAGAAGGAAAACGAACTACTAAACATAATAGTAAACCCTATTATGGAAAATTCTATTATAACAAGTGAAGAAAAATCAAATGAAATAAAAGAAAAAATAATGAAAAATATGCCAGAGGAGCAAAAACAATACATTGCAAATATGAGCACGCTAGAAATAATAAAAACACTACCACAAGAACAAAGAAATGAATTGTTAAAACAATTTAGTAGTCAAATAGACGAAATGCAAGATTCAATAAAACAACAAGCTGCTATAGCCTCAATAAAACAAATGTACAAATCTATAGGAATTGATATAGATAAATTGCAAAATGATTATATTTTAATGTCAGGAATTCAAATGATTGGTGTTGCATTAGTTAGTATGATTTCTGCAATTATAATAATGTTATTATCTTCAAGAGTAGCTGCTAAGCTTGGAAGAACAGTAAGAGAAAAAATATTTAAAAAAGTGTTAAGTTTTTCGCATACAGAATTTACAGAGTTTAGCACAGCATCATTAATAACTCGTAGCACAAACGATATACAACAAATTCAAATATTAATAGCAATGATGTTTAGGGTATTAGTATATGCACCAATAATAGGAATAGGAGCATTTATAAAAGTATTAACAAAAAGCAATAATTCAATGGCATGGATTATTGGAGTTGCAATTTTAGCAATTTTATTTGTTGTTGGAACACTATTTATTATTGCTATGCCAAAATTCAAAAAATTACAAAAATTAATAGACAAATTAAATCAAGTAGCAAGAGAAATATTAACTGGATTACCAGTAATTAGAGCATTTAATAAAGAAAAAAGAGAAGAAAAGAGATTTGACAGTGCAAATACAGATTTAATGAAAACAAATATATTTGTAAATAGAGCAATGTCAATGATGATGCCAATGTTAATGTTTATAATGAATGCTATAACAATATTAATAATATGGGTTGGAGGACATAATGTAGACCAAGGAATAATGCAAGTAGGAGACATGATGGCATTTATTCAATATACAATGCAAATTGTAATAAGTTTCTTATTTATATCAATGCTTTCAATAATGCTTCCAAGAGCTTCTGTTTCAGCCAATAGAATAAATGAAGTATTAGAAACAGACCCTGTAATAAAAGACATAAAAGAAACAAAAGAATTTGATAAAACTAAAAAAGGTTTAGTAGAATTTAAAAACGTAAGCTTTAGGTATCCAGATGCAGACACAGAAATATTAGAAGATATTAATTTTACTGCTAAACCAGGAGAAACAACAGCAATTATAGGAAGCACAGGTAGTGGTAAATCTACAGTCGTAAATCTAATACCAAGGTTTTATGATGTGACAGAAGGAGAAATTTTAATAGATGGCGTAAATATTAAAGAAGTACCACAAAAAGCTTTAAGAGACATAATAGGTGTAGTACCACAAAAGGGTGTATTATTTTCAGGTACAATAGAATCAAATATAAAATATTCAAATGAAAACATGTCAGATGAAGATATGATAGAAGCTGCTAAAATAGCACAAGCTACAGAATTTATTGAAACAAAAGAAGACAAATTTAAAAGTATTATAGCACAGTCTGGAAATAATGTTTCAGGAGGACAAAGACAAAGACTATCAATAGCAAGGGCAATTGCAAAAAATCCAGAAATATTTATATTTGACGATAGTTTTTCAGCATTAGACTTTAAAACAGATAGCAAATTAAGAGAAGCATTGTCAACCAAAACAGCAGATAAAACAGTTATAATTGTAGCACAAAGAATAAGTACAATATTAAACGCAGATAAAATTGTAGTACTAGAAGAAGGAAAAATAGTAGGTATTGGAAAACATGAAGAATTAATGAAAAATAATGAAACATACAGACAAATTGCACTTTCACAATTGTCAGAAGAAGAATTAGAAAAAAGAAAGGAGGAATAAAATATGTCAGGACCAATGGGAGGACCCGCAGGGCAAAATGTAGTTAAAGCAAAGAATTTTAAAAAGACTACAAAAAAACTTATAAAAGATTATTTAGCAAAATATAAATTAGCATTAATAGTAGTATTTATATTTGCAATAGGAAGTACAATTTTTACAATTGTAGGACCTAAAATATTAGGAAATGCAACAACTGAAATATATGAAGGTTTAGTAAGAAAACTTTCAGGAGGAACAGGAATTGATTTTGGAAAAATAGGGCAAATATTATTAACTCTTTTAGGATTATATGTAATTAGTGCATTATTTTCTTTTATTCAAGGCTTTACAATGACAGGAGTTGCACAAAAACTAACATATAAATTACGTAATGATATTGCAGAAAAAATAAACAAATTACCTATGAAATATTTTGATAAAAAAACACATGGAGAAGTTTTATCAATAATAACTAATGATATAGATACATTAAGTATGAATTTAGACCAAAGTATAACACAAATAATAACTTCAATATGTACAATAGTTGGAATATTAATAATGATGTTTTCAATAAGTTGGGAAATGACATTAATATCATTAATAATATTACCAATAGCAGGAACAATAGTAGGAATAATAGTAAAAAAATCTCAAAAATATTTTAAAGCACAACAAGATTATTTAGGACATGTAAATGGGCAAGTAGAAGAAATATATGGAGGTTTAAACATAGTAAAAGCATTTAACGGAGAAGAAAATGCAATAAAAGAATTTAATAAGGCTAATGGAAAATTATATAAATCAGCATGGAAATCACAATTTTTATCAGGACTAATGCATCCATTAATGAATTTTATAGCAAATTTAGGCTATGTTGCAGTAGCTGTGGCTGGTGGATATTTAGCAATACAAGGAAAAATTACAGTAGGTAATATACAAAGTTTTATTCAGTATAACAAGCAATTTACACAACCAATTGGACAAATAGCACAAATTTCAAGTATGTTACAATCAATGGTTGCAGCAGCAGAAAGAGTATTTGAATTTTTAGAAGAACCAATAGAACTAGAAACACCAAACGGAATAACAGATACTAAAAATATAAAAGGAAATATAAAATTCGAACATGTAAAATTTGGTTATAATGAAGATAAAATAGTAATAAATGATTTTAGTGCAAATGTAAATGAAGGACAAAAAATAGCAATTGTTGGACCAACAGGAGCAGGAAAAACAACAATGGTTAAGTTGTTAATGAGATTTTACGACGTATTAGATGGCAAAATATTAATAGATGGTCATAATATAAAAGAATTTGACAGAGGAGAACTAAGAAAGATGTTTGGAATGGTTCTTCAAGACACATGGTTATTTGGTGGAACTGTAAAAGACAATATAAAATATGGAAAAGAAGATGCAACAGACGATGAAGTAATTAGAGCAGCAAAAGCTGCACATGTACATCATTTTATAAAAACATTACCAAAAGGATATCAATCTTTATTAAACGAAGAATCAAGCAATGTGTCTGCAGGTCAAAAACAATTATTAACAATAGCAAGAGTAATTTTAGCTAATCCAAAAATACTAATATTGGATGAAGCAACAAGTTCTATTGATACTAGAACAGAAATACAAATACAATCAGCAATGGATAATTTAATGAAAGGAAGAACAAGTTTTATTATTGCACATAGATTATCAACTATAAAAAATGCAGACCTAATTCTAGTTATGAATCATGGAGATATTGTAGAACAAGGAACCCATGAAGAATTACTAAAAAAAGGTGGCTTTTATGAAGAATTATATAATAGCCAATTTGAAGATTGTGCTGAATAAAAAAAGAGGGTTTGAACCCTCTTTTAATCTCTGCTTTTTCCAAAAATTCTAAGTAATTTTAAGAAAATATTAATAAAGTCTAAATAAAGTTGCATAGCACCATATATGTATAGTTTATCTTTGTTTAAACTTTCATCTTCAGATAACATTTTTAATTTATTCATATCATAAATAGTAATTCCAAAAAATAGTATTAGTGTTACCCAAGTTATACCGATATCTAAGATAGTATTACCAATAAAAAGATTTATAATACTTGCTATAATACCAACTAAAAGTGTTGGAAATAATATTGTAGACCAATTACTTAAATCTTTTTCAGTTTTATATCCAATAAAAGCTAAAATTCCAAATAGGGCAGCAGTTATTAAAAATATAAAACCAATTGAAGTTATGTCATAAATAACGAATATAGAAGAAAGTGAAATACCATTTAAAAATGCATATATAAAATATAATATTCCAACTACAGTAGGTGATAACTTTCTAAAAAGAAAACTAAATACTAATACAGCAATTAACTCAATAATAGCAACTACAGCAAAACCTCCAGATGTTGCAAGCTCTATACATAATCCACTAGTATATGTGTACCAAGAAATTAAAGCTGTTCCTAAAAGTCCTAAAAACATCCAGAAAAAAGTTTTAGCAAAAAATCTATTTTGTGTATTATCCATGTTAAGCCTCCTTTCTTATAAATACTAATATAATTATACTATTAACCCCCAATATTTGCAACAACAAAGTTGAAACACTATAATTATTATAGTATAATTATAAATATTATAAATTTGGAGGAAACAATGGCAAAAGTTAAATGGACGAAAGAACAAGAAAATGCTATATATGAAAAAGGAAATAATATATTAGTTGCAGCAGCAGCAGGAAGTGGAAAGACAGCAGTATTGGTAGAAAGAATTATAAATAAAGTTTTAAACGATAATGTAGATATTGATAAGCTATTAATAGTTACATTTACAAATGCAGCAGCAGCAGAAATGAAAGAAAGAATATTAAATACAATATACCAAAAATTAGAAGAAGAGCCAGAAAATAAAAGACTTCAAAGGCAAATTATTTTATTAAACAAAGCAAGTATTTGCACAATAGACTCATTTTGCTTAGATGTGGTAAGAAATAATTTTTTTGAATTAAAAGGTATATCTCCAAACTTTAGAATTGCAGATACTTCTGAATTAGAAATTCTAAAATTAGAAGTTTTAGAAGAATTATTCGAAGAAAAGTACGAACAAGACGATAATGCATTTTTAAAACTTATAAACACATATACAAGTTATAGAGATGATACACCGTTAAAAGAGATGATTTTAAAAATACATAGTTATACTCAAAGTAATCCTTTTCCAGAAAAGTGGTTAAATGAACATATAGAAATGTACAATATAAAAAATAAATTAGAACAAGACTTTAGCAATACTCCGTGGGGAAAAATTTTATTAGAAGATGCAAAACAAGAATTAATAGATGATATTGTAATTTTAAAAGATATTCATAAATTATTGCAAGAGGATGAAAAATTAGAAAAATTTGAACAAACAGTAGCTCAAGACATAAAACAACTAGAAATATTACAAAACAATTTAGAAAACTGGGATAAATCATTTGAAATTTATAGTAACATAAATTTTTCAACATGGCCACGAAATAAAGTAGAATCAGAAATAAAAGAAGAAGCTAAGAAAATTAGAGATGATGTAAAGAAAAAATTATCTGGTAAATTAAACAAAATTTTTATTTGTAACTCAAAAACAGCAAACAAAGATATATATAGTACATATAATACACTAAAAAACTTAGAAGACTTAATATTAGAATTCCAAACTAAATTTTTTAAAAAGAAAAGAGAAAAGAACATTGTAGACTTTAATGACATTGAACATTTTGCATTAGAACTTTTATTAAAATTAGATGAAAATGGTAAATTAGTTGAAACTCAAGTTGCAAAAAAATATCAAGAAAAATATGAAGAAATAGCAATAGATGAATACCAAGACAGCAATTTAGTTCAAGAATATATAATGGGAGCAGTGTCTAAAAAAAATAACATTTTTATGGTTGGTGACGTAAAACAAAGTATATATAAATTTAGGCAAGCTATGCCAGAATTATTTTTAAGTAAATATTATAAATATTCTAATATAAGTGAAAGAAAAAAGGGCGATAATCTAAAAATACAATTATTTAAAAACTTTAGAAGTAGAGAAAATGTTTTAAATTTTACAAACATAATATTTGAAAACATTATGAGTAAAGATTTAGGAGATGTAGATTACACAAAAGAAGAATTTTTAAATTTAGGAGCAGAAGATTACGAAGACCTAAATCAAGATTTAAAAGCAGAAATTGATATTATAGATATAAAAGAAGATGATGAAACTAATATTAATAGTTATGAAAAAGAAGAACAAATAATGCCAGAAGAACGAATAGAAAATATTGAATTAGAAGCTAGACTTGTAGCAAATAAAATTAAAGATTTAATAAAAAATAAATATCAAGTTTTTGATAGAAAAACAAAAAAGTTTAGAAATATTACTTATAAAGATATAGTAATATTACTACGTTCTACAAAAGATAAAGCAAATGTATTTGAAAGGGAAATTATAAAATTAAATATGCCAGTTTTTTCAGATACTTCTCAGGCATATTTAGACTCTATAGAAATAGAAACAGTAATGAGCGTATTAAAAGTTATAGACAATCCAATTCAAGACATACCACTTGTAACAGTTTTAAGATCAAGTATTGGTAATTTTAATGATAATGAACTAATGACAATACGTTTAACTGATAAGCAAGACAACTTTTATACTGCTATGAAAAAAGCACAGTTAAGTGTAGATAATAAATTGAGAGAAAAAATTAACAGTTTCTTAAATCAATTAGATACTTGGAGAAAAGAAAAAGAATATTTAGCACTAGATGAACTTATATGGAAAATAATTTATGTAGATACCAATTTTTATAATGATGTTTTAAAAATGCCAAATGGTATATTAAAACAGGAAAATTTAAAAATGTTATTTGAGCGTGCTAAACAATACGAAAAGGTTAGTTTTAAAGGAGTATTTAATTTTATAAAATTTATAGATAAAATTAAATTAAGCAGTGGAGATTTAGGATCTGCAAAATTAATTGGAGAAAATGATAATGTTATTAGAATTATGAGTATTCATAAAAGTAAAGGATTAGAATTCCCAGTAGTATTTTTAGCTAATACAGGAAAACAATTTAATATGCAAGATGTTAAGCAAGATGCGATTTTGTTAAATCAAGACTTAGGAATTGGTGCGAAATATATTGACTATGACTTGCAAGTGGAATACGATACTTTAACAAGAGCAGCTGTAAAAAACAAGATAATAAATGAGAATATTTCAGAAGAAATGAGAGTTTTATATGTAGCGTTAACAAGGGCAAAAGAAAAATTATTTGTTACATCTGTACTAACAGATGCTAAAAAACATATTGAAGATTTAAAGGTTCAAAAAGAAAGATATAGTAAAAGTAATAATAAAATAAATACTATATTAATAAAAAAATGTAAAACATATATAGACTGGATTATATTAGTAGGTTTATATGAAAAGGGAAATATAGAACAAATATCTAATTTCAATGTTTTGAAAAAAAGAGATATAATGCAAGAATTAAAAAATACTAATATAGAAAATGTTAAAACAATAGAAACTGAGAACAAACCAAATAAAAAAGAAGAGGAAACAAATAACATATGGGAATATCCATATATTATTGATACAATTATTCCGACAAAAACTTCTGTGACCAAATTAAAACAAGCAAATATCGATACAATTAATTCACAAATAAATTTGGCTAAACCAGAATTTTTAAAAGAATCAGAACAAATAAAACTTACTAGTGCCCAAAAAGGAACTTTAATTCATTTATGTATGCAACATTTAAATGAAAAAGAAGAATATGACATAAATAAAGTTAAAGAGTTAATAAATAGTTTGAAATTAAAAGGAATAATAACCGATATAGAAGCTCAGAATATTAATCCTAATAGCATACTTAAATTTACTAGAAGTGAAATATTTGAACAATTAAAACAAGCAAAGGAAATTAATAAAGAAAAGCCATTTTATATTACAATACCAGCAAATCAAATAGATGAAAAATACTCTTCACAAGAAGTATTGGTACAAGGAATTATAGATTTGTATTATACCAATAAAGAAAATGAGCTGGTGCTTGTTGACTACAAAACAGATTACATAGAAAATGGGAATGAAGAAGAATTAATAAGTAAATATAAAACACAGTTGGATTTATATAGAAGAGCTTTAGAAGAAGCACTAAGAAGAAAAGTAGATAAAACATATATTTATTCTGTATATCTTGGAAAAATATTGAAAATAGGCTAAATATCTGCTATAATATATAATATGATAAAAGAAATGGAGAATAAATAATATGAGTAAAACAAAGAAAATATTTAAATATATATTATGGATAATTGTATTTTTTATATTATCAGAATTATTAATAAATGTAGGACTAAATTCAACATATAAACCAATAGAACAAAAAAGTTCGATTCCACAAGTTAATATTTATCAAGCAGAGGCAACTCTTGTAAATGGAAGAATACGAGGAATCATTAACAATACTGGAACACCGAATATACAAGGAAAATATTTAAAAGTAGATATTTATTCTGCAAGAGATGTGAGATTAGGAACAAAATATATTAACTTAGCAAATGTAGAACCAGGAAAAACAGATTCGTTTGAAGTTTTTTACAAGTTACAAAACTCTAGTTATTATAACATTAGTATTGTAGATGAAATGGAACAAGTTGACGATAAACCATTTTTTTCTCAAGATTTTATTCAACAAAAAATAATATATTGGGTATTACTAGCTATAATATTAGGGTAAAAAAATATCGCAAGGAGAAATTAAATTCTTTCTTGCGATATTTTTGGATTTACATTTAAAGTTTCATTATTTGTATAAATAACCATACCAGGTTTTGAGTTTGAAGCTTTTTTTACATATTTAACTTCACAAAAATCAACAGGAACATTGGAAGAAGAACAAGCTTTACTGTGATAAGCTGCAATTTGGGCACATTTTATTAAAATGTTATAATCTGGCATAGGCGAATTGTTTAACTGAAGTATAACATGGCTTCCATGTATATCTTTAGTGTGGAACCATATATCAGATTTTTTTGCATATTTTAATGTTAAATAATCATTTTCTTTATTATTTCTACCTACTAAAACAGTAAAATTATCAACTTTATATTTTATAGGATTAAACGATACGCTTTTATTTTTGCTTAATTTAGATTTTTTTAATTTATATGATTTTTTGCTTTGCTGTTTAGTGTTTTTAAAAATTACATTTTCAGAAATTTCTTCATAAATATCTAAAACATCTTCAATATTTTCACTTTTTTGTAATTCGTAAACAATGCTTTCTATATAATCTAATTCTTTCATAGTTTCCTGCTTTTGCAATGTTACAATTTCTAAAGTGTTTTTTAATTTATTATACTTTTTAAAATATCTTTTAGCATTTATATTAGGTAAATATTTTTTATCAAGAGGTATTGATATTAAATTATTATTATCATAATAATTTTCAACTTCAATAGAGTCTAAATTATATCCAGGTAATTTGTACAAATTAGCAGTAATTAATTCACCATAAAGTTTGTATTTATCCATGTTTTTACACTCTTCCAATTTTGCATTAATATTATCTAAACGAGTAGTGTATTTTTTTAATTTCCCAAGTATTAATTTTAAAACAGAATCTCTATAGACTTTAAATTGCTCTAAAGTTTCTTTTTTATAATAAAAGTCATCTATAAAAAAATTAAGACTAAAAGCAGAAGGAACAGTTGTAGTAGCCGATAAAAAATAATCTTTTTCATAGAACTGAAATTCTAAGTTTCCAGAATCTATGCTATTAATAATATTAACTATATAATTATATAGTTTTTCTAAAGAATCAGTATTAATTGTTAAAATATTTAACTTATAAAATATTGCGTTTATAAATGCTTTGCATATTCCATTAAAAGTGTTAGAAATAGTGCTTGCAATATTTTTAGGCGTTAATGAATCTAAATTTTTTAAATCTAGTTTTAATAAAAAATCGCTAAAGTTTTGTACTTCTAAAAAGTTTTGTTTTGATGTGGTAGGGAATACATACTTTACGTGTGGTATTATATTTCTGTAAGAATCAGATTCACTACGTGTATGTCGTAAACTATCAATAATAGTATTAGTATCATCTAATAAAATAATATTACTATGTTTTCCCATAAGTTCAATTACTATTTTTTTACTTATTAAATCATCAACATCGTCAAAACCTTCAAATTCTAATATAACAAGCCTTTCTAAATTAGAAGTAATTACGTTTTTTATATGTAATCCTAAAATATGCTTTCTTAAAAGCATACAAAAATTAGGGGCAACTTTAGGGTTAGCCTTAGAATGAGTGGTAAGGTTTAATCTACAATTTTGTGAATTAATACATATATTTAATGCATAGTTTGTTCCATGCAAATAAAAACCTAGAACAATGTCATTTTTGCTAGGTTGAAAAATTTTATCTATTCGTGCTCCAGAAAGGCTTTGTAGTTCTGAAGCAATAGCTTTAGTTACAATTCCATCAAATGCCATAAAAATCTCCTCTTTTTTTATATAATATAACATATTTTTATAAAAAAATCTATTGTAAAAATATAAATATTTTCCCTCTTTTAATAATATAAATTATTAAAGGGGGGATTTTTTTTATGGGAAATAATAAAAAACTTAAAATAATCCAATTGATTGTAGTGATTACAGCTATGATATTAGGTACAATATTACATTTTTCTTATGAATGGAGTGGAAATAATAAAATTATAGCTACATTTAGTGCTACTAATGAAAGTGTATGGGAACACTTGAAATTAGTATTTTTTCCAATGCTAATATTAGGAATTATAGAATACTTTATAGTAAAAAAAGAAGTAAATAATTATATAGAAGCAAAAACTATGGGAATATTTTTTTCTATTTGTTTTATAATAGTATTTTATTATACTTATACTGGAATAATAGGAAGAAACTTTTTTATAATTGATATATTAACATTTATATTTAGCATTATATTGGGAGAAGAAATAGCATATAAAATAATGATAAGACCAAATGAATCTACGCATTTGTCTGAAATATTAAGTATAGGGATAATAATAACATTTATAGTAAGTTTTGCTGTTTTTACATTTAACCCGCCTAATGTTAATCTGTTTAAAGATCCAACAAAATTGGTAAATAGGCTATAATTTTTATTAAAAATTCCTATAATAATTGACAAATTTATGTAAATGTTATATAATAATTTAGCAATTTTATCCCATGTATAGGGAGTAATAATATATACAAAACTGATTAATAATTTAATTAGTTTGCAAAAGAAGGAGAATACCATGAAGAAAGATTATATCCGGGAAGCAAAGATAATTAGAGAAAATGCGGAGGAGCAAATATGGGCGATTACCTATAAAGCTCTCTCTTTAAGAAGAAGTCCAGTAATAGCTGTATTTGAAACAGAACAGGACGGAGAAATGATCTTTGAAGTTCGGAAATACTCTAAAAGACCAATACAGGGGAAACTTGCGGAGTTTGAACTGCTAAAATCAATAAGGGAATATGAAGTTCCTGACGTATATGAGGAGATAAACAAAACTTTAGCAAAACATGTAGGAAAAAAGGAAAATCCCATATATATATCAGAATCCGTAATGCAACTGATTATTGATTAATGGTATAATGGCGCAACATTTTGTTGCGTCATTTATAATATTAAAAAATTAATTTGACAATATTATGTAAATGGTATATAATAATTATATTCTATCCTCGGTATAGGGAGTAAAAAAATATACCAGTTATAATTTCAAATTGTAACTACAAGGAGAAAAGATGCAAGAATATAAAGACTATTTGGAAAATGCAGAAGTAATACGGCTATATAAAGATTCACAAATAGCTAATGCAATTGTATCTAAAGTGTTTTTGTTTAAAAAAACACGAATTACGGTTATTGACATGTTCAATGACCAAGAAAACGATAAGGAATATATGGACATGGAGAAAAATGGAATTGTAATTTCAGAATACTACGAGAACCCTTCAGTTCCGGTAACTACAAAAAAGATTTCTCTTCAAAAAATTTCAGATTATGGATTTGAACATGATTTGGGAAAGTGCAATTGGACAAGGGTAGTGCTAAATAATTACTTTTCAGAAAATGGTGAGCCAAGTAAACTGTTTATTACAGCACTTGCTGCTAGCGCATGTTCAATGTGACTTTTCAAAGAAACCGCATTTCATCAAGAAATGCGGTTTTAAAGTTGGAAAAATTTATTTATAAGCAAACTCTTGTTTTTTGAAAAATAATATTATATAATAAAAACGAAATATTTAATTATAACATAGCTCTGTGGCAATAAAAAATAAATTTAAGCCATAGACAATATATAGGGGGCTTTTTTATTATGAATAATGATAAAATTATAATTAAGGGGGCTAAAGAGCATAATTTAAAAAATATAAATTTAGAAATCCCCAGAGACAAACTTGTTGTTATTACTGGACTTTCTGGTTCAGGAAAATCTAGTTTAGCCTTTGATACTTTATATGCTGAGGGACAAAGAAGATATGTTGAAAGCCTGTCTTCATATGCAAGGCAGTTTTTAGGATTAATGGAAAAACCAGATGTTGAAAGCATTGAAGGGCTTTCGCCTGCAATTTCTATTGACCAAAAAACTACATCTAAAAATCCACGATCAACGGTAGGTACTGTAACAGAAATATATGATTATATTCGTCTACTTTATGCAAGAATTGGTATACCATATTGTCCAAACTGTCATAAAAAAATAGAAAAACAATCCATTGACCAAATTGTAGACAATATTATGGCATTAGATGAAGGAACCAAAATACAAATTTTAGCTCCTGTTGTAAGAGGACGTAAAGGTGAATTTACAAAACAACTTGAAGGATATCAAAAAGAGGGTTTTGTAAGAGTTAGAATAGATGACACTATTTACGACCTTTCAGATGATATAGAATTAGATAGAAAGAAAAAACATAATGTTGAACTTGTTGTAGACAGGCTTGTTATAAAGCCAGATATTATAAGCAGACTAACAGAGTCTGTAGAAACAGCTCTAAAACATGCTAATAATTTAGTTTTAATTGATATTATAGGTAAGACACCAGTATTATATAGTACAAACTACGCATGTCCAGATTGTGGTTTTAGTTTTCCAGAATTGACACCAAGAATGTTTTCATTTAACAATCCATTTGGAGCATGTCCTACATGTACAGGAATTGGCTATTTAATGAAAATGGATGAGGATTTAATTGTACCAGACAAAAATAAAACATTATATGATGGAATAAAAGCATTTGGGGCAAGTACAATGAAAAAAGGCGATACAATGGCAAAGATGTATTTTGAAAGTATTGCAAAACATTATGGTATAGAAATTAAAAACAAAAAAATAAAAGACTTGCCTAGATGGTTTATGGAAAAAATTCTTTATGGTACAGGAGACGAACAAATAGATTTTGAGTACTCTTCATATGCAGGTACAAGAAAGTTTACTGCACCATTTGAAGGTGTTATACCAACATTAGATAGAAGACACAATGAAACTAAATCACAAGGAATGAGAGACTTTTACGAAATGTATATGACTGATCTTCCATGCCATGACTGTAATGGAGCTAGATTAAAACCAGAAATATTATCAATAAAAATTGGAGACAAAAACATAAACGAGCTAACTAACATGCCAATTAATAAAATAAAAGAATATTTACAAACCTTAGAATTAAACAAAACACAAGCAATGATATCAGATTTAATTTTAAAAGAAATAAATCAAAGGTTACAATTTTTAATGGATGTAGGCCTTGAATACTTAACATTATCTAGAAGTGCTGGGACATTATCTGGAGGTGAAGCACAAAGAATAAGACTTGCAACTCAAATTGGTTCAGGACTTACAGGAGTATTATATATATTAGATGAACCAAGTATAGGTTTGCACCAAAGAGATAATGACAAACTATTAGCAACGCTAAAAAAATTGAGAGACTTAGGAAATACATTACTAGTTGTTGAACATGATGAAGACACAATGTATGCAGCAGACCAAATAATAGATATAGGACCAGGAGCAGGAACACACGGAGGAAATGTTATGGCGCAAGGAACTGCAGAAGAAGTAAAAATGGTAGAAAATTCAATAACAGGACAATATTTAAGCGGAAGAAAGAAAATACCAGTGCCAAAAACAAGAAGAAAGCATACAAAATCCAAATGCATAGAGGTACAAGGTGCCACAGAAAACAACTTAAAAAATGTAACAGTTTCATTTCCACTTGGAGTATTTAACTGCGTAACAGGAGTATCTGGCTCAGGAAAATCAACATTAGTTAATGAGGTATTATATAAGACAATAGCAAAAGAATTAAACGGTTCAAATGAAAAACCAGGAAAATGCAAAGGTGTAAAAGGACTAAAAAATATAGATAAAATTATAAATATAGACCAATCACCAATAGGAAGAACACCACGTTCTAATCCAGCAACATATACAGGAGTATTTGATTTAATAAGAGATATATTTGCGGCAACAGAAGAAGCAAAACTTAGAGGTTACCAAAAAGGAAGATTTAGCTTTAATGTAGCTGGTGGAAGATGCGAAAGTTGTAATGGAGATGGAGTACACAAAATAGAAATGCACTTTTTACCAGACATTTATGTACCATGTGAAGTATGCAAAGGTAAAAGATATAACAGAGAAACATTGGAAGTAAAATACAAAGGAAAAACCATTGCAGACGTATTAGATATGACAGTGGAAGAAGCATTAGAGTTCTTTGATAAAATACCTAAAATAAAAAACAAGATACAAACATTATTAGATGTTGGACTAGGCTATATAAAACTTGGACAACCATCTACAACATTATCAGGAGGAGAAGCACAACGTGTTAAACTTGCAACAGAACTTTCTAAAAAAGCAACTGGAAAAACATTATACATTTTAGATGAACCAACAACTGGTTTACATATTGCAGATGTACATAAATTAGTAGATATACTTCAAAGATTAGTAGATACAGGAAACACAATAATTGTAATAGAACACAACTTAGATTTAATAAAAACTGCGGACCACATTATTGACTTAGGACCAGAAGGCGGAGACAATGGAGGGGAAGTAGTTGCAGTTGGAACTCCAGAACAAATTTGCAAAAATGAAAGAAGCCATACAGGAGAATTTTTAAAAAAATATTTAATATAAGGAAAATAAACATATGAAAAACGAAGAGAATAAAATAATAACAGAAACAAGAACAATAGAAGAGTTATTTGTAGAACTTAGAAAGAAAAGTAATTTTACATATATAGATATAATGGAAAAGTTAAACGAATTAGGAATTAATGTAAACGAAAAAACCATAAAAAAGTGGGAAATTGGCCTTATATATCCTTCAACAGACGAAATCTACAAACTTTCAGAAATATTTATGTTTCCAGCAGTAAATATGATAATGGCCAAAACTAACAGCTATAAAAAAGGAATGGACTCTATACATGTAATGGCAATAAAATGGTTTTGCTATATCACAGGGGCCTCAATAACAGTAGGAATTATTGGAATGTATATTATATTGTTTTTAGCAACAATATATGCGTTTGTATTTTTTGTGAATTGTGTTAATACATTTATGTTAGTAAGGCGGAAAATAATAAAATAAATATAATATTAATTGAAAGTACTAGTAATGCAGAATTATTAGTACTTTTTGTATAAAAAGGAAGTTTTTAAAATTCGAAAAATATACTTGCATAAAAAATATATATATGATATTATGATGTTAAAGTTATATAATGTAGAAAATACAAAAAAATTATATTATATATTATTTTTGGGGGATAATATGTTAGATTTAGAAGAAAGACAGAAGATTAGTGAAATAGAAGTCTTACAAAAAATAAATAAAATGAATGATATAGAAATAAATGAATATAGAAACAAAAATAAAGAACACAACGAAAAAATACAAAAAAGAACAATTAGGAATTATATTAGTACGGCAATAAAAAGAGGAATAGACATATGTGTTGGACTAATAGGAACTATACTATTAATACCAATAACAATTGTAGTATGTATAATGAACAAAATAAATAAAGAAGACGGTCCATTATTTTATGAACAATTAAGAATAGGAAAAGATGGAAAAACGTTTAGAATAGCTAAATTTAGAACAATGGTTATAGGAGCAGACGAAATATTATACGAATATTTAAAAGAAAATCCTAAAGAAGCAAGAGAATATGCAATAAACAAAAAATTAAAAAACGATCCAAGAATAACAAAAACAGGAACATTTCTTAGAAAAACATCTTTAGATGAATGGCCTCAATTTTTATCTATTCTATCTGGTAAAATGAGCTTGGTTGGCCCACGACCATACTTACCAAGAGAAAAAGAAGATATGGGGGAATATTATGAGTACATAATTAAAGTAAAACCAGGTCTTACTGGACCATGGCAAGTTGCTGGTAGATCTAATTTATGTTTTGAAGACAGACTAAAATTAGATGAAGAGTATGCAAGTAGATGCGGAAATAAAAGAGATATAAAAATAATTTTAAAAACATTTAAAAAAGTATTTGGAAAAGAAGGAGCAATATAAAATAAATGAAAATTGCGATGATAGGACATAAAAGAATTCCTTCTAGAGAAGGTGGAGTTGAAATTGTTGTTGAAGAATTAGCAACGAGGTTAGCTGATAAAGGAAATGAAGTAGATGTATACAATAGAAAAGGTAATAATGTTCAGGATAAAAGTATAAAAAATAAGAAAATAAAAAAATATAAAAATGTCAATATAATTACAATTCCTACTATTAATAAAAAAGGAATAGATGCTTTAATTTATTCCTTTTTAGCTACGGTAAAAGCATGCTTTAAAAAGTATGATGTTATACATTATCATGCAGAAGGAAGTTGCGCAATGCTTTGGATACCACATTTATTTAAAAAGAAAATAGTAGTCACAATACATGGATTAGATTGGCAGAGATCAAAATGGGGAGGCTTTGCAACCAAATATATAAAGTTTGGAGAAAAAATGGCCGTGAAATATGCTGACAGCATAATTGTTTTATCAAAAGGAGTTCAAAAGTATTTTAAAGAAGAGTATGGTAGAGATACTATATTTATCCCAAATGGTGTTAATAAAGCAAATATTGTTGAAGCAAATATAATAAAAAATAAATATGGTCTAGAAAAAGATTCGTATATATTGTTTTTAGCAAGAATTGTACCAGAGAAAGGTTTAGATTATTTAATCCAAGCGTATAAAAAAATTAATACTAATAAAAAATTAGTAATAGCAGGCGGAGCAAGCCACACCAATGATTACTTAGAACATATAAAAGAAATGGTCCAAAAAAATAAAAATATTATAATGACTGGATTTGTTCAAGGTCAAGAACTTGAAGAATTGTATAGTAATTGCTATTTATATTGCTTACCAAGTGATATAGAAGGTATGCCGATTTCTTTACTTGAAGCAATGAGCTATGGGAAAAATTGCTTAATAAGTGATATAGAAGAAAGTGTACAGGTGTGTGGTGAGTATGCTACAACATTTAAAAAGAGCAATATTGATGATTTAAAAGTTAAACTGGAAAAAATATTAAATAGTAAAGAACTAAAAAATGAAAATGAAATTAAGGAGTATGTTTTAAGTAGATATAATTGGGATGAAATAGCAAATAAAGTATTGAAATTATATAGAAGTTTAATAAATTGAGAATTAAATTTTAATTAGCTAAACAATATTAAATTTGTGATTGTTAAGTATAAAGAACAATTTGCATTGTATAAACAGATCATGAAAAATTAGAGAAAGGAATCAGTCTGAAATTTCTATTATTAGATTGATAAGAATAAAAATGAAAAATTTAATAAGTGTTGTAATTCCAGTTTATAATGTTGAGAAGTATTTGAATAAGTGTGTAGATTCTGTTTTACAACAGACATATAGTGAAATAGAAATTATATTAGTGGATGATGGTTCAACAGATAAATCTGGAAAAATTTGTGATAATTATATAAAAAAAGACAGCCGTATAAAAGTAATACATAAAGAAAATGGAGGATTATCATCAGCAAGAAATGCTGGAATAGAAAATGCAATTGGAGAATTTATTTGTTTTATAGATAGTGATGATTTTATAGAATTAGAAATGTTAGAAAAATTAGTTAAATCAATGTTAGATTATAATGCAGATATGGCTATTTGCAATAGGAATCACCTTTTTGAAAATGGAAAAAAATATGTTAAATTTGATATGTTGAACCAAATTAAAGAAATGAATAATTTAGAAGCATTATTTGAATTAAATAATTTTAAATATTTTGATATGTCGGCTTGTGGAAGATTATATAAAAAAAGTTTGTTTTCTAATATAAAATTTCCTGTAGGAAAATTGTGTGAAGACTATTATGTTATGTATAGAATAATTGAAATGTGCAATAAAATATTATATATATCACAACCATTATATAATTATTTTCAGAGAAAAGGAAGCATTACTAAAGTTCCAAAATTAAATTATGACTTTGTAAATGCTGCATATGAACAAATGATATATTTATCTGACAAATATCCAGAACTAGAAGAATGTACTCATGTGGCATATGCATCTGCCAATATGACAATATACAATACTGTTATTAAGGAAAATGGCAAATGTATGAAAAAAGATGTAAAGAAGTTAAGAGATGAAGTTAAAAAAAATTACATATATGTGAAAAATAGTAAACAATTAAGTAAAATAAAAAAAATACAATCATATTTATTCATAAAGTGTATTGCAATATATAATCTATCGTTTAAATTGTATAATAAAATAAAAAATTAAATATAGTATTGAGAATAGGAGATATAATTTATGATAAGTGTAATAATGTCTGCATATAAAGAAAAAAAAGAGTGGCTTAAAGAAGCAATAGAATCAATTCTTATGCAAACGTATACGGATTTTGAATTTATAATAACTCTAGATAATCCAGACAATATCGAATTAAAGGAAATAATCCAATTATATCAAGAAAAAGATAAGAGAATTAAATTTATAGTTAATGATAAAAATATGGGATTGGTATATTCTTTAAATAATATGCTAAAAATTGCCAAGGGAGAATATGTAGCAAGAATGGATGCTGATGATATTTCTTTGCCAAATAGATTACAGAAACAGTTGGAGTTTCTGAAAAATAAACATATTGATTTATTAGGCTGTAATACAATAGTATTTGATGATAATAAGCAATATAAAAAGTATCTATATGAAGATGATATGGATATAAAAGAAAATATAGGAAATGGAAGTTTTATTCCTCATCCTACATGGATGGTTCGCAGAGAAGTATTCAATGAATTAAATGGTTATAGAAATATAAATTTAGCTGAAGATTATGATTTTATACTTAGAGCAATAAAACATGGATTTATTTTAGGAAACTATAAAGAACATTTACTCAAATATAGAATTAATACTAATAGTATTTCTAGAGAGAATGCATATAAACAAAAATTAACTAGTATTTATCTTTATGAACATTTTAAAGAAATTGATGATATAAGAATTGAGGATTTAGATAATTGTATTAATAAAAAATTAAAAAACAAAGAAAATTATAGTAAAGGGGAAAAAGTATTTTTTAAATTTAAGCAAGAAAGGAACTTACTAAAAAAGATTTACCTAATTATTGTATTGATGTTCAAATATAGTATATATCTAGAAAACAATAAATATAGAAATACAATTGAAAAAGTTAAAAATATGCTTAGTTGGAAAGATAGACAGTATTCATTAAGAATAAAATATCATATTAAAAAGTATATATTTCCAATAATAAAAAGAAGTAAAAAGATAAATCTAAAAAATGAGACTAAAACAGTTTATTTAATAGATGTACCACAATTTAGAAATTTAGGTGATCATGCAATTGCTAAAGCTGAAAGAATATTTTTTGAAAATAATTATAAAGATTATAAAATCATAGAAATACCAATAGATGAATATGAAATTAATTATTTTTCACTGAAGAAAAATATAAAAAAAGAAGATCTAATTGTACTAGTTGGTGGAGGAAATTTTGGAGTGGAATATTTTATAATGGAACTACATAGAAGAGATATCATAAAAAACTTCAAAAATAAAATTATATTGTTTCCTCAAACGATTTATTTTGGATATAATAGATTTGGATTAGAACAATTAAGAAAAAGCTCAAAGATATATTCTCATAACAAGAATTTAATAATGTTTGCTCGTGAGAAAAGATCATATAATATTATGCAACATTATTTTGAAAATATGTCATATCTTGTTCCGGATATTGTTTTGAGCATGAATATAGTAAATAACGAATTAATTAGAAACAAAGTTTTAATGTGCTTAAGAAATGACATAGAGGGGTGCTTACATTCTGATGACATAAAAAATATGTACGAATTATTAGAAAATTATAAATGCGAAAAATATGATACTGTTATTGATAAAAATGTTATGCTTAAAGACAGAGATAATGAATTAGAAAAGAGTTTTAGAAAATTTATGACATCAAAACTTGTTATAACAGATAGATTGCATGGAATGATTTTTGCAGCTATTACTAATACTCCATGCATTGTTTTTAAAAACTACAATTATAAAGTAGAAGGTGTTTACAATGCATGGTTAAAAAATAATATATATATTAATTTCATACAAGATAAAACAAAACTTAATGAATATATTGATAATTGCATTAATAAAACTTATGACGAAGTCGATTGCCATAAATTAGATAAAGAATTTGAAAATATGAATAAAATAATAAAGGAGTTTATAAAATGAAAAGATTTATTAATTGTCATGTTCCAGTTACTACATGTAATTTGCGTTGTCCGTATTGTTATATTACACAAAATAAATGGTGGGATAATAAATTGCCTGAATTTGACTATACTGCTGAACATATAAAAAAAGCTTTAACTGCTGAAAGACTTGGGGGATTGTGCCATTTTAATATGTGTGGTGGTGGAGAAACTTTATTGCCACCTCAAATAGTAGATATAATTAGAGTTATATTAGAAAATGGTCATTCTGTAATGGTAATAACAAATGGAACGGTTTCTAAGCGTTTTGATGAAATTATTCAGTTTCCAAAAGAATTATTAGAAAGATTATGTTTTAAGTTTTCTTTTCAATATGTAGAGTTAAAAAGACTTAATCTTATGGACAAGTTTTTTGATAATATTAAGAAAGTAAGAAATGCAGGATGTTCCTTTTCTTTAGAATTAACGCCTCATGATGAGATAATTGATGAGATTCCTAAAATAAAAGAAATATGTATGAAGGAAGTTGGGGCATATTGTCATATAACTGTTGCTAGAGATGACGCTAAAAAAGGTGTACCAATATTAAGTAAATATAATAAGGAAGAGTATAAAAAGATATGGCAATCATTTGATTCAACAATGTTTGAGTATAAAATGTCAACATTTAATATAAAGAGAAAAGAATTCTGCTATGCAGGAGCATGGTCATTACTTTTGAATATAGGAACAGGAGAAGCTGAACAATGCTATAAAAGTTGTATAAAACAAAATATATTTAAAGATATAAGCAAACCAATCAAATTTATTCCGGTAGGAAATAATTGCAGATGTGATCATTGTCATAATTCTCATGCATTTTTGACCTTAGGATTAATTCCAGAGCTAGATTCACCAACATATGCTGAGATTAGAAATAGAGAAGATAAAGATGGTAATGAATGGCTAAATGAATATATGAAAAAAAACTTATCAGAAAAATTATATGATTATAATAAACAATATAGTAAATATCAAAAGTTAAAGGCAAATTTGAGAATAAGAGTATTACATAAACCATATACGGAAGCTAAAGATTTGGTAAAAAAAATTATGAAAAATAAAAGAAATAAAAAGGACTGTAATAATGAAAAATAAATCAAATTACAAAAGAAAGATAACAGTAAATGTTATAGTAATGTTTTTTTGCTTTACACTTCAAACAATATTAGGTTTTATAGTGCGTAAGATATTAATAGATTGTTTGGGGAATGATGTGTTGGGATATAACGCTGTATTTTCTAACATTTTAACTATTTTGAATTTAACTGAGTTAGGCGTTGGAATTGCTGCTAATGGTTTCTTGTATAAAGCTATATCAGAGAATAATACTCAAGAAATATCTGCAATTAGTTTTGTGTTAAAAAAGATATATAGATTAATTATAGGTGGAATATTTGTATTAGGGATAATAATATCTATTTTTTTAAAACAAATAATTCCAAATGCAAATGATTCATATATATATGTATATATATATTATTATTTGTCATTATTTGCTACTATTTCTTCATATTTGATAGCTTATAAAAAAACTATCATTATTGCTGATCAAAAGAATTATGTTGTAACATTAGCTGATTCTTTAAGTTATATAATTATTTCAGTAATTCAAATTGTATTAATGTATGTTGCAAAAAGTTATATATTATATTTAATATTAAATATAATTAAATTTTTATTAACATCACTGTTTTTGAAAATATATTACTACAAAAATTATAAACATTTGGATATTCAAAGAAATTTGAATATAGAAAAAGAATATAATAGTAAAATTTTAAAGCAAATGAAAGATATATTTGTTGCCAAAATAGGAGGAGCTATTTTTAATGGTACAGATAGTATAATAATTTCTGTAATTATGGGAGCCAATGAAGCAGGATTATTATCAAATTATACTTTAATTACAATTACATTGCAAAATTTATTAACTCAAATATTTTCATCAATCCAAGCTAGTTTAGGAAATTATATGTATTCAGAGAATAATGAAGAAAAAAAGGTAGAAGTTTATAATGTTTCGTTTTTTGTTGCATTTGTTTTAGGTGTAATTGCAATGGAAGGTGTAATATTTGTCCTTCCTAATTTTATATCTATATTTTTTGGAAAAGAATATATTATGTCCAATATTGTATGTATAGTTTTAGGAATTAATATACTATTAATGACATTATTACAAGTTCCAAACGAACTATTTACCATATATAAATTATATAAATATGATAAGTATATAATAAGTGTTTCAGCAATTTTAAATATAATTATTTCAACAATATTGGTTAAGATACTTGGAGTTGAAGGAGTTTTAATCGGAACTACAATTACATTGATGATATATATAATATCAAGATGTTATATAATTAAAAAATTTGTTTTCAATCATATGAAATATATTTTAAAAATAATAGTATATATAGTATTAGCTATTATTTTAACCTTAATTATATATAAAATAAATGCATTTAAATTAGCAGATGATATTATAAATGGAATAATAATAAATTCAATTAGTATAGTAATTATTTCACTTATTTATATTTTTATAATTTTTATTAAATCAAGAGAATTTAAATTTTTGCTTCATAAATTTAATATTGGTAAAAATTAAAATCTACAAATAGGAGAAAACAAATGAAAAAAGTGTTATTAATAATTGCGCTGCTAGCATTAGCAGGAGGATGGATGTATTTAATATATCAACTATCTGGAATGAACTTCAAAAATTCAAATGGAAAAAGTACAGATATAATAAGTTTATTTATAGAAGATACCCTAGAAGTAACAAATGATTATGGAATAACAAATTCACATCCAAATGAGCAAAAATTAGCAAAAGCTTCTCAATTAATAAATGCACCATTAAGGAAAGTAATGCATGCTTCAGTATATTTTGTTTTAGCATTTTTTATAGCAACATTGTGGAATATAATATTCAATCATAAATATTATATTATTTCTTTAATATTAGCATTTTTAATATGTGTTGTTTTTGCAATAAGTGATGAATACCATCAAACATTTGTGGCAGGGAGAACTGGACAACCATTAGATGTAGTAATAGACTCTGCAGGAGCAATAGTGGGACTTTTACTTTATAGTACATATCACATAACATATAAGTTAGGTTATAGAAAAGGTAAAGAATTAAAGGATGTTGAATAAATAAAAATATAAGTTTTATAATATTAATTATTTTGTAAAACTTATATTTTAACTATTGAAAGATTAACATAAATGTGTTACAATGCTATTATGTTTATTTTATTATAATATTAGATTAGGGGGAAATATGGAAGAAATAGATTTAAAAGAAATTTTTATCATGTTTTGGAATAAAAGAGTACAATTATTATTAATAGTTGCAGCATTTTTTATTATAGGTTTTGTATATACAATGGGATTTGTTACACCAGAATATACATCATCAACAACACTTGTATTAGCTCAAATAAATTCCGAGAAAACAACAGATGCAATAACAGCATCAGATATTACTTTAAATTCAAAATTGGTATCAACATATAGTGAGCTTATAAAAAGTAAAAAAGTATTAAGAGAAGTTATATCTAATTTAGGTATAAATGTTAAAGAAGAAACACTAAGAAACGGTATAACAGTAAATGCAGTAAAAAACACAGAACTTATTAAAATAACTGTTACAAATAAAAATGCAGAAGTTTCAGCTAAAGTAGCAAACGAAATAGCAAAGGTTTTTGAAAAGCAAGTTGCAGAAATTTATAATATTAATAATGTGCACGTAGTAGATGAAGCAGAAGTAGCAACAGCACCTTCTAACATAAATCATACAAATGATATATTAATGTTTATAGCAATAGGAATTGTAGTTGCGGTTGCATATGTATTTATGTTAAATATGTTAGATACAACAATAAAGTCAGTAGAAGAAGTAGAAAAACTTTTAGACTTACCAGTAATAGCATCTATTCCAATGTGGGTATTTGAAAAAGGAGGTAAAAAATAATGAGAAGAGAAGTAATAGCACAAAGAGATCCAAAATCTCCAGTTTCAGAAGTTTTTAGAACATTAAGAACAAATATACAATTTATGAACACCGACAAAAAATTAAAAACTTTATTGGTAACATCTACATTTCCAGGCGAAGGAAAAAGTTGGGTCGCTTCCAACTTAGCAGTTACATTTGCTCAATCTGGAAAAAGAGTTTTAATAATAGATGCTGATATGAGAAAAGGAAGATTATTTAATATTTTTGGAATTGCACCAAAACCAGGACTTTCAAATTATTTGTCAGGAATGGATTCGAGAAACGAAGAGGTTTCAAGTGATGATATAATAGATTATATACAAGAAACAGAAGTAGAAAATCTTTATGCAATAACTGCCGGAAATGTACCTCCAAATCCTTCAGAATTGTTAGTCTCTGAAAAAATGCTTAGATTGTTAAAAAAAGCTAAAGAAATGTGCGACTTGGTAATAATAGATGGAACTCCATCACAACTTGTGACAGATTCAATTATATTGTCAAGAATTGTAGATTCAACAATAATTGTTACAGCATATAAACAAACCAAAAAAGAAAACTTAAAAAGAATAGTACAAAATATTAAAAATGTTGGAGGAAAAATATCAGGAATAGTTGTAAACAAAATGCCGATTTCTGCTAAAAAATATTCTGAATCATATTACTATGGCTCTGTTCCAAGTAGCAGTAAATCACACAATAACCAATTTAGAAATATTAATGGTAAACCACCAATAAAAAATAATGCACAAACAACAAGAGTAAGAAGAACTACTAGCGATAGAGAAAGCAATAAAACAAATAGAAATAATGTGAAAATAGAGAATTCTAACAGTGTTGACCCTAGCAAGGCAGATGAAATTTTAAAACAAATTAATAGTTACCTTGAAAAAGAGAAACAAGATTTAAATAAGGGAGAAAAATAAATGATAGATTTTCATACACATATAATTCCGAATGTAGATGATGGATCAAGCAGTGTAGAGGAAACATTTGCCCTAATAAAAGAAGCAAAAGAGGCAGGTTTTACAGGAATAATATCAACTTCTCATTATATAGAAGGATATTATGAATCAAATGTAGCAGAAAGAGAACTTTGGTTAAACGCATTAATACAAAATTTACCAAAAGTAAATTTTAATGGAAAATTATATCTTGGAAATGAAATATATTTTACAAGTAATATTATAGAATTATTAGAACAGCAAAAAGTAACAACAATAAATAATACAAATTATACTTTATTTGAATTACCATTAAATTCTAAACCATTAAATTTAATTGATGTAATTTATACAATGCAACAATATAAGTTGATACCAGTATTAGCACATCCAGAAAGATATAGTTTTGTGCAAAGTAACCCAGAAATAATAGATGAATTAATAGACATAGGAGTTTTAATGCAACAAAATTATGGGAGTATTATAGGACAATATGGAAAAAAAGCACAAATTATAGCGAAGAAAATGCTTGAAAAAAATTATATAACTTTTTTTGGAAGTGATGTGCATAAACCAAATACAATCTACAAAAAAATGCCAGAAATTATACAAGAGTTACAAAATATAATTGGAAGAGAAAAGTTTATGCAAATAAGTACAATTAATCCAGAACTTGCACTTAAAAATAAAAAAATAGAATATTAAACAAGGAGATAAAATAAAATGAGTAGAAAAATTAATTTAAATATTCTGGGATACGAAATATATGTTTTAATATATGCTATTACTGTTTCATTATATGGTTTTGGAAATTCAATAGCAAATCTAAGGTATTATTCTTTAGCTGCATTATTGGTATGTTCACTTATATTTATAATTATTAAAAGAGATACAATAAAAGAGTATAAACAAACAAATTTATTATATTCAATTGGACTGGCTATTATTTTCTTAGTTTTTTCAGTGTATAGAGCACATCAGGTCAATATTTCATTAAATATAAGAACTTTTGTACAAATAAGCTTATTTTTATTTCCTACTTTATACGCATTTTTCGTAATTAATCTTATAGAAAAAGAAAAAATTATTTATATGATGAAAATTACTACTATTTTTTTGGTTATAGTTTATTTTTTTGATTTCCAAGAACAGAGACATTCTTTAATGGAATTTTTTAAAATTGATAACTGGACATCAATAGATTACTTTAAATCAAATAGTTTTACAGAAAGTCATAATTGGTCAGAAAGTTTTTTGCAACTATTTTTATTTTTTTTGTATTTTTATAAAACATGCCCTATTGGAAAGGAAAAAAGTAATTTAAGAATTTATTTGATAATTACATTCATATTTACAATGTTAGGATTTAAAAGATTAGGAATGTTAGTTGCGTTCTTTTTCCTAATATTTGGAAGCAAAATTATAAAAATGAAAAGTATGAAAAAGAACCATGCTTTATTGCTGGCAATAACTTTTTCTGTTTGTACTTTACTATACACTAATTTTATGCAAGGTAAGTTAGTTTCATATGATACTATTTTTAACTTGACGTCTGGTAGAAACTGGATTTTGGAAATGTGGAGTTTTTCAAATTATTTATCCTATGGTTATGGTAGTAGTATGCTTGTTATAGGTAGATATTTAGAAATGGATTTAGTACAAATTTTTCTAGAGCTAAATATATTTTGTGTATTTCTGTTCTGTTATTTTTATTTTAGATGTGGAGGAAAGAGTTATTACACCAATTTGATTTTAATGTATTCATTTTTTAATATGCTTACATCATCTAGTTTACCGTGGCAAATTAGTTGGATAATAATGATGTTAAGTATCACATTAATACGAGAAGATTCAGAACAAAGATATATAGAAAATAATAAAAATACTGATATTGCTATAAGAAATAAATTCCAAACAATATTAGATAAAATATATAATTATTAATTTATAAAAAATGAGATATTAAATTTATGTAATATTTTAATATCTCATTTTTTATAAAAATAAATTATTAAAATATTGACAAAAAAATATATAAAATATAATATAATAATATAAAAATAAAAAAATAAGAGGTAAAAATGATAAATTTTATAACTATAACAATAACAAAAATAATAATTTTTATATTAAAAATATGTGGAAAAAATGGAGGAAACTTACCAGGCCAAGTAGCATATAAATTAAATCCAAAAATATTTAAATATTTCAAAATAAAATGCCCAGTAATAGCAGTAATGGGAACAAATGGAAAAACAATGACAAACAATTGTATAAGAGCTATTTTAAAACAAGATGGAAATAATGTAATTAGCAACCTAGAAGGAAATAACATGGAAACAGGAATATTATCATTATTAATAAAGCACTGTTCTTTATCAGGTAAAATAAAAGCAGATTATATTACATTAGAAGTCGACGAAAGCTATGTTCCAGTTGTTTTTAAAGATTTAAAATTAGACACTTTAGTAATACTTAACTTTTTTAGAGACCAATTAGATAGAGTAGGTGAAGTAGAAACGTTAATACTAAAAACAAACGAATTTTTAAAAACATATAGTGGAAACCTAATTTTAAATGCAGATGATCCAAATGTTGCAAGACTTGGAAGAGCTAATGCAGAAAACAAAAACATATATTATTTTAGTGTAGATAAATATAAATTTGCAACAAGTTATTTAAAAGAGGCTGGTGAAGGAAAGTTTTGTCCATTTTGTAGTACAAGATTAGAATATGAATACTATCAATATGCTCATATTGGTAAATTCAAGTGCCCTTCATGTGAATATGGAGAAAATAAAATATACAAATTAATAAAAGATGTGGATTTAAAAAATAAAACATTAACAGTGGATAATAATATCTACAAGATACAATTTAATAGCATATATAGTATATACAATTTTGCAGCCGCAATTTCGGCAGTAAGCATATATGATATAAAAACTGAGTCCATAGCCAAAACATTGGAATCATTTGTACTAAACAATGGAAGACAAGAAAAAATAATAGTAAATGGTAATGAAACAATTATAAATTTAGCCAAAAACCCAACAGGAGCAAATGTAAGCATAAGAGTATTAAATGAGGATGAAGAAAAAAAAGAATTACTTTTTGTATTAAATGATAACCTGGCAGATGGCAAAGATGTTTCATGGATTTATGATATTAATTTCAAAAATTTAAATAATGTAGAAAGAATAATTACAAGTGGAACAAGAGCATTCGATATGGCAATATGCATAAAAACAAGTGGATATTGTTCAGAAAAGATTGAAGCTTATTTAGATTTAGATAAAGCAGTAGAAGCATTGTATAGAACAAATACTAAAAAATATATTATATCAAATTATACTGCAATTCAAGATACAAGACATACTGTTATAAAATATAAAAATGAAAATAAATAAAAAAGGAAAGTAAGATGGAAGAATTAAAAATATTATATTTATATCCAGATATATTAGACTTATATGGTGATATAGGAAACATTAAAGTATTGCAATATAGACTAGAAAAAAGAGGATTCAAAGCAGTTATAGATAATTATTCTATAAATGATACAAAACCAGACTTTAAAAGTTATGATTTAATATTTGCAGGCGGAGGAGCAGACAATGAACAGCAAATACTTTCAAAGGATTTAATCAAATATAAAGAAGAGATAAAAGAGGCAGTGGAGTCTGGTGTATTCTTTTTATTAATATGTGGAGCGTATCAACTATTTGGTAAATATTACAAAGGAGTAGAAGGTAATATAATACCTGGATTAGAAGTATTTGACTATTATACAGAAGCTATAAACGATAGAAGCAAAAGATGCATTGGAAATATAATAATACAAGCTAAAATCGGTGATAAATTAACAAAAGTTATTGGATTTGAAAATCATGGTGGACAAACTTATGGAATTAATAACGAATTTGGAAAAGTATTATTTGGAAATGGAAATAAATTTGAAGATACTAAAGAAGGCTTTATGCAGAAAAATGTAATTGCAACTTATTTACATGGACCTTTACTTTCTAAAAACCCAGAAATTACAGATTATATAATTAAGTATTGTATAGAACGTAAATGCAAAGAAAAGGTTGAACTAATAGAATTAAATGATACTTTTGAAAATCAGTGCAGAGAACAATTAATAAATAAATTTCTAACAAAAGAATAAAAAATAAAAAACTCTTAGCAAGTTATAATTGCTTAAGAGTCTTTTTTGTTATTTACAGTTACTTTCGTTTTGTCTTTCTTTGTTTTGTTTACTATTATTCTTGTTATTTTTGTTACTTTTATTATTTTTTTCTGACATAAAAACACCTCCATGTTTTAAACTATATATATTTTGTACTAAAAAAATAAAAATATTCTTAAAAATAAAAAAATTTGTAATTTCTAAAATTTTGATATATAATACAAAAGGTAATGAACAAAAAGTAAAAAATAACATACAATAGAACAAAAAATATAAGGGAAGTGTAATTATGGAAAACAAAAAATTAGAAGAATTTAATGATTATATAAGATTTAGAAAAGTAGCAGTAATTGGTCTTGGAGTAAGTAATATTCCTTTATTAGATTATTTGCACACCAATAAAGCAAGAGTTACAATATTTGATCAAAGAGAAATTGACAATATGCCTAAAGATTTAATGGATAAAATAACTGCATATTCTTTTGAATTTTCTTTAGGAAAAAATTATTTAGAAAAATTAAATGGATTTGATTTGATCTTTAGATCACCAAGTTGTTTACCAACAATTCCACAATTAGAAAAAGAAGCAAATAGAGGAGCAATTGTTACTACAGAAATAGAAATGCTAATGGAAATGTGCCCTGGAACAATAATAGGTGTTACAGGAAGCGACGGAAAAACAACAACCACAAGTTTAATAAGTGCAATTTTAAAAAATGCTGGATATAAAACATATTTAGGAGGAAATATAGGAACACCGTTATTTACAAAATTACCTGAAATGGAAAAAGAAGATATTGTTGTTTTAGAATTAAGTAGTTTTCAATTAATGGGAATGAAGGTTAGCCCAAAAATATCAGTAATTACAAATGTAACACCAAATCATTTAAATATACACAAAGATTACGAAGAATATATTGAAGCTAAGAAAAATATATTTAAATGGCAAAATCAAGAGGGAACATTAATATTAAATTATGATAACGAAATAACAAAAAGCTGTGAAAAAGAAGCAAATGGAAAAGTAATATTTTTCAGTAGTAAGGAAAAACTAGATAATGGTTATATTGTTGATGGGAATGTTGTAAAAGAATGCGAAGATAAAATAAGAAAACATATAGTAGATGTAAACGAAGTAAAACTAAAGGGAATTCATAATTATCAAAACATATGTGCTGCACTTGCTGCAACTAAAACATTAGTACCATTAGATGATGCAGTAAAAACAATAAAAGAGTTTAATTCTGTAGAACATAGATTAGAGTTTGTAAGAGAAATACATAATGTAAAATGGTATAACGATTCTGCAAGCTCTTCACCAACAAGAACAATATCTGGAATTAATGCTTTTAATGAAGAAATAATATTAATTGCTGGTGGGTATGATAAAAATTTAGATTATACTCCTCTTGCTAAACCAATACTTGATAAAGTTAAAGTGCTATTATTAATGGGGCAAACATCTGGAAAAATATTTAATGCTGTAAAAGAAGAAATGGAAAAAGAAAATAAGGAAATTAGAATTTATATGTGTAATAATTTACAAGAAACTATAGATACCGCAAAAAAGATAGCAAAACCAGGGCAAGTAGTCTTATTTTCACCAGGAAGTGCTAGTTTTGATATGTTTAAAAATGCATATGACAGAGGAAATCAATTTAAGAAATTAGTTAATGAAATATAAAAAAATAGATATTATATGGAACACAAAAAAACTTTCTTGCATAATATACAAAAAATATGCAAGGAGGTTTTTATGTTTAATAATCAAAGTTATGATGAATACATAAGAAGTATTTTGGGTTATAGTCCAGTAGACCAGACAGATATACTATATCAAAGAGATTTTGAAGATTATTCACTATATGATAGAAATTATAGTGGAGTAAATAATTCAAATTTTTCAAATGATCAATTAGAAGAATGTTATCCAGAAATTTACAAGTTAGTATATCCTATGGTAAGAAAGGCATGTACAACAAATACAAAGCCAGTAAATAAACAGTTAGTTGATGAATTAACTAATGAAATTTATTTATCAATAGAAGGAAATAATGAGGTTCAAATAAATATTAATTTACAAAATCAAATTGACAAAAGAAGTCCTTCATCTAATAGTAATACTAAAGAAATTACAAAAAATTCAAGTGGAAGTGCAAAAAGTGAAAATAGAGAGAATAGACAATTTAATAGTGGTTTGAGTGATATTATTAGAATTTTATTGTTAAGAGAATTATTGGGAAGACCTGGATTTCCTGGTCCTAGACCTCCACGTCCACCAATGAGGCCGCCATTTCCACCACCACCTGGAAGACCACCAATGAGACCACCATATAACCGCGAATTAAATGATATATATGAATATTAGAAAAAATAGAGTCATCTTTTTCAAATAGATGATTCTATTTTTTTTATAAAGTACTTGAATAATATATAAATATAATATAAAATATTATACGAAATCAAACAAGCAAGGAGAGACAAAATGATAATAGAACAATTAATATTTTCAATAATAGCATTTGCATTATTTGTAATAATGTTTTTTAAAATGATTAAAGACAATGATTCAACATATGTTACTATATTGGTGTTGCAAGCAATTGGAATTGCTATAAGTTTTATTGGTGTAATATACGGAGTGAATGTAAATATAGTTCTTAAAATACTTATGTATACTATGTCGGTGTTATTACCTATATTTATAATATTAATGGAAAAAAATAATATATCCTTTTTCGAGAAAATTAATATATTAAAAGCACAGATATATTTAAAAATGGGTAACAATAAAAAAGCAAAACAAATATTGATTAATATAGCAAGTAAAAATGAATTTTCATACAAAGCTCATAAATTATTAGCAGAGATTTATGAATTAGAAGGAGGCATGAGAAAGGCTATAGATGAATATGTGTTGGCTATAGAAATAAATAAAAAAGACTATAATTCTTATTATAAAGTTGCGGTATTATTAAATAATTTAGATAAAAAAGAAGAAGCTTCACAAATGTTAAATAATTTATTAAAAATAAAACCAGATTATTTAGAGGCGATAGATTTATTAGGCGATATATATATATCTAAAGATATGTATAAAGAAGCTGTAAATGTTTATCAAGAGGCATTAAAATATACTCAAACAGATTATAATATATATTATAATTTAGGAATTGCATATACAATGCTAAATGATTTTCAAAATGCAAAAATATGTTATGAAAAGGCAGCACAATTAAATTCATTATTGTACAATACTAAATATTCTTTAGCAGAAATTGCATTAATATATAAAGATTTAGAAGAAGCCGAAAAGAGATTTTTAGAAACAATAGAAGATGAAGAGCTTTCAGCCGATGCGTATTTTGAATTATCTAAAATTAGTATAATAAAAAAAGATAAAGATACAGCTATAAAATATGCTAATATAGCAATAGATATAGATTCTAAAAAAATAGTAGATAAAATAAAGAAAGACCCAATATTTATACCAATATTTGCAAGACTTTCTATTCCATTTAATTTAAATAGTCCAGAGCAAGAAGAAAGCAAATTGTCAAACAAATATATAAAATCAAAAGAGCATTTAGAAGATATGGTAGAAATAACAAGAAAACTAAGTTATAATGATATTAATTTATTAAAAAGAAATGACCAATCAAATATTAAAGTGCAAGAAAATAGTACAATAGAAGATATTCAAAAAGAAATTCAAGATTAAATTTAATATTCATAAAATCCTATAAATTAAATATATTAATAATAAATAATATAGAAAGAGGGATTTTATGAACAAAAATTTTTGTGTTATAGGTGGAGATTTAAGAATAATTAAATTAGCCGAAATGCTTGCAAAAGAAGAAAATAAAGTATATACTTATGGACTAGATAAAGCATATGAGTTGGAAAATGTAAATAATATAATATTTGAAGATTCTTTACAAAATGCAGCTAAAAAAAGTAGTGTAGTAATTGGTCCAATTCCATTTACCAGCAATGGAAAGAACATAAATTCACCATTTAGTAATAAAAAAATAATAATAAGTGATTTATTTGAGGTTTTACATAATAAAACGTTAATGGCTGGTTCAATTTCTGAAGAGATTTTAGAAAATTGTAATAGTAGTACAACTATTATTGATTTAATGAAAATGGAGGAATTGGCAGTTTTAAATACAATTGCAACAGCAGAAGGAACAATAAAAATAGCAATTGAAAATACAGATAAAATATTACAAAGTAGCAATGTATTAATTTTAGGTTTTGGAAGAATAGGTAAAGTTTTAGCAAATAAAATGAAATGTTTAGATGTAAATGTAACATGCGCAGCAAGGAAAAATAAAGATTTAGCATGGATAAAAGCATGTGGATATAATCAAACTGATATTAATGAATTAAAAGAAGAACTAAGTAAGTATGATATTATAATAAATACTGTTCCTAATATGATACTTACAAAAGATAAATTAAAATTTGTAAAAAGCGATTGTTTGTTAATTGATTTGGCATCTAAACCTGGTGGAATAGATCAAGATTATGTAAAAGAAAAAAAGTTAAAATTTATATGGGCATTAGCATTACCTGGAAAAGTTGCACCAATTACATCAGCACAATTTATTAAAGATACAATTTATAATGTTTTAAAACAAAGAAATATTTAATATAAGAAAGGAAGAAAAAATATGGTATTAGAAATGGTAAAAGCAATTATATTTGGAATTGTAGAAGGAATTACAGAATGGTTACCAATTAGTAGTACTGGACATTTGATTTTGGTTGAGCAATTTTTAAAATTCAAGGAGGTATCACCAGAATTTTGGCAAATGTTCCAGGTGGTAATTCAATTAGGGGCTATTTTGGCAGTAGTAATAATATACTTCAAAAATATATGGCCATTTACAAATAACAAGGAAAAGGCAATAAAAAAGACTGGGCTTCTTTCTTGTTTAGATAAGAAAATAATGAATTTGTGGGGAAAAATATTAGTTGGATGTATACCAGCAGCAATAATAGGATTACTTTTTGACGATGTTTTTGAGGCATTATTCTATAACCCATTTTGTATAGCTTTAGCTTTAATAGTTTTTGGTGTTGCATTTATAGTAATAGAAAATTGGAACAAAAACAGAGAAAGTAGAAAACAAAAGAATTCAGAAATTACATATAAAGATGCATTAATAATTGGATTTTTTCAATTGTTAGCTGCTATATTTCCAGGAACGTCTCGTTCTGGTGCTACAATAATTGGAGGATTATTAATTGGGTTATCAAGACCTAATGCTGCTGAATTTACATTTTACTTAGCTATTCCAACTATGTTAGGGGCTAGTTTGTTAAAGCTAGTTAAGTTCGGTTTAGTATTTACAGGTATTGAATTAGCGGTACTATTGGTAGGAATGTTAGTGTCATTCTTAGTTTCTATTTTTGTTATAAAATTCTTAATGAGTTATATTAAAAAACATAATTTTAAAGTTTTTGGATATTATAGAATTGTATTAGGAATAATTGTTTTAGCTTACTTTTTTATAACTAATATGTAAATAGTAAAAAATAAAAATATGGAGCCATTGGTTCCATATTTTTATTTTTGTGAAGAATTTAAATCACGTGAATTTTGGCAATTTGTTTGATTCTGTGTATTTAATTTTTCAAATTCTTTACATTTTATCTTATATTCCATTTGCATACATAAATATCTATAGTATACATATGCTTGTTCATATTGTGCCATTGGATTAAAAAATGGATCTTCTGTTCCTGCCATTTGTGAACCAATTCCTTGTGGAGGCATTCCGAAGTCCATAAATGGTGAATAACTATTTGAAAAATCTTTTTCCATATATATCATCTCCTATCTAATAAATAATATTAATAAATGAGATATTTATTACAAATTAAAATTAAAAAATGGAAATGTATTTATTGCTATAAATGTGTAAATAGCGGCAATAACTCCATGTAGTAATTTGCCATAAATATAAGGTTTTATAGATAAATCTGTTTTTGAAGTTATACTAAGAACTTGCAAAAAAATTGAAATCCCACCGAAACCAAGAAAAAATGCGGATAATATGATATTTATAGAAATCTCTTTTATGGCTATATTAGAAATTTTATTAATTCCATTAGTAATTTCTAATATTCCAGTTAAGATTGGAGTTATAAAACTAGAGTCAATATTAAAAAAGTTGGTAATAGGGCGGATTAGAAGATTTAGATAGTTAAAAATTCCGCTTGCATTTAATATTGAAATAATGCTTGAAAATATTATAATAAATCCACCTATAAGCATAATTGTTGATGTTGCACTTTTTATGCTATCTGCAAGTATTTCACCTAAATTAGATAAAGAAACGTTAATATGGTTATTAGAATTAATATTGTTTATTTTTGAGGTTGGTGTTTCATTGCTATAATGCCAAAATCTAAAAATTATTCCTACTGTTATACAAGCAAGAATATGAGTAATAAAAAGTAAAATACCAATTGTAGAACTTCCAAACATATTTATTCCAATAGTTCCTATTATAAATAGTGGACCTGAATTATTTGTGAAGCTAAGCAATCGTTCACACTCTTCTTTAGAGCAAAAATTATTTTTTCTAAAATTACATGCAATTTTGGCACCTATTGGATAACCACTAATTATTCCCATAATAAAAGCAAAACTTCCTTTACCATTAACATTAAATAATGGTTTCATAAATTTATTTAATAGTTTTCCTAAAAATAATGTTACATTTGTGTGCATTAATAATTCTGTAGCAACAAAAAATGGAAACAAAGAAGGTACAACAGAAGTTGCCCATAATGATAAACCGAGATCTTACTGCAGGTAAATTGTATTTTGAAAATATTAATAAGCATACGGTAAAAATAATAAATATTAATGGTAATATATTTCTTTTAATTTTAATAACATAAAAACTATATTTTGAATTCATACACAAGCCTCCTTTAAGTAAATATATTAACAATATTATTGCAAAATGCAAAAAACATTGATATAATATTAAAAGAAAATTAGAGGTGATAAGTAAAATGATAAATTTTAAACAAACAATTGCAAAATCAATTGGAGTAGTTATAAATATAGACTATAGAGAATTAGAAGGTTATATAGAAGTACCAAAAGATATTAATAATGGCGATTTTTCTTTTCCATGTTTTAGACTTGCTAAGGAGTTAAAAAAATCACCACAATTAATTGCAAATGAAATAAAAGAAAAAATAGAAATAGATAATAAAATAATTGAAAAAATAGATATTATAGGTGGGTATTTAAATTTTTATATAAATAAAGAATTAATGACAAAAGAAGTATTAGAACAAATTTCTAATTGTGAAGAATATGGAAAGTCGACTTTAGGAAATGGAAAAAATATTATAATAGATTATTCTGCACCAAATATTGCAAAGCCATTTCATGTTGGACATTTGCGTTCAACAGTTATAGGTGGGGCATTATATAATATATATAAATACTTAGGATATAATGTAATAGGAATAAACCATTTAGGCGATTATGGTACACAATTTGGAAAAATGATAGAAGGATATAAGTTATGGGGGAAAGAATATGATTTAGAAAAAAATCCTATAGATGAACTTACCAAAATTTATATTAGAATTAATGCACTTTGCAAAGAAGATGAAAGTGTGTTGGGAAAATGTCGTGATAATTTTAAAAAATTAGAAGATGGTGATCCTTATTGTGTTGAAATATGGAATAAATTTAAAGAATTAAGTTTAAAAGAATTTGAAAAAGTTTATGATCTACTTGGTAGTAAATTTGATTCTTGGAATGGGGAAGCTTTCTATATAGATAAAACAGATGAAGTAATAAAATTATTAGAAAAAACCGGTAAATTAGTTGAATCACAAGGAGCTAAAATAATAGATTTAGAAGACAAGGGAATTAATACTCCATGTATAATAGAAAAAACTAATGGTTCAAGTATATATGCTACAAGGGATTTAGCGGCTATTTTATATAGAGCAAGAACATATGATTTTGATAAATGTTTATATGTTGTGGCTTATGAACAGAATTTACATTTTAAACAAATATTTGAAGTAGCAAAATTGTTAGGCATAGATAAAAAATATACAGATGGTTTAGAACATGTTGCTTTTGGCATGGTAAGACTTCCTAGTGGAAAAATGTCAACTAGAGATGGTACATCTGTAAAATTAGAAGATTTACTAAACGAATCAATTCAAAGGGCAAAACAAATAATAGAAGAGAAAAATCCAAATTTAGAAAATAAAGATGATGTGGCTAATAAAGTTGGAATAGGAGCTGTTGTTTTTAACGATTTGGCTAATAATAGAATAAAGGATGAAATATTTGATTGGAAAACAATATTAAACTTTCAAGGAGAAACAGGACCATATATTCAGTATACATATGTAAGAACAAAGAGCATATTAGATAAAGTGGGAAAAGTGCCTGATTTTAATTATATAGATACTAAAATTTTAGATGATATATATTCCCAAAACATAATAAAGCTTCTATATAATTTTGAGGACATTTTAATACAAGTAACAGATAAAAATGAACCATCGATTTTATCAAGATACTTAATAGAATTAGCCAAGGCATTTAGTATATTTTATAACGAAAATAAAATTATAACAAATGACGACGATGTTCAAGACGCTAGAATTTATTTGACATATGCGGTTGGAAAAGTTTTAAAAATTGGTGCAGAACTATTAGGAATGAATATGCCAAATAAAATGTAAAAACTATTGAAAAGCATAGAAAATTATGATAATATATATAAGCATAATTTATCTATGCTTAATTTTTATTCATAATCAATTTTTTTCAAACATTTTTTATATCAAAATTTATGTTAAATACTATTGTAGTATAATTTAAATCAAAGGAGGTTTTTTCAAATGGCTTATAGTCAAGAATTCGAAAATAAAATAATAGAAGAAATTCAAAGGTTAAACGGAAAAATTGATAATTTTAATTGCGTTTTAACTGAAAAAATAGAAGAAGTTAATACAAACTTAGAAAAGGTTAATACAAATTTATCTAATAGAATAGAAGAGGTTAACACAAACTTAGAAGAGGTTAATGCAAATTTGTCTAATAGAATAGAAGAAGTTAATACAAACTTATCTGAAAGAATAGAAGAGGTTAACACAAACTTATCTGAAAGAATAGAAGAGGTTAACACAAACTTATCTAATAGAATAGAAGAGGTTAATGCAAATTTGTCTAATAGAATAGAAGAAGTTAACACAAACTTGTCTAAAAAAATAGAGGATGTAAATATAGATTTACATACAATGAAAAATACTAATATAGCACAAATACTAAATCAAGAAACAAAAGTGCAAGAGAATATAGGTAAAATAAAAAAAGAAATAGAAAGTATAAACAATAAACTAGATCATCATATAAAACAAAGTATAGTAGACCACAAAAGGTTTGATTGTGAAATTGCTAAATTACAGATGCAGTCTTAATTAGATTGATAAAGTATATATTGCATAGATAAGTTAAAGGAGTACTGTTTGCCTAGAATAGTACTTTTTTATAAAAATAACTTGTAATAATAAAAAAATAAATATATAATATAGCTTGTTTAATAAAATACAAAATGGAGGAATAATATGGGTGGAAAACATACAATAGATTATGAAGAAAATGAAGTACCAAAAGCATTTAGAAAAAATTCTGAAAAAAAACCAAAAAAGAAAGGTCTAAAAATATTTTTGGCAGTAATTTTAATAATAATAATAATTTTAGCAACTATATGTGGAGGAGCATATTGGTACATAAACGATAAATTAAATAAAATGCAAACAGTAAATATAGACGAATCACAATTAGGAATAACAGAAGAAGCAAATAAAAATTTATCTGGATATAGAAACATTGCTATTTTTGGTGTAGATAGTAGATCAGACGACTATGGCAAAGGAAATAGAAGTGATTGCATAATAATAGCTAGTATAAACAATTTAACAAAAGAAGTTAAATTAATCTCTGTTTATAGAGATACATATGTTCAAATAGATGGACATGGATTGGATAAAATAACACATGCTTATTCTTATGGTGAAGCACCATTAGCTATAAAAACGTTAAATACTAATTTAGATTTAAATATTTCAGAGTTTGTAACGGTAAATTTTGACTCGGTTTCAGATGCTGTAGATACATTAGGAGGAGTAACTATAAATATAGAATCTCAAGAAGAGCTAAAATATTTAAATTCATATATAGATGAGACTGCAAAAGTTACAGGAAAATCTAATAAAAAAGTATCAAATATAGGAAAGCAAAATTTAAATGGAGTACAAGCTGTTGCTTACTCACGTATTAGATATACAGCTGGAGGAGATTATAAAAGAACAGAGCGTATGAGAACTGTAATAGAAGCTATGGCTAATAAATTAAAAACTAAGAATATAGGAGAAATAAATAATTTTGCAGATCAAATTTTACCAAAAGTATATACAAATATTTCAGCAGCAACAATTATGTCAATGATACCAGACATGGTTAGCTATAAAATTTCAAATAGTATTGGATGGCCATATGAAACTAAAGGTATTACTTTAGACAGATGGTATGGCGTTCCTGTAACATTAGAAAGCAATGTAACTAAATTGCATAAAGATGTATTTAACGACAATGATTATGTGGTACCTGAATCAATAAAAACTACTAGTAATACTATAATAAAGAAAACAGGATATAAATAATAAAAACATTATTACATTTTTTTATAAATAATGTAATAAAAAAATAAAAAATAAATATAATATAATAAAATTATTGTAAGGAGAAAATAAAATGAATATAATATATTTTATAATGGGGTTCTTTGCAGGCACATTAGTAGGAATATCTTTAATGTGTTTTGTACAAATAAACAAAATAAAGAACATATAAAAATATATGATATAGTTTTAAGGGGCAAATAAAGAATAAATATTATATTAAAAATAAAATTAAATATTCTTAAAGAAGGGTAAAAAGATGGAGAAAGAAGAACAAAACAAAAGAGTAAAAGGAAAAAGATTTGAAAGCAAAGAAAAAAAACATACAAATACAGGTAAAATAATAAAAATAGTAGTAATAGTAGTATTGATAATATTAATATTATCAATAATTGGTGCCGGAATATTTGTAGCATTAAAAATAGGAAAAATACATTTTAAAGATTTAGACGAAAGTGATTTGGCGATAAATGAAGATTTATATAGTGAGGTGTCAGGACTATCTGAAAATGAATACAAAGATGTAATAAATATTTTACTTCTTGGTTCTGATTCCAAAAATATGGACAACACCTATGAGGGCAACAGTGATGCAATAATGATAATTTCTATAAATCCTAAATTTAAAAGTATAAAATTAATAAGTATTCCACGTGATACTGCTGCCAATATAGAAGGAGAAAAAAATAGATATAAAATTAATTATGCATTCAATAAAGGAAAAGAACAGTTAGCAGTAAAAACAATAAACAAAACTTTTGATTTAAATCTAAAAGAATATGTAACAGTTAACATATCTGCAATGTATGATATTATAAATAAATTAGGTGGATTAGAGCTAGATATAACTAAAGATGAGATGACATATATTAATAAATATATAGAAATGTTTTACGATTTTTCAGGAAATGATGTAAAAAGAGTTACAAAGTATGGTAAAGTTACTTTAACTGGCGAGCAAGTTGCAGCACATGTAAAAGAAAGAATGGCAGGATCTAGTGGAAAATCAGAAACTCATGGAGATTATGGAAGAACAATGAGACAAAGAAAAGTTATGACAGCACTAATGAACAAAATTGCTTCTAAAAGTCCAGGAGAAATATCTGAAATTATAGATATGATATTATCAGAAGTTACAACAAATGTTGATGTTGCAAAATACACTTCAATGTTACCAGAATTCATTTCAAATAAGAATGAGTATTTAAATAATATTACATCAGTAATGTTACCAGCATTAGACTATAGTAATGAAATATTAGAAAATGGGGCATATTTATATATTACAGATGAAAATAAAGCAAAAAAAGATTTCATTCATTATATGTATGAAATATAAAGGTGGAAAAATCATTGAAAAAAATAGTAGTAAGAATTATAACAATATTTCTGTTAGCTGTTACCTTTTTTATAATATTTCAATTTTCTAATCAAAATGGAGAAAAATCAAGTGGCGTAAGCCAAAAGTTTGTAAGAATAATTATAGAAAAACTTCCACAAACAAAGGAACTAAGTGAAGATACTAAAATAGAAATAATTCAAAATTCCCAGGTATTTATAAGAAAGGGAGCACACTTTTCTATCTATATGATAGTAGGAATGCTAATAATGACGTTTATGAGTACATATAAAATAAAAATATTAATTAAAATTTTTATTAGTATATTAGTAGGTGCAACATATGCAATTTCTGATGAAATCCATCAAGCATTTATACCAGGAAGAGCTTCTTCTATAATAGATGTAGGAATAGACACATTAGGAGTTATATGTGGTATAACAATAATAATAATTATTATTTCAATTTATAAAGCAATATTTGGAAAAACAAATGCAAAATTAAACAGAAGAGGAGAACGTAAAAAATGATAGACTTTCATTCACATATATTACCCAACATAGATGATGGGGCACAAAGTATAGATGAAGCCTTTAATATGATTAAAGAGGCAGAAAAAGCTGGATTTAGTAAAATTTTATTAACTCCACATTATATTGAAAATTATTATGAAACTGATGTAGCAGAAAGAGAAGTATGGTTAAATGCTATTTCTCAAAATTTAGCTGTTAAAAATATAAATACACAATTATATTTAGCAAGCGAAGTACTAATATCAGATAACATAATGAATTTATTAGAAGATGCCAAAGCATCTACTATTAATAATACAAGTTATGTACTTTTTGAACTTCCAAAAGATATAGAACCAGATAATTTATATAGTATAGTACACGATTTAATATCAAATAAATTAGTACCGATATTAGCACATCCTGAAAGATACAGTTATGTGCAAAAAGAACCTGAATTAATATACGATTTAATACAGCAAGGAGTTCTTATACAAATGAATTATGGAAGTATTGTAGGTCAGTATGGTAAAAAAGCACAATTTATATCAGAAAAATTACTTGAAAACAAAATGGTACATTTTTTAGGAACAGATGCACATAGAAAGAATTCAATTTATCCAAAAATACCTAAAATATTACCTATAATAGAAAGTATAGTAGGACATGAAAAGTTAGAAGAACTTACTACAATTAATCCAGAACTTGCTATAAATAACAAAAGAATAGAAATTGAACAACCAATAGATTTTAGACTTACTTTTAAAGAAAAAATTAAAATGAATTTTATGAAATAGTAGAAAGGATTTGATAAAAATGAGAAAATATTTTGGAACAGATGGAATAAGAAGAATTGCAAATACAGAACTTTCACCAGAGTTAGTTTATAAAGTTGCGAAGGCTGGGGCATATGTATTGTCTAAACATACAGACCATGCTCCAACAATTCTAATAGGAAGAGATACTCGTATATCTGGAACATTAATAGAAAGTGCAATGGTAGCAGGATTTTTAAGTTATGGTGCAAATGTAAAATTATTAGGAGTCATTCCAACTCCAGCAGTGGCATACTTAACAAGAAAACTAAATGCAGATGCAAGTGTTGTAATTTCCGCTTCTCATAATACTTATGAATTTAATGGAATAAAATATTTTAGTAACAAAGGAATGAAAATTCCAGACAGTTTAGAAGAAGAAATAGAAGAAATTATGGAGTCAGGGAAATTAGACGAATTAACTGCAGAAAATGAAAAAATAGGAGTTTCTGAATATAGTGCAGATTTAATAGACGAATATGTGTACTTTTTTAGAAAGAATTTTGATGACAATATAGCCAAATATAATAAAGAAGATTTTGTAGTAGGAATAGATACTGCAAATGGAGCAACCTCTTTTGTAGCAGAAAAGGTATTTTCTATATTAGGAATAAAATATAAAATAATAAATAACAACCCAGATGGGGTAAATATAAATTGTAATTGTGGTTCAACCCACCTAGAAAACCTAAAAAAATATGTAATAGAAAATAAATTAAGTTTAGGGATTGCTTTTGATGGAGATGGAGACAGATGTTTAGCAATTGATGAAAAAGGAAATGAAATTGATGGTGACAAAATACTAGCAATATTATCAAATTATTTAAAACAAAAAGGAAAATTAAATAAAAATGCACTTGTTGCAACAGTAATGAGTAATTTAGGACTAAACAAATATGCAGAAAAATCAAATTTAAAATTTGTTCAAACAAAAGTTGGAGATAGATATGTATTAGAAGAAATGCTAAAAGAAGGATATAATTTAGGTGGTGAACAATCTGGGCATGTAATTTTACTTGACTATAATCCAACAGGAGATGGAATATTAACATCTTTAATGTTAATACAAGCAATTTTAGAAGCAAATAAAAAAGCATCAGAAGTAGCAAGCGTTATTGAACTATATCCACAAGTATTAGTTAATGCAAAAGTAAATAGCCAAAAGAAATACGATTACAAAAATGACAACGAAATAAATAAAGCAATTGAAGAACTTGAAAATGAGTTTAAAGGAAATGGAAGAATATTAATAAGACCTTCTGGAACAGAACCTTTAGTTAGAGTTATGATAGAAGGAAAAGACCAAGAATACATAACTAAAAAAGCAACAGAAGTAGCTAAACTTATAGAAGAAAAATTAAAATAAAAGTAACAGTTTTGTAATATAAATGTAATAAAAATATACTTGATAATGTATAATAAAAATGATATTATATACAATAAATAACAAAAGAAAAATTAGGAGGAAAAAAGATGTTTATATTTAATATATCAAATCCATTAACATTGCTATTAATGTTAGCTGCAACAGTATTATTAATATTTTTAGCACAAGAAGTTAAAAAAAGTGCTATAGTAGCAATACCATTATTTGTTTATTTAGCTATACTTGTTATTCATGTAATACAATTTGCAACATTATCTGAAGAATTTAATTATTTAGCAGGAACATTATCTACATGCCTAGCAATTGATTTTGTATTTATTTTAATAACATTTTTAGCATACCTTTGGGTAGATGATGTTGAAGCAAAAGCATTTAATAAAAAAAGTATTGATAACAGTTTAGATTTTTTCTGGAAAAATGTATAATATAAATTATTTAAGAGCAGTAATTATACTGCTCTTTTGTCATATTTAAAGATAAAAAAGCATATACATATATAATGAGAAACTAAGGACAAGGGAGATATATATGTTTAATATTGCTGTTTTAAATCTTAAAGATATTATAAAATATTTATGTGGGATATTCTTAGTTATAGTAATTATACTTACAGGAACAAAAATATTAAAAAATAATAACAATAAAGAAACATTAAATAATAATGTTTTAAATATAAATTTATCAAAATGCATAGAAAACACCTTAAATGTATTTAATTTTATAAATAATAATGAAAAAGTAAGTAAACAAAAGGAAAATATAAAACAATTTGAAGAAATATTTAAAGTGCAATTAAGTACTATAGAAGTAGTAAATAATGAAGATACAATTATGACACAAGACCTAAAGGAAAATTATGAAAATGTTGATAAACAAGAAAGTCAAACTAAAGAGACTGTGGAAGAAACAATTACAGAAGCTAAAACTGGAGTAACAACAGAGGTTGTAACAAATAATCCTATAAAATTAAATTATAACACAGAATATGGAAAGGTAAAAATTAAAAATGAAACAACCTATGATTTGACACCAGAAATTCTAAACCCCAATGTAAATATTGAAAATAAAAATATTGTACTGTTTCATACACATACATGTGAAAGTTATACTTCGAGTGAAAAATATCAATACACTCCAACAGGAACATTTAGGACTACAGATTTAAATTATAATGTTGTAAAAGTTGGAAATGAATTAGAAAACCATTTAAAACAATATAATTATAATGTAATACATGATATATCATATCATGATTATCCATCATATAATGGATCTTATACAAGATCATTGCAAACAGTACAAGGAATATTAAAAAATACTCCATCAGATATTGTGTGGGATGTTCATAGAGATGCTATAGGAAGCAGAAGTGATTATGCACCAACAGTTAAAATTGGGAAAAATGAATATGCAGCACAAATAATGTTTGTAATTGGCACAAATGAAGGAGGATTATGGCATCCAAATTGGAATCAAAATCTAAAATTTGCTGTAAAGGTTCAGCAAAAAGCAGAAGAAATGTACCCTGGACTATTCAAGCCAATGCTTGTAACAAAATCAAGATATAATCAACATACTGCAAAATATGCTGGAATTATAGAAGTAGGAGCAACTGGAAATACCCTAGAACAATGCTTAACAAGTATGAAATATTTAGCAAAAGTAATGGATGAAGTATTAAAATAATAAAAAACTATTGAATTATAAAAGAACTTTGTATATAATAACAAAGAATTATAAGAAAAGAGGTGCAATATATGGCTAATATTAATTTAGATTTAAGCAAAACTGGAATAACACAAAAAAACATATTAGAATATAAGGAACAAGTAGAAATAATACATAAGCAATTACATGGAAGAGCAAGTGACGAAAACGATTTTGTAGGATGGCTAGAATTACCAACAACTTACAATAAAGAAGAATTTTCTAGAATAAAATCGGTAGCTAAAAAAATAAAAAAAGAATCAGATATATTAGTTGTTATAGGTATAGGAGGGTCATATTTAGGGGCAAGAGCAGTTATTGAAGCTTTAACAAGTTCCTTCTATAATATGATGCCGAACAAACAAAGAAAATATCCACAAATATTATTTGTAGGTAATAATTTAAGTGCAAGTTATATAAATGAGTTAATAGAGTACATTGGAGACAAAGACTTTTCTATTAATGTAATTTCTAAATCTGGTACTACAACAGAACCTGCAATAGCATTTAGAATATTTAGAGAAATTTTAGAAAATAAATATGGAATTGATGAAGCTAGAAGTAGAATATATGTAACAACAGACAAAGAAAAAGGAGCATTAAAAACATTAGCAGATAATGAAGGATATGAAAAATTTGTAATACCTGACAATGTTGGAGGAAGATATTCTGTTTTAACAGCAGTAGGACTTTTGCCAATTGCAACTGCAGGTATAGATATTGAAAAAATAATGCAAGGTGCGCAAGTCGCACAAGAAAGATATAACGATCCAAATTTAAAATATAACGAGTGTTATAAATATGCAGTTGTAAGAAATATTTTATACAAACTATATAAAAATACAGAAATTTTAGTTAATTATGAACCTAAAATGCACTTTTTTACAGAATGGTGGAAACAATTATATGGTGAAAGTGAAGGAAAAGATTTAAAAGGAATTTTCCCAGCAGGAGTAGACTTTACAACAGATTTACACTCAATGGGACAATATATACAAGAAGGCAGAAGAAATTTATTTGAAACAGTTTTATGCATCGAAAATAGTAATTCTAGTTTAACAATAAATTCAGATGACGATAATTTAGATGGTTTAAATTATTTAGCTGGTAAAGATTTAGACTATGTTAATAAAAAAGCTATGGAAGGAACAATAGAAGCTCATGTTTCAGGAGATGTACCTAACATAATTATAAAGATTAATAAATTAGACGAAGAAAATATTGGAGAATTAATTTATTTCTTCGAAAAAGCCTGTGCTATATCTGGTATGATATTAGGTGTAAATCCTTTTAATCAACCAGGAGTTGAAAAATATAAGAAAAATATGTTTAAATTATTAAAAAAACCAGGTTATTAAAGTAAATAAAAAAGTTATAAAGATGGGAAGCAACCCCATCTTTATAGTGCAAAAAGGAAGTAATAAAAAATGATATTTAAACAAACATATAAAATAAGACTAAGTAATATTGGTAAAGGAAATTTTATAACTAATAAAGGGATACTCGATGCTTTCGAAAATATCGGTGAAGCTCATTCTTCACAAATAGGATATGGTATTAAGGACATAGAAAAAACACATGCTTCATGGATTGTAATTGATTGGCAAGTAAAAGTTTTACATAGACCTAAATATGGACAAAATTTAAATATACATACATGGGCAAGAAACACTAAATATTCATACACATATAGAGATTATATAATATATGATGATGATGGAACAAAGATGGTAATGGCAACTTCTAAATGGGCATTAATAGATTTACAAAATGGAAAATTAATGAAATTAAATTCTAATATTATTGATAAATTTAATCCAGAAGAGAAAAATAGTGTATTTAATATTAATGAATTGAACAAACTAAAAGAGCCAAATCATTTCGAAAATATAATTTCATATAAAGTTAAACGATCAGATATTGACATAAACAAACATATGCATAATCTATATTATTTGGATCTAGCATATGACGCATTACCAGAAGAGATATATGATAATAAACAATTTGATGAAATAAGAATAACATATAAAAGAGAAATTAAATTAGGCGAAACTGTTATATGCAAATATACATTTGAAAATAATAAACATATAGTAACAATTTTTGATGAAAGTGAAACTAAAGTTCATTCTATAATACAATTACAATGACTTTTTTATAAAATTGTCAAAAACTGTTGAAAACCATAGAAGATTTGTGATATAATAAGTTGCGATTGTAATAAAGGGAGGAAATATAAAATGAAAAAAGTTTTAAGAAAAACAAAAATAGTAGGAACAATAGGTCCTGCAAGTGAAAACAGACTAGAAGAATTATTCGAAGCTGGATTAAATGTAACAAGAATTAACTATTCACATGGTAGCTGGGATGAACAAGCTGAAAAAACAGAAACAATAAGAAAATTAAGACAAGAATTAGACATACCAGTAGCATTACTTCTTGATATGCAAGGTCCAGAAATAAGAACAGGAATGTTAGTTTCAGGAAAGAATGAAAAAATAGTATTAGAAGATGGACAAAAATTTACATTAGTAAATGAAGACATTGTTGGAGATAAAGATAAAGTATCTGTAAGCTATAAAGAATTATATAAAGATATAAAAGTTGGAGCTAAAGTTTTAATTGACGATGGAGCAATTGAACTAGTTGTAGACGAAATAGTTGATAAAGACATAGTATGTACAGTAGTTCATGGTAATGGATTAGGAAGTAGAAAAACAATCAATTTACCAGGAACACCAGTACGTTTACCTGCATTAAAAGACAAAGATATAGCAGACTTAAAAACAGCTTGCGAACATGATTATGATTTTGTTGCTATGTCATTTACAAGAAACAAAGACGATATTGAACAAGTAAGAAAAGTATTAGATGAAAACGGTGGTAAAGACATAAAAATAATAACAAAAGTTGAAAATGTAGAAGGATTAGAGCATATGGAAGAAATAGTTGAAAATGCAGATGCTCAAATGATTGCACGTGGAGACATGGCTACAGAAACAGACTTTACAGAACCACCAGTAATGCAAAAGAAATTTATAAAATTAAGCAACAAAGCAAATAAACCAGCAATAACAGCTACTCAAATGTTAGAATCAATGACACATCAACCATTACCAACAAGAGCAGAAGCAAGTGACGTTGCAAATGCTATATATGATAGAACAAGTGCAGTTATGCTTTCTGGAGAATGTGCAATGGGAGATTATCCAGTAGAATGTGTAAAAACTATGGTAAAAATAGCAAATAGAGTTGAGCCAGAAATAAATTACTGGAAAAGATTTGATCAAAACGAAAATATTGATTTAGTTGATGTTGAAGCAAAAATAGCATATTCAACATGTGTTACAGCTAAAAACATAAATGCAGATGCAATAGTATGTTATACAAAATCAGGAAATTCTGCAAGAAGATTAGCAGGCTTAGGAGCTGGATGCCCAATATTAGCAGTTACAGATAACAGAAGAACATTTAATCAATTAGCATTAGCTTGGAATGTAACACCAATATATGTTGATTCTAAAGCTTCAATTGATGAAACATTAAAAGCAGGAATTGATAAATTACAAGAAAAAGAAATATTAGAAAAAGGAGATACAGTTGTTTTATTAGGTGGAGCAGTAGAAACAAAAAACGGTTACGAAAATAAAACAATTGGTGGAATTGTAAGAATATAATTCTAAATAAAAAGCCCTAAGTATTAGAAAACATCTAATACTTAGAGCTTTTTTAAATTTTAAATATTTGCAAGAGGATTCTTTTCAACCGCTTCTCTAATTTGCTCATTATTTACGTGAGTATAAATTTCTGTAGTTGCAATGCTTTCATGTCCTAAAAGCTCTTGCAAAGCACGTATATCAACTTGACCGTATTGATACATTAGAGTTGCTGCAGTATGTCTAAGTTTATGAACAGAATATTTAGAAGTATCTAAACCAGCTTTCAATAATTCTTTATAAACAATATATTGAACAGTACGATTACTAATTCTTTCATGTCTTTCACTTAAAAACAAAGCTTTTTCTGAATTTTTTTTATCATGCTTTATCCCGTCTTTTGGTCTTACAGATAAGTAATCCCCAATTGCTTTCATACAAGCATTATTTAAATAAATAGTTCGTTCTTTGTTTCCCTTTCCAATAACATTTAATTTGCAGTCATCAAAATCGATATCCTTTATATTTATTCCTACTAGTTCTGAAAGACGCATACCACAATTTAAAAACAAGGTGATAATTGCAAAATCTCTTTTACAATTCCTATTATTTTCATCAGAAGCAATATTTAACAATTTTTTACTGTCATCTAATGATAAATATTTAGGCAATCTTTTATCTTTTTTTGGGGTTTTTAAATTTAAAGCGGGATTATGGTCTAATATAAACTCTGAACTTGCATCTTGGCATAAATAATGAAAAAATATTCGTATTGTAGATATTTTTCTTGCTCTTGTAGCAGGTTTGCTATGGTAAGTTGAAGTTAAATATCCCAAAAATGCATGAATATCATCTAACTTTATTTTTTTAACAGTATCTATAGAAATGTCTTTTATAGTAATAGCATTAAAATCTGTTTCGTTAGTTAAATTAAAATGTATTTTTATAAATTTAAAAAACATAGATAAGTCATAATTATATTCCTTAATGCTATTTGGTGATTTATTTAATATAGTAGTTGAATAATCTAAAAAGGCATTTACAAAATTAGGATTTTCTTCTCGTCTAATCATTAATTTCACACTCCGTTCTTATTAAAATATTATATATCAAAAAAATATAAAATGGAATAAAAATGTAAAAACTATTAAATTAAATTGCTAATTAGCTATTTTTGTGATATATAATATAAAAACTATAAGTAATGGGGATTAAAGATGAAAAACATATTATTAGTAGAAGATAACGATACAATTATAATGGGCTTGAAATACTCCTTAGAACAAGAAAATTTTAAGGTTATTTCAGCCCAAAATGTATTAGAATTTAATGAAAAGATTGATAAAAACGATATAGATTTAGTGTTACTAGATGTATCTTTACCAGATGGAAATGGATTTGAAATTTGCAAAGAAATAAAGTCTAAGAAAGATATTCCAGTTATATTTTTAACAGCTCAAGATGAAGAAACAAGTGTAGTTCTTGGACTTGATTTAGGTGCAGACGACTACATAGTAAAACCTTTTAGAACACGAGAGTTAATATCTAGAATAAATTCTGTACTTAGAAGATATGGGCACAATGAAAGTAATTTAATACAATATAAAAATATAAAAATAGATACATCATCTGCAAAGGTGTATAAAGATAATGAAGAAATTATATTTACAAGTTTGGAGTATAAAATCTTATTAATGCTATTTTCTAACCAAAACAAACTAATATCAAGAAAACAATTACTTGAAAAAATATGGGATATTGCAGGAAATTTTGTTAACGATAATACTTTAACAGTATATATTAAAAGAATAAGAGAAAAACTAGGTGATGAAACAATAATAAAAACTGTAAGAGGACTAGGTTATAGAATAGGGGAGTAGAATGAAATTATTTAATAATAAAAATATAAAACATTTAATATTACCAATGCTTATACTAACAATAGTAATGTGTATAGCTTTTACTATTCAAACTTTTAACCAGTATAAACAAGTATCAATAATAGTAAATCAAAAAATAGCTAATATAATAGGAAATTTTACAGAAAAATACCCAGAAATTGATACTAAAGAGATAGTAAAAATATTAATTCTAGTAATATTGAAGAAAGTAAAACAGGACAAGCAGAGTTATTAAAATATGGTATAGATATAAAAGAGGTTAATTCTATTATACAAGTAGAAAAGCAGATGAAATCTAATTTAATTATTAATATTTTATTAATTGTATTGTTTAGTTTTTTATGGCTGATAATTATACCATTTTATTTAAAAAGAAGAGATAAAAAAATTAAGCAAATTACTAAATACATAAATGAAATAAAAAACAAAAAATATGAACTTAATATTGATGAAAACAGTGAAGACGAACTAAGTAATCTAAAAAATGAATTGTATAAAATTACTATTATGTTAAAAGAAGAAAGTGAAATATCTAAAAAGGATAAAGAAAATTTAAAAGTTTCTGTTGAAGATATATCACACCAATTAAAAACGCCGCTTACATCAATAACCATTATGCTAGATAATTTAAAAGAAAATCCTAACATGGATGAAAATATAAAGCAAAAATTTATTTTTGAAATAAGTAAGCAAATAGATTGGATAAATTGGCTTGTAATATCAATGCTTAAGCTATCAAAATTAGATGCAAATGTAGTTCAATTTTATGATGAAAAAATTAATCTTAATAAATTTATAACAGAAATAGTTAAAAATTTAGAAATACCAATAGAAATAAAAAATCAAAATATAATTATAAATGGAGATAACGAAGCCGCCTTTGTAGGTGATTATAAATGGCAGCAAGAAGCGGTTACAAATATTATAAAAAATTGTATAGAACATAATAAAGAAAATGGAACAATTAATATAAAATACGAAGAAAATAATCTTTTTACTAAAATCTCTATAAAAGATGAGGGAATTGGAATTGAAAAAGAAGATTTGAAACACATTTTTGAAAGATTCTATAAAGGTAAAAATTCTACAGACAATAGTGTAGGTATTGGCTTATCTCTTAGTAAAAATATAATAGAAAAGAATAATGGCATAATACTTTGTAAATCTGAGGTGGGAAAAGGAACAGAATTTATAATTAAATATATGAAAAAAATGGTATAAATTACCGCTTGAATATGCTTTTTTATATGTTATATAATCATTTTAAGAGGTGGTTTGGCATATGAGAATAATAAAAAAATATGGGGAAGATTTAATTTTAAAAGAACTAAGAAAGAGTTATAATTTTTTTATTAAAGAAGCAAATTTAAACAAAAATAGTAAGGGATATGGATTAATAAGAGACAAAACCGTTTATTCTAATAATGTTGCTAGCATAGCATCCGTTGGGTTTGGCTTATCTGCTTTAATTGTTGGAGTGGAGCATAACTGGATAAGTTATAAAAAAGCTTATGATAGAGCAAATAGAACATTAGATACATTTTTAAATAATGTAGAAGGAAAAAATGGATTTTATTATCATTTTGTTAATATGAATACAGGCAAAAGAGAATGGAATTGTGAAATATCAATAATAGATACAGCAATTTTTATATGTGGAGCAATAACAGCTGGAGAATATTTTAAAAAAGATGTGCAAAAAAAGGCTGAAGCGTTATTTAAGAAAATAAATTGGGAATGGTACAGAAATAAAGAAAATAATTTATTTTATATGGGATATAAACCAGAGATAGGCTTTTGGGGACAGTGGGATATGTATGCAGAACAATTAGTTACATATGTATTAGGTGCTGGTTCACCAGCATATCCAATTAGCAAAAGTATGTACTATGAATTTGAAAGAAAGACAAAAGATTATAATAATATAAAAAGCATTATATATACATATTGTGGAACTTTATTTACATATCAGTATTCACATGTATGGATTGATTTTAGAAATATTGTAGATGAAAATGAAATTCAATGGTTTGATAACTCTATAAAAGCCACAAGAGCTAATAGATTATACTGTATAGAAAATGGCGCTAAGTTTAAAGCCTATGGAGAAGATTCATGGGGTGCAACCTCTTGTGTAACACCAGAAGGATATAAAATACAGGGAACTAAGCCTTGCGGTGTTGATTTGAATGTAGAAAATAATGGAACAATATCGCCATGTGGAGCTATTGGTTCTATTGTGTTTACACCAAAAGAAAGTATTAGTGCTATGGAATATTACTATAATAATTATAAAAAACTATGGGGAAAATATGGATTTAAAGATGCCTATAATTTAGAAAATGAAAAAGAATGGTATTCAAAAGAATGCATAGGAATAGACAAGGGCATAGAAGTTTTAATGATAGAAAATTATTTAAATGAAACCATATGGAAATATTTTATGAAAAATAAATATGTTATTAAAGGATTAGAGATTTTAGGATTTGAAAAAATTAAAGATAAAAAGAAATTAAAAATATAAATTAAAAACAGATAATTACTTGCTAATTATCTGTTTTTTTTGATATAAAAAGATAAGAAAATATATAAAATAATGGAGTAATAAATGAACATAGGAATAGATATTGATAATGTAATATCAAATTTTGATGAAGCTTTACTAGAAGAATATTTAAAACATGATAGAGAGCTAAGAGAAACTGGAATTGTTAATAAAAACTTGGATATGACAGAGGGAATGTTTGACTGGACAGAAAAAGAGGAAAGAGAATTTTATTTAGCTAACATTGAAAGAATTGTAAAAACACTAGACGTTAAAGATGGAGCAAAAGAGTATATAGATAAATTAAAACAAGATGGATATAACATTTTTATTATTACAGGTAGAGACAATGGCGAATATACAAATCCAGTTGAAATGACAAAGAAGTGGTTAAATGAAAATAATATTTATTATGATAAATTAATTTTTACAAATGCATATAAAAATGATAAACATGGAAAAACAGAAAAATGCTTTGAAAATAATATAGATATAATGATTGATGATTCTGTTCATATTTGTAAAGATTGTATGGAAAATAATATAACTACTCTTTTGATGGATAGAGTATTTACTAGAAAAGAAAAAGGAATGACAAAGGTAAAAGACTGGAAAGAAATATATGAGTTTATATCAAATTATAAAATAAATGTAATATTAGACACAGATACATATAATGAATGTGATGATCAATTTGCACTTATAGAAGGAGTAATTTTTCCTGACAGTGTAAAAGACAAATCACTAACGCATTATGGACCAAGAAGTTCATATTCAAATTTAAAATTATTCCTAGAAGACAAGAATGACATGAAAGATGACTTTACAAGAGGATATTTTGAGCATCTTTTAACTGATTATTTATTTTACAATAAATATATAGATACTTTTTCAAAAGCAATGTATGATGACTATGACCTTTTAAATTCATATTTAATTGAAAAATATAATGTTAAACTACCAGAAAAAGTTAAAAAACAGGTTTTTTATAAAAAAGAGGGAATGTTAAAAATCTTATCAAAAGAATTAGTAGAAAAATTTATTAAAGAGGTTTCAGAATTAGACTTAGATAAAGTGGCAGAAGAAATTAAAAATAATCCGGAAAAATGGACAAAAATAAGAGAATTAAAAATTTATTAAGTCACTGTAATTCAAACAACTAGAAAAGAAAAAATCTATATTTATGAAAGTAAAGATAGACTCGTTGGTATTGGATTTTAATAAAAAATTATGGGTAAAATATAACAAAAAATGAGTGAACTTATCACTCATTTTTGTGGTTTAAAAAATTCTATTTTTTATTTCATATCAAAAACAATTAATGGTACTTCCATTTCGTTTTCAGTTAATCCGCAATGATTAGATAATTTTACATCGTGCTCTTTAGATAATGCTGTTTTTATATTAATTGCTGAATCTGAAATGGCTATTGCTATGTAATCACCTAAAAAATCATCTATTTTTGGATGAGGAACACCATATCCTAATAAATTAGAAGCTAAAAACTCTTCTTTTGAAAAAAGTATAAATTCTTTATTAAATTTTTCATTGAATTTTTCTTTAAAAAATTCTAATTTTTCTGGTTTAATCCAAAAAGATACGAATCTTGGTTCAAGTGATGGTGGCATAATATAACAATCTGAAAGTTCTTCTAAATCCATTGAATTGTAGTTTGTTGTAATGTTATTATGACCATGGTCTGCAGACATAATCAAAAGTGTATCTGTGTTTCTTAATTCCTTTGTTAAATCTTCAAATAATTCCTCAGCATGCAAAATAAAATCTTGTGTATCTTTAGAGTCCCAACCTTTTTTATGATTTATACCATCTGGATTATCAAAATATGCAAATATATATTTTTCCTCATTATTTCTACATAATGTTTTAATAGAGCTACATAACCCTTCTAAATCTTTAATATGAATACAAATATTTTGTTTCATATCACAATGAGATGTTTTTATTTCAAAAGTTTTTACATTTGGAGAAGCTTTTACAATTTGTTCATAAACAGTTTCATATTTTAATGTTTGATAAGCATCAAAGTTTTCTCTTGGAACAACTTCTTCTGTAGCTGAATCAGTATATGGGAACATACAAATTGATTTTCCGTAATTCTTTAAAATATTGTGTCCATGCAAGCCAACCTGTTTCTATAGGAGCTTTTCCAGTATAATAAGTTGTGAGAGCTGCTGTTGTAGTACAAGGATATACAGAAGTAATAACATCTATTTCGTGTTGTGAAAATAATCCATTAGGAGAAGCTTTTTTTAAGACGTTTTCACCCATCCCATCCAAAAGAACTACAACTACATTTTTATATTTTTTTGATAAAATATTATCTAATTCCGGTAAAGAAGAGTGAGAACTTGTAACATTGTAATTTTTTAATACAGAAGTAATCATATTTAAAATACTATGATTGTAATCTGGGTTTATAATTTTATGATTCATAAATTAAATCTCCTTTATATAAAAATATAAATAATTATATATTAAATTACATAATCTTGTCAAGAATTGCATAATATGGTATAATAGTAATGTACTATTTAATTTTTATACATTTTTAGGAAGGTAATTTTATGGCAAAATTATTTTTTATGAGACATACGAAGACTGATATGAATAAGGACGGCTTATGGAGCGGACGGACAGATTGCAATATAACAGAAGAAGGAAAAGAAATGGCTAGAATTAGTGATGCTGAAACTGAGATGTATATTCAGAGAAAAATTCAGCCACCAAACGGAGAAAGTTATCAAGAAGTAGAAAGGAGAGTAAAATCATTTGTTGAAGAGCTTTTTAACAAGCACGAGAATGAAAACATTTTAATTGTATCTCATGCGACAATACTTAGAATGGTTAGAGATATTTTTCTTCCTAATATGGAGAAAAAGCCAATCAAGAATTCTCAGGTATTAATTGTAACTAACAACGAGTTTAATGCTTATAAAGAAAGGAACAACAACTATGATGAATAAAACACAAAAAGTAATAATTTTGACTGGAGAGGCAGCAGTTACAAGCAAAGCAATTGAAGTTATAAAAGGCTTCAAAGCAGTTAGTGTAGTAAAACAGCTAAACGATGCAGTTGTAGAAAATGTTTTTCGGCACAATAAAAATGTAGTTTATGCAACTAAAAATTTAAGACTTACAAATATAATAAAGTATAAACCTATAGTAATCAATTGTATTAATGGAAAAACAGACATTGAGGAATTTAAGCTTGGTTCTGATAATATTATGGAGGATTTTCCGACAATGCTTGATCAGAAGAATGTAGATGTTGGAGATCATGAAGTCTTTGATAGCAAAGGCGGAAAAGCCACAAAGGATAATTGCTTTATTTGTAAGTTGGCACAAGGAAATCCTGTTAGAGAGGAACATATTTTATATGAAACAGAAAATTTTCTTGCAGTTCCAGGATTAGGTGCTTTTTATGATGGTTATGTTATGATTGTACCTAAGTCACACATTATGTCATTTGCAGAACTCGAAGAAGAAAAATTTGAAGAAATGTTGCAAGTGATAAATGATATTAGATTTATTTTGGAATCTGTATATCAAAAGAAGATTTTTGTATTTGAATGTGGTTCAGGAAAAGGTGGAGAAGGAAAGCATGAAACATCCATTGTACATGCACACATTCATTTTGCACCTACTGATATGGATGTTCTTGAAGAAGTTCACAAAAGTGGATTGTATCCAGCGCAAATTGAGCCGAAAGATCTTATTGAGAAATATGGTGAGGATCCTTATATGTTGTATATTGATCAGGAAGATAATTGGTATATAACAAGCGATCCAGAAACATATTTCCCAAGACAACATCCAAGACAGGTATTAGCGGATTATATGGGACTTAAAAAAGGTGAGTATAACTGGAGAATTTATCCGCATGAAGATAGGATGAAAGTGATTGCAAATGAAATTTATTCTTTTTTAAGAGAAGAATTTGATAATTTGCCACCATGGATTCAGAAAGCAACAAAAAAATACATATAATTACCCTTACTTGAAAAAGGAAAAGCCACGATAATTCGTGGTTTTTCTTTGTATAAAAATAAAATCCCAAAACAAAATAAAAAGCATAAAATATAGTATGACTATTATTAAAAATAGGCAATGAAGAAGTAAATAGTGGGAAAACAGATTTTATAAATGCTAAAATAGATGAAAACAGAATAGTTCAAATAAGTCTAGCTTATTATTTAATATATTTGAGAAAAAAAGAAAAAGATTTAAAAGAGGAGTAAATTTAAAAATGGAAAAAGTAGAAATAAGAAGATTGTCTTTAAATGAAAATTTAGACAAAGATTTATTTATGTATGGAACATATGTTGAAGATGAACATGCTAAAAAAATGATTGTAATGGATTTAGATGAAAAGTTAAAATAGAATAGAAAAATCTATTCTATTTTACCACAGGCAATTTTTGTTCCAGAATTTCCACTTGGTTGAGTTTTAAAGTCATCTGGAGAGTCATGAATAATAACAACTTTACCTAAAATATCTTTAATTTTAAATTTATTTATTAAAACGCTCATATAAGCATAACCATTATTTTCAATTAATGGTGGCAAATCTCCAGCATGAAAAGGATGCTCACAATTTGTAGGATTAAAGTGAGCTTTAGCATTTGCAAATTCATCATTTATATTTTCTGTACAAGAATTACCCTCGTGAATGTGAAAACCAAAAAATCTACCTTTACATCTACCAATCGCTTGTGGTAAACCTTTAACTTTGGCAGTAACCAATGTTCCAGATTTAGTTTCCTTAAATGTAACAGTACCCTCAATATTAGGGTATTTTTTTTCGCCTTTAATAGTTGCTTTGGCAGTGTTAAAAATATTTGTAATCATAAAAACACCTCTATAAATTATATTCTAAAAAAACTATAAATGTTATTTTATGACAATTTTTATAGTTTCATAGTCACTTAATAGTCATTTTTAATGATTATACTTAATATAACATATTTTTTAGGAGGATTAGAAATGGAAATATTAAGAGTTGAAAATTTATGCAAAATATATGGAAAAGGAGAAAATCAAGTAAAAGCCGTAGACAACATATCGTTTTCAGTACAAAAAGGAGAATTTGTTGCAATAATAGGAGCAAGCGGAAGCGGAAAATCTACATTGTTACACTTAATAGGTGGAGTAGACAGACCAACATCAGGAAAGGTTTTTATAGACGGAAAAGATATTTATACTTTAAATGATGATAATCTTGCTATTTTTAGAAGAAGACAAATTGGATTGATTTATCAATTTTATAATTTAATACCTGTTTTAAATGTTGCAGAAAATATCACATTACCAACAAAATTAGATGGAAGAAATGTTGACGAAAGAAGGTTAAATGATTTATTAAAAACATTGGGGCTAGAAAAGAGAAAATACAATTTGCCAAATCAATTATCAGGAGGTCAACAGCAAAGAGTTTCCATTGGTAGAGCAATAATGAATGAACCTGCATTAATGCTTGCAGATGAGCCTACTGGAAATTTGGATTCAAAGGCAAGCGAAGAGATTATTTCATTATTAAGACTTTCTAATAAAAAATATAATCAAACTGTTATAGTTATAACACATGATGAAAAAATTGCATTAGAAGCGGATAGAGTTATAACAATTGATGATGGAAAAATAATTAAAGATGAAAGGACTGGAAAATAATGAAAGTTTTAAATGAATTAAGTATTAAGGATTTAAAGCTGAATAAAAAAAGGTCAATTGTAATTATAATTGGAATTATTTTATCAACAGCTTTAATATGTGGAGTAGCAGGACTTATAACAAGTTTTCAAAATACATTTATAGATACTGCTAAGGATAGCCAGGGAAATTATCATGCTATTTTCTATAATGTTCCAAAAGATGAACTTAAATATATTGAAGAAAATAGAAGTATTGAAGACTACTATTTATCAGAAGAATTAGGATATAGTTATTTATCAAATGGAAATACATCAACAGAGGAAGAAGAAAAGCCGCTTGTTAATATTATTTCAATGAATGACAAGTTTTTAAATAATATGGCTATAAATATAAAAGATGGTAGATTACCAGAAAATGATGGTGAACTTGCAATTTCAACTAGAATAAATGAAAAATTTAAGACAAATTACAAAGTTGGAGATACTATAACATTAAATGTTGGAGAATTAAAAGGAACTTTAGAGAATCAAAATGCCAATTATTATGATGAAGAACGAATCAAAAAAACAGATGGAGCAGAACAAACAACTGAAAATGAAATTGTTAACGTAACTTCAAAAACATATAAAATTGTTGGAATAATAGAAAGACCAACTACAACAATTGAACCATATGAAGCAGACTGGTTTACAGTTATTACCAAAATGCAAACAATAAATAAAAAAGCAAACATAGCAGTTTTATATTCAAAACCAAATGATTATGTAAAAAATACAGAAAGCATAAACCAAATGGTAACCGCAAAATCTGGAACAAAAGGAAATGATTTTAATAGAGTTAGCGGGTTAGATAAAACATATAAAAGTTATAAATATAAGATAAAAATAAATAAAGAATTATTAGCATATCAAGGAGCAAGTCTAGATGATGCAACACTAAAAACAATTTATGGACTAGGAGCATTTATAATGGGAATTGTTCTAGTATCAAGTGTATTTGTTATTAGAAATGGATTTGCAATATCAATAACAGAAAGATTAAAACAATATGGAATGCTTTCAAGCATTGGAGCAACAAAAAAACAAATCAAAAAAAGTGTTTATTTTGAAGGCTTTATATTAGGACTTATAGGAATTCCTTTAGGAATTTTAAGTGGAATATTTGCAATTTATATATTAGTAAATGTAGTAAATTACATATTAAAAGATTATGTATCAAGTGGGACTTTACTAACATATGGAATATCATTGCCAGCAATAGTTGTAAGTATAATTGTATCAGTTGTAACAATATGGCTATCTTGCAGAAATTCAGCTAAAAAAGCATCAAAAATTACACCAATTGAAGCAATAAGAAGTTCTGAAGATGTAAAATTAAAAGCTAAGAAAATAAAATGTCCAAAAATCATAACAAAAATATTTAAAACAGGTGGAGAAATTGCATACAAAAACTTAAAAAGAAGCAAGAAAAAATATAGAACAACAGTAATATCTATAATTGTCAGCGTAGTAATATTTATTGCAATATCAAGTTTTATACAATACGGATTCAAAATGTCAAATACATATTACACAGAAAGAAATTATAATTATGTAGTATATGCATATACAACTGCATCACCTGAAGATACAGAAGAATTTGCGAAAGAACAAGCAGAAAATTTAAAAATGTTAACAGACATATCAAACTTGCCAGATGCAGGAGATGTATCAATAAATAAAACCAATACATTTGAAATGAAGATAGATGATAAACATAAGTCAGAATTAACTGATTATGGAAAAGATATTAAAGGCAGATTTTATGCTATGGATGCTGAAAATAACCCAATAGATGATGTATACATCATTGCTTTAAGCAAAAATGAATATGAAAACTATTTGAAAAAAATAGGCGGAGATTATGAAACATATAAAGATGGAGTAATTTTAATTGATAATAATATAAATATGGATGAAAATGGAAAGAGAATTCAAGGAAGTATGTATACTTGGAAAAAAGGAGACATTGTAACTGGAAAAATAGGAGACAAGGAATATAACGTTAAAATAGTAGCAAGAACAGAAGAGAGACCTAAGGGAGTAGAAAGTATGTATAATTCCAATGCATTTTTTATTGTGAGTGAAGAATTCATAAACAAAACTGGGTATGAAACAGCTTCATTATATGCACAATCAAATGATGCTTATAAATTAGATGAAGAAGTTGAACAATATAAAAAAGATAATAATCTTACTAATTCTAATTTGAGTACATTTAATATGGAAAAATCAGTCAAGGCTGAAAATGCAGTTGTATTAGTTATCTCAATATTCTTATACGGATTTATTGGAGTAATTACATTAATAGGAATAACAAATATTTTTAACACTATAACAACAAACATGAATTTAAGAAAAAAAGAATTTGCAATGCTTAAATCAATAGGAATGACAAGAAAAGAATTTAATAGAATGATTAGATTAGAAAGCGTTTTCTATGGTGTTAAATCTTTAATTATTGGTATACCAATTGGATTAGTATTATCTTATGGTATGTATAATGTATTCAGAAATAGTATGGAAATGGAATATGTTTTGCCATATAAATCAATTGCAGTTGCTGTAATATTTGTGGCTGTTGTTATTGGAATTATTATGAGATATTCTATGAATAAAATTAATAAACAAAATATTATAGAAACTATTAGGAACGACAATATATAACAAAAAATATTAATAATAAAGGCTAAGTAATTGACATTTACTTGGCTTTTATGTTATATAATAATTATAAGATTTAAAATTAGAATTTAATAATAGAAAGTGAGGAAATTAATATGGGATTTATTAAAGCATTTGCAGGAGCATTAGGAGGAACATTCGCTGACCAATGGAAAGACTTTATTGTACCAAGAAGCGATGTACCAGCAACAGCAGCAATTTTTGGAGCAGAAAGAAGAGGAACAGAAAATGGTAGAGGTTCAAATACTAAAGGGTCAGAAAATATAATAACAAATGGAAGTAAAATAGTAGTACCAGAGGGAACAGCATTAATTACAATGCAAGATGGAGCAATAACAGGTTTCATTACAGAACCAGGAGGATTTATATATTCAACAGATGATCAAAATTCAAAATCGTTTTTAGCAGGAGATGGAATTATATCATCAACAATAAAAACTTCATGGGAAAGATTTAAATTTGGAGGAATACCTGGTGGAGAACAAATGGTTGTATATGTTAATTTAAAAGAAATACCAGGAAATAGATTTGGAACACAATCTGAAATATATTGGGATGATGCATATATGAATTCACAAGTTGGAGCAATTACAAGAGGTACATATACTATGAAGATTATAGATCCAATATTGTTTGTAAAAAACTTTGTTCCAATGGAATATTTAAGACCAGATGCAGAGATATTTGATTTTGCAGACATGGATAATACTGCTGGAGAACAATTATTTAATGAAGTTGTTGGAAGTTTATCAGCAGCGTTCTCAAATTATACAAATGATCCAAGTAGAGGAAATCGTATAACAAGAATACAAGGTGACCAAATAGGATTTGCACAAAGTTTATCAGAAGCGGTAGAAGAAGGATATAGATGGAAATCAGATAGAGGATTAGAAATTGTTAAAGTTGCAATAACTGCTATCGAATATGATGAAGACTCTAAGAAATTACTTAGTGATGTTAAAAAAGCAGATGCTCTATCAGGTGCTAGAGGAAATTCATTTATGCAACAATCAGTTGCTCGTGGATTCCAAGCTGCAGGAGAAAATAATGGCGGATCAGGAATGGCATTTATGGGAATGGGAATTAATGCAGCAGGAGGAACTATGGGAGCTTTCCAACAACCAGTTTCTCAACCTCAACAACCTGCAGAAGACCCATACGAAAAACTAGGAAAATTAAAAAAATTACTTGATGATGGAGTTATTTCTCAAGCAGATTTTGATGAAGCAAAGAAAAAATTGTTGGGGGTTTAAAAAATGAATGCAAACGAAGAAAATGAAGCAACAGTAGTCCAAACGGATGTTGGAGCAAAAGATGGTCAAAATAAATGTCCAAAATGTGGGGCTACTGACATTTCTTTAAATGTAAAAAATGGTAAATTAAGATGTAATTTTTGTAGACATGAATTCGAACCAGAAAAATTAGATTCTATGGAAAAAGATATAAGTAAACTCGAAGGGGAAATTGTTGGATCAGGAGCTACAAATATAATTGCAGACACAAATGACATGTTAACATTTAAATGTAGTAGCTGTGGAGCTGAGGTAGTAGTTGATACTGCCAAAGCTACACAAGCAAGGTGTCATTGGTGTAGAAATACATTGTCAGTAAACGAACAAATTCCTAATGGTGCTGTTCCAGACACAGTATTACCATTTAGTGTACCGAAAAAAGATGCTAAACAAGCTATTGAACACTTTGTTGGCAAAAGAAAATTCTTTGCTCATCCAACATTTAGAAAAGAATTTACAACAGATAATATAATGGGAGTTTATCTACCATATATGATAATTGATGCAAATACGCATGCATGTTTAAAAGGACAAGGAGAACACGAAACTAGAAGATGGACAGAAAAACATGGAGATAATGCAGAAGAAGAATATTATGATGCTGATTTATATGATGTAGAAAGAGAGTTTGACTTAACAATAGAAGGGCTAACAGTAGAGTCTAGTAAAGATAAGTTAAATACAAAATCTAAAGATAAAACTACAAATATAATTAATTCTATTATGCCTTTTGATACGGAAAATTGTGTTAAGTGGGATGCTAATTATATAAAAGGTTATACATCTGAAAAGAGAGATACTAATATAGACGAGTTAAAGGACTTAGTACAAGAACAATCAAAAGATATTGCAAGATTTGCAGCAAATGATACGCTAAAAAATTACGATCGTGGAGTTAAATGGGAATCAGAAAACTTAGAAATTAAAGGTCAGCAATGGAAGTCTGCATATTTGCCAGTATGGCTTTATAGTTATATGCAAAAAAAAGGTGATAAAACTTTACTTCATTATGTTGCTGTAAACGCAAGAACAAAAGAAACAATGGGAAGTGTTCCAATACATATGCCAAAACTTCTTCTAGTTTCAGCAATTGTTGAAGTTATAGGAATAATAGCAATGATGTGTACAATTAGTGATGATGAAAATTGGCCTTGGGTATTTTTGTTAAGTGGATTTATATATTTTGGTATAATGTATGCACGTTATAGAAATAGTGGAGCTAGGCATAAACATGAAACAGAAACAAAAACAAATATGACCAATTTAAGAAAATATGACCAATTTGTTAAAAAGAGAAAAAGATTAAAAAATCCTAAAATGGAAGGTGCTAATAATACTAAAGTTTCAGGTCAATCGGGAAATATAGACTTTTTAAATTTGCATATGTAAATAATTAAGATAAAAAAAGAATATTAAAATATAATTTTGTTTTAATATTCTTTTAATTTGGTAAAATTATAGTAAACTAATCATCAGTTATTACAAAAGTTACAATTGCATGGCTATCTAAATTATCATGAAAAAAATAATTTTTGTAACATAAATTAAATTCTTTATTTAAATCTGTTTTATTTAATAAAACAACAACAATACTATTATCAATATTTTTAAATGCAATTACATTTATACTATCTGTATATGTACTAGAAGCAATCTTTTTTGCACCAGGTTTTATATATTTACAAAATTGTGATAAATAGTAAAATACAGGTGTTTTTATATAGTTATTGTTTTGTTTATTTATCATTATTGGAGCATTGCAATTATTATTTTTATGGTTTGGACCTCCTTGATAATTTAATACAATGTTCCAATCTATAAAGGCATTAGAGCCAGCATTAAAATCACCTATAATTTCACTTGCATATAATTCAGCATTAAACAATTCATCTTTAGGCTTAAAATTAGAATATCCTGTACAACCTTCTGAATGTATTAAAAGTTTATTTGGAAATAGATCATGGAAAAGTTTTATGTTTTCAAAACAGCTTCCTGTATACCAATGAAAAGCTGCACCAGCTGCATAATTAAGAGCATTATTGTCTATTAATTCTATAATGGCTATGTCTACAAGGCCTTCTTTATTGTGATCCCAAATTAAAAATTCTGTATTTAAACCGTTTTTCTTAAATATTGGAAACAAGTAATTTTTAAGAAAATTAGATTCTTCTTGCGAAGTATAGGTACAAGATTCCCAAGGCTGTGATGCATTTGGTTCATTTTGAATTGTCATATAATTTATGTCTATGTTTTCTTTTTTATATTCTAAAACATATTTAACAAGATACTTTGCCCATAATGTCTGATATTTTTCTAATAATTTTCCACCATGATATAAATTATTATTACTTTTCATAAAAGCAGGTGGAGACCATGGACTTGCTAAGAATTTTAGATTTGAAGATCTTTTTTGAGCCATTTTTATAGTTTGTATTATAAATTTATCATTTTCAATGTTAAAGTCTGATAAATCCTCTTTATAAGAGTATGAATAACTTTTTGGAGAAAAGTCAGAACTTCCAACTGGAAGTCGACATATAGAATAACTTAAACCTTCATTAGAAAAGTATTCATCAATTATTTGGTTTGCAATTTGTTCGTCAATGTTATTTAGAACATAAGCAGCACTTTGAGTAATTGCAGCACCAAAGCCTATTATAGACTGACCTTGCAAATGAGGATATATATTTATTACCTGATTTTCTATATAATTTGATGAAGAAATAAAATTTAAATTAAAATTAGTTTGTAAATATAAGTTTCTTTTTATATTAGTTTCTATTTTTGTTAGTTTCATAATAACCTCCTTATATGTTTTTATATTATATATTAATAATAGCAAAAATGGAACAATAATAAAATAATTAGTTGATAATTATAAGGTTTTATGATATAAATTAAAAGTGGCGTTGTTAAAATGGAAAGAACATGGAAATACTGTATATATTTCAGATTTCTAAATAATATAAATAATTAAATAAAGGGTGTGATAAAAATAAATAAATTTATGAAAATAGCTAAACAAAATGCAGAAAATGGAATATTTAATAAAGAAGGTGGACCGTTTGGAGCTGTAATTGTAGATAAGGAAGGAAATGTAATAGCTAATGGTAATAATCAAGTTTTAATTAAAAATGATCCAACTGCACATGCAGAAATTATAGCTATAAGAAATGCTTGCAAATTTTTGCAAACCTATGATTTGGCAGATTATATATTATATACTTCTTGTGAACCATGTCCAATGTGCTTATCTGCAATAATTTGGTCAAATATAAAAAAAGTGTATTATGGGTGTACTAAAGAAGATGCCGATAAAATTGGATTTAGAGATAACAAAATTTATGACTACTTAAATGGAACTAATAACCATTGGTTGGAATTAAATCAAATTGATAGAAATGAATGTATAAAAGTTTTTGAACAATATAGTAAAAAAAATGGAATTATATATTAATAAAAATAGAAAAAAGGAGAAAAAGATGGAGCAAGAAAATATATTAGGAAAAGAAAAAATAGGAAAATTAATAAGAAAATTTTCAATACCTTGTATAATATCAATGTTAGTTAACTCACTATATAATATAGTAGATCAAATTTTCATTGGACAAGGGGTAGGATATTTAGGAAATGGAGCAACAAATGTAGTATTTCCTTTGGTAATGATAGGACTAGCATTTTCACTAATGTTTGGTGATGGTTCATCAGCTTATTTAAGTTTAAAACTAGGAGAAAAAAAGAAAAATGAAGCACAAAATGGTGTTGGCAATGGAATAATGCTTTCAGTAATTATTTCAATGATATTTTGCATAGCAACATTAATATTTTTGCCAAAACTTTTAAAAATATTTGGATGTACAGAAAATTTAGAAAGTTATGCAATGACATATGGAACAATAATTGCAATTGGTTTTCCGTTTTCTATGATAGGTACAACATTAAATTCAATAATTAGAGCTGATGGAAGTCCTAAATATTCTATGTTTAGTATGATATTTGGGGCTGTATTAAATACTATATTAGACCCAATTTTCATATTCGTTTTACACAAAGGAGTAGAAGGTGCAGCAATTGCTACTGTTATTAGTCAGGTTGCTACATTTATATTAAATGCTTTATACATAAAAAGGTTTAAAACTATAAAATTAAATAAAGAATCTTTTAAATTAAAGTCAAATATTTGTAAAAAAATAGCAACACTTGGAATTAGCAGTTTTATAACACAAATGAGTTTTGTATGTGTTATGGCTACTGAAAACAATCTACTTGGAAAATATGGTGCACAAAGTAAATATGGTGCAGAAATACCTATTACTGTATTAGGAATTGTTATGAAAATAAGTCAAATATTAAATAGTATAATTATTGGTATTGCAGCTGGTAGCCAACCAATTTGGGGATATAATTATGGTGCCAAGAAATTTGACAGAGTAAAACAAACATTAAAAATTGTCTTAGGTTCAAGTGTAGTAATAAGTACTATAGCATTTTTATTATTCCAAACAATACCTGACAAATTAATATTATTATTTGGTAGCGGCGATGAAAATTATATGGACTTTGCATGTTTAGCATTTAGAACATATTTAATGCTTTGCATATTTAATGGAGTTCAAATACCTTCTGGAATATTCTTTCAGGCAATAGGGCAAAGTACTAAAAGTGCAATATTATCGCTTTCAAGACAAATTGTTATTTTAATACCATCAATGGTAATATTAAGTCAAATATTCGGTATTGTTGGAGTACTAAGTGCAGGACCTGTAGCTGACGGATTAGCTTTTATCTTAGCAATGATATTATTAATAAAAGAATCTAAGAAATTAAAAAATAGCAATTATAAATCTGAAAAAATAGAACATGATAAATATGAAAATATTCAAAAGAATAATTCAATTATAATTACAATTTCTAGAGAATATGGCTCAGGAGGAAGGTATATTGGAAAATTAGTAGCTAAAAAATTAGGAATAAAATTATATGATAAAGAATTTATTTCAAAAATGGCTAAAGATACTGGGTTATCTGCTAAATACATTGAAGATAATGAACAAAAAAGAAACATATTAGATAGCTTTAATAATGGTTATTATTATGGATTAAATAACGCAGATGAGTTGTTTATTAAAGAGTCAGAATTAATTAACAAAATTGCAAATAGAGAATCATGTGTAATAATAGGTAGATGTGCAGATTTTATATTAAAGGATAGAAAAAATGTCTTAAAAATATTTGTAAGTAGCAATATGAATAACAAAATTAAAAGAGCTGTCAATTTCTATGGACTAGATAAAGTTAAAGCAGAAAAAGAAATAAACAGAATAAATAAATTAAGAGCTAATCATTATAAATATTATACAGAAAAAGATTGGAGTAATCCTTCTAATTATGACATTTGTATTAATAGTGATTCACTAGGAATAGAAAACGCAGTTGACTTAATTTGTACTAGTGCAACAAAAGAATTGGTGATAAAATGAAAATTGTTAAACCTCAAAATTTAAATATTGGAAAATTAACAAAAAACCTTTTAAAAAATCTTAATAGTGAAACTGATATAAATTATAGTATTTTTGAAAATGAAGAATATAACAATATAAATTTATACCAAATAGAGTTTAAAAATTGTAAATTTAATAATATTAGTATACAAAAAGGAATATTAGAAAAAACAACATTTATAGATGTAATTTTTGAATATTGCAATTTTTCTAATACAGAATTTTCCGAAAATTCCTTTATTAGATGCCGATTTAATAATTGTAAAATTTCTGGGAGTAATTTTATCGAAAATAGATTTCACAATGTATCTTTTATAGAAACAAATGCGAGTTATATCAATTTATATATGTCTAGTATAGAAAACATAATGTTTCAAAATACGGGATTGCAAAATAGTTATTTCCAAGAAAATAAATTAAAAAACGTTTGTTTTAACAATGTGAATTTAGTATACACAAGATTTTTAAAAACTAGTTTAAAGGTGCAATAATAAATCATCTTCAAGCAATAGACTTATTATATTTAATAGGAGTAAAAGTAAAATAAATAAGAAAATTAAAACCACATATTAAATTTTAAATAAATTATAAAATCAGTTCAAAATTAATTTTTTAATAAAATTATTGTAATGTTAAGTTTAGTTGACAAATTTATAAGTATAGTTGCTAGAAAAATATTTATAAAAGTTGTAAAATATACTTAAGAATATTGTAGAGGAGATGGTACAAATGAAGTTTAATGAAATTTTGTTAGAATTAAGAAAGCAAAAAGGATGGTCACAAGAAGAATTAGGAGAAAAAACAAATGTATTGCACTAACAAAAATTTATCTTGTTGCCAACAGTTTTAATGAGAAAAATTATATTATGTTTCAAAATATTGAAAATAAAAATGGTGATTTAAATTCTTCACAAATAACTAAAAAAATTGGAAACATTGTTGTATTTGAAACAATATCTCTAGGAAATGAAAAACCTGAACACATAGAATATATAAAATTGCAAGATAAAACAGCGTACGAATTAATTTATAACAAATCTGAAGGAAAATATACATATAAAAATAGATTAGATGATTTTGTATCAGAAGAAGAAGTAGAAGAATATTTTGATAATCTAACAAATAATAATTTAATAAAAAATATGACTCTATCATGTATTCCAAATAATTTTACAAATATAGTTACAAGTGCTTTAAATCCATTTTATAAAGTATTTTTATTTGAAAACAAGTATGAAAAAATACATAAAATGGGTGAGAAAGTTGAATGAAAAATATAATATAATACTAGATACAGATATAGGAAATTCGTGGGATGATCAATTTGCATTAGCATACTTATTAAAAAAATGACGTTTTATTTAATATAGAGGGCATAACAATAGAACCATTTAAGCACACTGAAAATGAATCTATAATTGATAACTAAGTTTAGCAATAACGAGTCAGTGGAAAAAATTATTGAAATTGCAAACAAAAATGAAAAGACATATATACTAGCAATAGGAGGACTAACTAATATAAGTTATGCGATAAATAATAATCCTAGCATCATAGGCAAGGTTGATGTAATATGGCTTGGCGGCAATGCATTAAATTATGGAAATAATAAAGAATTCAACTTTATGCAAGATACAAAAGCAACTTTTAATGTTATTAATTCAAACATAAATATGACAATAATTCCTGCTAGAAATGTTGCTGTTGATTTAATGATTAAACTAGAAGAACTAGAACAAAAACTTGATATGAATAAAGAAATATCAAAATACTTATGTAATAGATTTGTAAATGATAGTTATTATGGTGTCAAAACAAAAAGAGTGATATGGGACATAAGTGTAATAGCTTATTTAAAAAACAAAGAATGGTTTAAAACCGAAGAAAACTTGAAATTATTATGTATGGTAGCAAAACAAAATGGTATAAAAGAACTTTATGATACTTTTGAAACTGATAGAATAAATGTAATAAAAATATTTCAAAATTTTGGTTTTAAATTAGTTTCAAAAGGTTTTGTTAAGAAATTTGATAAAATCGTAGAAACAATTACTATGAAAATCGAATTGTAGGTGAATTTGAAGATTTTTGAAAAATAATATAAAATATAATAAGTAATAAAATTAAATTTTAATTGGGACTCTGAGAGGGGTTCTATTATTTTGCTCCTATCTCGGATTACACAAAACTTTGATACCCGGAAGTTTTTCTAAAATAATTAATAATTTTATTTTAAACTATAGACAAATGTTTGTTCTTATTATAAAATATGTACAATAGTTAAGAAATACTAAAAGTTGTAATATATAAGTACCAACAAATATACTAAGAACTAAATTTTATATAAAGGATGTGTTCTTATGGATGAAAAAAGAAATGAAATTATTTTATTTGAAAACCAAGGAGTAAAATTAGAAGTAAACTTAAAAGATGAAACTGTGTGGCTTACACAAGAACAAATGTCAAAATTATTTGGAAAAGCTAAATCAACTATTAATGAACATATTAAAAATGTTTATAAAGAAGGAAAATTAATAGAAAATGAAACTATGACTAAATTCGGAAATTCCGAATTTTCTGATAAACCAACTAATTATTATAATCTAGATATGATAATTTCTGTTGGGTATCGTGTAAAATCACAAAATGGTATTTTATTTAGAAAATGGGCTACTAGTGTATTAAAAGATTACATGATAAAAGGATATGCTGTAAATCAAAAAAGACTAGAATACTTAGAAAAAACTATAAAACTTATAGATATTGCAAACCGCATTGATGAAAGACTAGAAGGAAATGATGCAAAAGAAATATTAAAAGTAATTGGAGGATATTCAAAAGCATTAGACTTATTAGATGATTATGATCATAGAACTTTAAAGAAAATTGAAGGAAATATAGATGATAGAAAAATTGAATACCAAGAATGTATAAATATAATTAATAAATTAAGATTTAACGAAGAAAGTTCGCTTTTTGCTGTTGAAAGAGATAAAGGATTAGAATCAATTATTGGAAATATTTATCAAAGTTTTGCACGGACAAGATATATACAAGAGTATAGAAGAAAAAGGAGCTAATTTTTTATATTTAATTGTTAAAAATCATGTATTTACAGATGGAAATAAAAGAATTGCAGCAACTTTGTTTATATATTTTCTAAATTTTTACGGAATATTATATAAAAACGGTAAACAAGTAATTGATAATAATACATTAACGGCTCTTACTTTATAATAATGAAAATGAAGATTTAACTAAAAAAGGTATAAAACAGGCTGAAGAATTAAGAGAAAAAATAAAAACAATTGATTATGATATTGTAATTTGCTCTCCTTTGATTAGAGCAAAGCATACAGCTAAAATTATAAATGTTAAAGACAAAGAAATAATTATTGATAATAGATTAGAAGAAAGAAATCCCGGTAGTTTGTCTGGAAAATCCTTAGATGTAACAAATAGAGATGAATACTGGAATTATTATACTGAAATACAATATGGAACAAGTGAAAATATACAAGAATTCTTTAAAAGAATATATAACTTTTTAGATGAATTAAAAATAAAAGACTATAAAAATGTTCTAGTAGTAGCTCACAGTGGAGTATCAAAAGCATTTAATGGTTATTTTGAAGGTATAAAAAATGGTTTGTTCTTGGATAGAGGATTAAAAAATTGTGAAATAAAAAAATATGAATTCTAAAGAATCAGAAGAGTAGGGGAGATAGCACTATTTTTGATGTTGTAGATTTATATTTAATATAAATATTTATAGCAAAATATGCAGAAAAATTTTGTGCAAAGTTTCTACAAAATAAAATTTATTTAAGATTTACAATTAAAAATTTTTAAAATTAAAAAAATTATAAATTAAAGATTTTAAATTTATAGAATTTTTTAAAACGAACATTTGTTAATTGCAAATTTTAATGTTTGGTTTTTAATTTATATGTATTTTAATTATTATAATTTAAACTTGTGAAAATCAATTTTAAGCCAATTACAATATTGCAATATTAATTTTTTATTCATCTAAATGTTAAATTTAGATTTATTTAAGTTGTTTATAAAAATTTTAGTTATATATATGCAATTTTTATAATTATCTGTAGATACTAAAGTAATCTCTAAAAGGCCTAAAATAACGGCTTACGAGAATCGATTTTAAGTCGTTTTTATTTTTTAGGCATATAACTTGTTGTTTGAATAATTGAGCAAAATACTAAAATATGGGGATTTGTGAAATTTTGATAAAAATAATCTAAAGTTATATAAATTTTTTAAAATATATGGTTACAATAATGAAAAAAAATCCAACCAAGAATAATTAAAAATAATGAGGCTTCAGAATCGAATTTAATTAAGAGAGTTTTATAATAAAGTAATATAGTTTGTTGTTAGAATAAATAGCTTAAATACTAGGAATAGCAAGGAGCAGCAAGATTTTGCGGGTAGGACCATATATGTATGGTTTTATATTTTGTTCCTATTCCTTTTTGCACAAAACTTTGATAATGGACAGTTTTTTTGTACCTAATATATAAAGCAATTTTATAAATTTGTACATAAAATATTCTTAAATTTATAGTTTTAATCATAAAAAAATGATATAATATTAATAATGAAATTACGAGGAGGTAATTATAATGTCTATAGAAAAACAAAAAATATTAAATGAAATAGAAACATTACCAGATGAACTTGCAAATCAAGTTATTGATTTTATTGAATATTTAAAATTTTCGCACATATCTATGGAAGCTCCAGATAGTGTTGTAATAAAAAGTAAAAAAGATTTAAAAGAAAAATTAAAAAAAGGATTAGATGATATAGATGCTGGTAGAGTTTATACTTTAGATGAAGTGTTTGATAAATTAGATACTATATAATTTCTTAGGAGTGAATATAATGAAAAAATACAAAATTATAGTTTCTGAAACAGCAGAACAAGATTTAGAAAATATTATTTTATATCTAAAAAATGATTTGTCTGGAGATATTATCGCAGATAAATATAAAATTTTATTCAAACAAAATTTGAAATTGTTAGAAGATATTGCTGAAAGCGTGTCAGTTTTAGATGAGAAACTAACTGGTCATAAAGATATTAGAAAATTAAATGTAAAAAATTATATAATTTTCTATAAAATAGATAAACAAAATAATATTACTTATGTTGTTAGAATTGGACATTCTTTTATGGATTGGGAAAAATATTTAAATGATGTATAATTTAATTATTAAGATAATTAGTAAGTTGTCAAGGAGAAATATAGTTATGGAATTTAGCAAAAAAATACAAGAATTAAGAAATAAAAATAAATTAACACAAGAACAATTTGCAGAAAAATTATATGTATCACGAACTGCAGTATCAAAATGGGAAAGTGGGAAAGGTTATCCTAGCATTGATTCATTAAAATATATATCAAAAATATTTAATGTTTCAATTGATGAACTATTATCAAATGAAGAAATAATAGATATTGCTAAAAATGAAAATACTTCTAACATTGAAAAAATAAATAATTTAGTATATGGATTACTTGATATAATGATTATTTTATTTATCTTTTTACCACTTTATGGACAAAAAATTGGAGAAAAATTTTATACAGTATCTTTAATTAGTTGTACTGATATAGGAAATACTATAAAAACAATATACTTTATTACTTTGATTTTTATATCTATAATTGGAATTGTAGAAATTGTATATAATTTTATAGATGACAAGAAAATACGAATTATAGTTAATATTGTTTCACTTATTATTCAAACAATTGCAATATTATTTTTTGTAATGACAAGACAACCTTATGCAACATCAATAATGTTTATGATATTGATTATAAAAATGTCATTGATAATTAAAGATAATTTTAATAAGAAAAAAGTATTATGAGTGCCTAAAAATAGGCAGTGTTACTAAAAGTGTCAAACAAATATATATGTAGTGAGAGAAAGTTTCTTGATAGATATAAAATTTCATAATAAACTAAAAATGGGCTTACCCAGAAAGGAGTATTTATTATGAACAACAAAAAAAGAAATTTTCTCATTAGTGGAATTTTGCTTTTAATAGCAATAACTTTTACAATATTAGTCAAAGTAGTAGATGTAAAACAAATTGGAGTAAACAATTCTAGTATAGGGTTTGCGACTTTAAATCAATTTATTTTTGAAACTACAGGAGTAAATATGATTTGGTATCACATTACTGATTGGTTAGGATTAATTCCTGTTTTTATGGCTATAGTGTATGCTTTTATAGGGCTTATCCAATTCATAAAAAGAAGAAGTATATTTAAAGTCGATAAAGAGATTATACTATTAGGACTATATTATATTATTGTAATAGCTTTATATGTATTCTTTGAAAAAGTAATTATTAATTATAGACCAATATTAATGAATGGCTTTTTAGAAGCATCTTACCCATCATCTCATACATTGATGACAATTTGCATTTGTGGAAGTTCTATTTTAATCAATAAAAAGTTATTTAATAATAAAATAACAAAAGTTATTAATTATTTATCAATTATTATAATTACAATAACTGTTGTTGGAAGATTAATATCAGGTGTTCATTGGTTTACTGATATTATAGGTGGCATACTTATATCAAGTGGTTTATTAATGACTTTTTATTCTTTATTAAGTATAATAAACAAAGAAAATTATTAGTACAAATTACAATTTATATGAAAGATTAGATTGAACAATCTAGTCTTTTTGTTTTTTAGAGAAAAAGATGTGTAGTAGGGGGGAAGAGCCCTATTTTCAAGAATTGTATGTTTATAATAAATTAAAAATTTTTAAAAAATTAATAGAAGAAATAGGTGGTAAAATATTTTGCGCAATGTTATAAAATTATTTTGAAAAAATTTTTTATTATAAAAATATAAAAATTTGTAATTTAATAAAATAATTTTTTAAATTTAAATTTTGATTTTAAATTAAAATTTTTCTAAATTTCAAATTTAAGATTTTTAAATTTTGTTTTGTTAAAAATTCTTAAACCGAACATTTGATTATTACAAGTTAATTTACAAATTTTAATTATGATTTTAGATTTATAATTATATTTATTAAGTCTGAAAATCAATTTTAAGCAATTTAAATTATTAACTAATCAAATTTATTCATAAAAAACTTTTTAAATTGATTTTAAAGTTTTTAAACTTATAATATGTAATTTGAATTTGTAGATTCTAATCAAATTTATACGATTATAACTATATATGAAAATCTCTGAAATTAGCTAAAATAATGGCTTACGAGAATCGTTTTTAAGCGTTTTTTATAAATTAGCCATATAGTTTGTTGTCTGCAAAATACAGCAAATATGGAGATTCTGGGGATTTGAAGATTTTTGAAAAATTTTGAGGTAGGATCAGAAATTAAAAAAAATATTAAGATATAAATTTAAAATTTAAAGATTAAAAATAATTGAACATCAAATTATATAGATAAAATATTTAAGAAGCTTAAAATGGATTTTAAAGCGTTACAAAAATAAAGTAATATAAGTTGTTGAATAAGATTAAATAATAAATAATATGCAAAGTAAAATAACTAAATAATAAGTAAGTATTAGTTAGACTAAAGACTTGAAAGTGCTGAAATTACTGGGTAGGACTTGAATCAGAGTTCTTATATTTTACTCCTATTCCTTTTTGCACAAAACTTTGATAATAGTACCCCCCTCTGAAGATAAAAATAAATTTTATTCTAACATTCTTCCAATAAATATAGTTATTGAAATAATATCTAACAGTAAGTTGAATAGACCATTCAGCTTATTTTTTATACCTTCTAAAAAACAGGAGGTAAAAAAATGCAAGATACAAAAGTAATTGCAATAGCAAATCAAAAAGGCGGAGTTGGAAAAACAACAACAACGCTTTCTCTTCGGAGTTGCTCTAGCAAAAGAAGGAAGGAAAGTTTTATTAGTTGATGCAGATCCTCAAGGAAACCTTACAACTTCTTTAGGTTATTACAAACAAGAGGATATGCCTATTAGACTTACAGAAATTATGAATGCAGAAATGATGGAGGAAGAAATAAATATTAAGGATGGTATATTACACCATAAAGAAGGTATTGATTTAATTCCTTCTGATTTAAGTCTTTCTGGAGTAGAACTTTCTTTAGGAAATACTATGAGCAGAGAATTTATATTAAAAAATTGCTTAAACAAGGTAAAAGATAATTATGACTATGTTCTTATAGACTGTATGCCTTCATTAGGTTTAATTCCTATAAATTGTTTAGCTTGCAGTAACGAAATAATAGTTCCAGTTCAAAGTCAATATCTTGCAGCTAAAGGAATGACTTATTTATTTGATACTGTTTCTAAAGTTAGAAGAACAATAAATCCTAGCTTAAAAATAAAAGGAATAGTATTAACTTTAGTTGATAGAAGAACTAATCTAGCAAAAGATGTTAGACAGGAACTTGATGAGAACTATGGTAAATCAATTAAAATATATAATACAGAAATACCTTTAGCAATTAAAACAGCTGAAGCAACAATTCAAGGAAAAAGTATTTTTGAATATGATAAAAACGGAACTGTTGCAAAAGCCTATGAAAATCTAGTAAAGGAGGTTTTACAAGATGAAAGAACAAAAACAAAAAATGAACCTTGCTTCACTAGATAGCATATTTACAACACAAGAAGAAAGAGATAATGCTAAAAAAGAAACTGTTATGAATATTCCTATTGAATCAATTAGCGATTTTCCGAATCATCCTTTTAAAGTAATTGATAATGAAGAAATGAATAATTTAATTGAAAGTGTTAGTCAAAAAGGAGTAATACTTCCAACAATAGTAAGACAAAAGGAAGATGGAAACTATGAGATGATTTCAGGACATAGAAGAAAACATGCAGCTTCAAAGGCAGGATTAAAAGAGATTCCTTGTATCATTAAAAATTTAACTGATGATGAAGCTACTATTTTAATGGTTGATTCTAATATTCAAAGAGAGGAATTACTTCCTTCAGAAAAAGCCTTTGCTTATAAAATGAAATTAGATGCAATGAAACATCAAGGAAAACAACTTGATGATACTTCTCGACCAGTGGGCGAGAAGTTAGATAAAAAAGTTTCTATTGATGTTTTAGGAGAAGAAGTAGGAGAGAGTGGAAGAAATATTCAAAGATTTATACGCTTAACCTACTTAATACCTGAACTATTAAATTTAGTTGATGACAAAAGAATAGCTTTAAGACCTGCTGTTGAATTGTCTTACATAAGTGCAGATAATCAAGAGTTCTTGTACGACATTTTTAAATATGATGAAGCTACTCCAACATTAGGTCAAGCTCAATTATTGCGTAAACTTGATGAAAAAGGAGAATTAACTGAAGATAAACTTGAAGATATTATGCGAGAAGAAAAGCCGAATCAAAAAGAACAATTTAAAACTTCGTACGACAATATCAGACATTATTTCCCTAAAAACTATTCAAATGAACAAATTAACAACAAAATTATGGAATTATTAGAGAAATACCAAAAAGAGTGGAAACAGAAAATAAGAGATTCAAGATAATTTTTTATTTTCTTTCCCTTACAATCCCTATTATTACTAACTATATTACTAGCTAAAGAGTAAATGTATAAATTATTATAATTATATATTTTTACACATTTGAAAAATTCATTAAAACTAGCTATCCTGAAAGTAATAGGAGGGATGTATTATGAAGAAATCTATATTTTTCTTAATAATCGTTTTAATAGTAATTGCATTAAGTTTTACAATAGTTATAAATTCAGTTAATGGAAAAAATAAATCTGATTTAAATTTAGCAAAAGAACAACCAATGAAAATCGAGAATGATCAAGTAAATGTTATTGAAGAACCTGAAAATAAAGTAATTGAAGATAATACAGAAGTTGAAGATGTTCAGACTAATACTGAAATAACAGAAGTAATTGATCAACCTCAAATACAAGAAATGCAAGAGGAAAAAGTAATTAGTTCAACACCAAAAATAGAAAAAAAAACTCAAGTAGTTCAGACGACTAAAGTTGAAAGTAAACCTCAAGAAATAGTGCAAGAAATTAAAGAAGAACCAAAAGTAATTGAAGTTCCTAAACAAGAAACACCAAAACAAGAAGAGCCTAAAATAGTAGAAGTTCCAAAATGTTCTGGGAATAATCATGGAGTAGGAACTGGAAACTCTGGTAAATGGTTTAATTCTGAATCTGATGCTATAAAATATTATAAGTCAATAATAAAAACATGGGGCGATAAGTGGGAAAAATTCGAGATTGATGATGAAACATATAACAAGAATTGTCCCTACGGTTATGAAGACTGGAGTTGTCCTTATTGCGGAAGGTGGACTATAAACTTTTATTATAATTAAAAAAATAAAATAAAAATTATTAGGAGCAAGTATTAAATTACTTGTTCTTTTTTATGTTTAAAATGGAGGTAGAAAATGAAAGTTTTAAAATTTAAAAAAATTATATCATTTTTAATACTGATTTTAATGTTATTTAGTGTCGCTCAACCTGTATTTGCTGCTTCTGGATCTGGAAAATGGGTTGGCGGACAATTTGCTTCTTACATTAAAACAACAGATAATGCAAATAGTCAATATGGTGTATTATTAAGAAGACTAATAAACTATATAACTGGAGAACAAAGAACAGTATTTTGTGCTGAACATGGCATAGATTTTGATACAGGAGTTGTATATAGCGGAGAATATTATACTCCAACAAATTCAACATTAAGAAAAGCATGTAAAATTGCTTATTTAGGTTGGTATAAGCAACATGGAGATTATGTAATAAATGGAGGAACATCTGATGCAAATAAAAAGCAATATGTTCTTACTCAACAATTTATATGGGAAACTTTAGGACAAAGTTCTGCAACATTTATTGATAGTGATATACAAGCAGAATATGTTAGATTTAAAAGCAATATAGAAAATCAAATTTCACAAATTCAAGCTAGACCAAGCTTTAATGGTACAACAATAAAAATAACAGCAGGAGAATCTAAAACAATAACAGATACAAACGGAGTTCTTTCTAGTTATAAATCTTTAGATAAAACTGAAAATGGAATAAGATACCAACATACAGCAGGAAATAATAATATGACTATTACAGTTAATGAGAATGTTGAAACAGAAAATATAAGAATTTCTGACAATACATTTCAATCATGGGGAATGATAAAAGAAGGAACTGAAGACAATGATACAACAGTATTTTTTGAATTCCCTTCAGGAACACAAGACCAATTATATGCTATGCATTATAATGATCCTGTTACTTTAAATTTATCTTTAAAAATTGAATTATTAGGTAATTTAGAGCTAAAAAAATTAGAATCAACTGGAAAATTAGTTGATGGAGCTATTTATAATGTCTCAAGCTCAAATGGTTATAATAAAGATGTTGCTGTTACAAATGGAAAAATCACTTTAGAAAAATTAAGAAAAGGAACTTATGTTGTAAAAGAAATAAAAGCTCCAGAAGGATATTTATTAGATACAAAATCTTATAATGTTGAAGTAATTCCGAATCAAACAGTAAATCAAGATATAACAAATGAAGAACCTACTGGAACTATTACAATCATAAAGAAAGACAAAGAAACGGGTACTACACCTCAAGGAGATGCAAAATTAAAAGGTGCTGTCTATGAAGTATATGCAGCAGAAGATATATATAATAAGGCTAAAACAAAGAAATTCTATTCTAACGGAGATCTAGTTGCAACTCGTACTATGAATGAAAAAGGAGAAACTGAAGATGTAACAGGTCTTCCTTTAGGAAAATATAAAGTTAAAGAAAAAACAGCAGGAGAAGGATATTTTATAGATAATACAGAATATCCTGTAAGTTTAACTTATAAGGATCAAAATACAAAAGTAATTACTAATAAAACTACAAGTAATGAACAAGTTAAAAAAATGGGAGTTCATATTTTCAAAAGTGGAATCAACATTCAATCTGGATTAGTACAAGGGTTAGAAGGAGCTGAATTCTCAATAAAATTAAATTCAGCAGTCGAGAAGGCTTATTCACAAGGATACAGCTATGCTGAAGTTTGGGGAGGATTAGACGAAAATGGAAATAAAGTTAGTGTAAATGCTAATAGAGTTTCACAAGCTCAAGTTATAGCTCCAACTTATGAAATAATAACAACAGATAGTAACGGAAATGCATATACTCAAAATAAACTTCCTTTTGGAAAATATATTGTAAAGGAAACTAAAACTCCAACTGATTTTAGAACAGCAGTTGACTTTAGTTTTTCTATAACAAAAGATGAATCTGAAGTTAAAGAAATACCTCAAAAAGCTATTCATTTAGTAGTAAACGATGAACAATTTGAAAGTTATATTAAACTTGTAAAGAAAGATTTAAAATCAAATAAAATTGTTACTTTAAATAGTGCAACTTTTGAAATTAAAGCTACAAGCGATATTATAGATCGTGGAAATGGTAAAACATTATATAGAAAAGGCGATAAAATTACTCAAAAATTAGGAAGTACAACATATTCTTCATTTACAACAAATGCGGATAATGAAGTAATTCCAGATTATAGTTATAATTCAGACAACGATGGAAAAGGTATTACTATAACACCTTTATTACTTCCAGTTGGAAAATATGAAATAACTGAAATTAGAATTCCAACAGGATTCTTACAATTAGAAGCTCCAGTAAAATTTGAAATTAAAAATGTAAAAGATTTTGATACAGATAAAGATGGAGATTTTATTAAAGAAGTTGTAGTTAAAAATGAGCAACCAACAGGAACTTTAAATGTTAACAAAACAGTTGCTTTAAGGGAAAATGTAGATACATCTCTTGTAGATATTAGCAACTTAAGCGGTATTCAATTTAAGCTAACAGCAAAAGAAGCTATAATTGATATGGCTGATGGATTTAAATATTATACTAAAGGACAAGAAGTAGGAACTTATAATCTTACAAAAGAAGGAACTTTAAAAGTAGAAAATCTTCCAATGGGTACATACGAATTAGAAGAAATTAAAACTTTAGATGGATTAGTTCTTAATAAGGAAAAATACGAAGTAAAATTCGTCAAGAAAGATGATATTACAAAAGTTTATACTGAAAATAGAGATATTTCAAATGATACAACTATATTTGAATTTAGCAAAACAGATATTACAGGAGAATCTGAATTAGAAGGTGCTAAATTAACAGTATTAGATGGAGATAAAGTAGTTGATACATGGACTTCTTCAGATAAAACACATAAGATAGAAGGTTTAGTTGTAGGAAAAGAATATACTTTAAGAGAAGAAATTGCTCCTAAAGGTTTTGTTAAGGCAACAGTCATTAAATTTAAAGTTGAAAATAGTAAAGAAGTTCAAAAAGTAAAAATGATAGATAAAATCGTAGAATTAACAAAAACAGATATAGGAGGAGAAGAAGTCGAAGGAGCTAAAATACAAGTTTTAGACGGAGAAGAAATCATTGATGAATGGACTTCTGGTAAAGAAGCTCATAAAATCAACGGATTAGAGGAAGGTAAAACTTATATACTTCATGAAGAAGTTGCTCCAGATGGATATGTAAAGGCTACTGATGTTGAATTTACAGTTTCTTATGACAAGGAAACAGAACATTTAGTCTTAATTAACAAAATAGTTGATATGACTAAAGTTGATATAGGCGGAGAAGAAGTTGAAGGAGCTAAAATACAAGTTTTAGACGGAGAAGAAATCATTGATGAATGGACTTCTGGTAAAGAAGCTCATAAAATCAACGGATTAGAGGAAGGTAAAACTTATATACTTCATGAAGAAGTTGCTCCAGACGGTTATGTAAAAGCTACTGATGTTGAATTTAATGTTACGACTGATAAAGAAACTCAACATGAGAAATTAGTAAATAAAATAGTTAAGGTTTCTAAAACTGATCTAACAAATGGAGAAGAATTAGAAGGTGCTGAACTGGAAATTACTGATGAAGAAGGTAATATTATTGAAGATTGGACTTCAACTAAAGAACCTCATATTGTAAATGGATTAGAAGAAGGTAAAACTTACACACTAACAGAAAAAGCAGCTCCTTATGGATATGAAATGACTGAAAGCATTACTTTCACAGTTACAACTGATAAAGAAACACAAATAATTGAAATGAAAGATATGCCTATACTTAAAAATGTTAAAATTATAAAAGTAGATGCAGAATCTAAAGAAGTAATCAAAGATAAATTTACTTTTGCGATTTATGAAGATCAAGAATGTACTAAACTAATTAAAGAAGTTAAATCTGATAAAGAAGAAGGAGCATCTATATTCGAAGAATTAAGATTTGGAACATATTTCATAAAAGAAACAAAAGCTCCAAAAGGTTATGAATTATCTGATAGAGTTGTTAAAGTTGAAATTAACGATAAAGGCGTATTCATTGATGATGAACTTGCTGAAGAATCAGAGAGTACAATAACATTTAATTTTGAAAATAAGAAAATTGAAGTTCCTCAAACTGGAGATAATTCACATATTAAATTAGCTTTAGGAATATTATTATTAGCTACTTTAGGATTAGCATATTTTGGAATCAAAATATATAAATCTCATAAAGATAACAATAACAAATAAGTAATAGCGACTTGAAACATAGTCGCTTTACTATTTTTAGAAGGGAGTCTAAAATGATAGATAAGGATTTAAAAATTAAAGCTAATTTATTTCAAAAATTAAGAAATAACAATATTATAAATGCAAAACAAATTATCAATATTACTTATGAACAAGGTAAAAGGCTTAAATTAACAAGAGAAGAAGATAAAATGCTTACTGAATTATGCTATCACTTAACAGAAAAAAGAAATAATGAGTTAGAATTTATAATAAAAAAGAAGGAGGAAGAACAAGATGCAGAAAGACCTATACAATAGATTATTAGAATTTGAACTAGACAATGATATATTTGATACTTCTGAATATGATCGTACAATAGAACATGTAAAAGAAGAACTAAAAACTCCTAAAGATATTAAACAATATATTAATTATTATAATTTAGTATTAGTTGCTGAAGAAGGTTCTGATGACGAATTATGTCAAAAATTAGAAGGTTTTATTGATGAATTGAGTAACTTGTTATCTGAAAAAGAAAAACAACTTAAAAATAAAAATAAGGAAAAACAAGAAAGATAATTTACACATTGTAATATTTCATAAAAATTGATATAATACTTGTCAGATAAATAGTAATTTACCGAAAAGATTGTCAGTAATGACAGTCTTTTTTGTACGACAAGC